>Ga0315281_10001225_pt1 | contig 37610 bp, 33 predicted proteins | sample YL17G07_0_MG_FD_204540 | JGI IMG/M metagenome (GOLD analysis project Ga0315281, IMG submission 204540) | Sediment microbial communities from Yellowstone Lake, YNP, Wyoming, USA - YL17G07_0 | ecosystem: Environmental > Aquatic > Freshwater > Lake > Sediment | place: USA: Wyoming | collected...
GGTTAGCCGGCCCGGCGCCCCGGCAGGCTCAGCCCAGGGTCGGCATGGTGAGGCCGGCGGCGCCCACCGCGTCGCCAGGCCAGCGGCTGGTGATCACTTTGGCGCGCGTGTAGAAATTGACGCCTTCCATGCCGTGCACGTGCAGATCGCCGAACAGCGATTGCTTCCACCCGCCGAAGGAGAAAAACGCCATCGGCACCGGGATCGGCACGTTGATGCCGACCATGCCCACCTGGATCTCGTTGGCGAAACGCCGCGCCGCGGCGCCGGAACGGGTGAAGATCGCGGTGCCGTTGCCGTAGGGATTGGCATTCACCAGCGCGATCGCCTCATTCAGCGTTTCCGCGCGCAGCACGATGAGCACCGGGCCGAAAATCTCGTCGCGGTAAATGCTCATCTGCGGCGTCACCCGGTCGAACAGCGTGGTGCCGATGAAAAAACCGTTCTCGTGGCCCGGCAACCTGAGCGTGCGGCCGTCGACCACCAGGGTGGCGCCCTCGGCGACGCCGGCGTCGACGTATCCGGCGACGCGATCGCGGTGCGCTTTCGACACCAGCGGACCCATCTCGATGCACGGCGCATTGCCGGGGCCGACCTTGATCGCCCGCGCCTTGCCGGCGAGGGCTGCCACCAGCCTGTCTCCCGCACCGCCCACCGCGACCACCGCGGAGATCGCCATGCAGCGCTCGCCGGCGGAGCCGTAGGCCGCGCCGGTCAGCGCATCCGCGGTGAATTCGAGGTCCGCATCTTCGAGGACGATCGCATGGTTCTTGGCGCCGCCCAGCGCCTGCACGCGCTTGCCGGCCCTGGCGCAGGTTTCGTAGACATGGCGCGCGATCGGCGTCGAGCCGACGAATGACACGGCGCCCACGTCGGGATGCGCGAGCAGCAGGTCGACCGCTTCCTTGTCGCCATGGACCACGTTGAGCACGCCGTCGGGGAGCCCCGCCTCGCGGAACAATTCCGCCATGCGCATGCTGCACGAGGGGACTCTTTCCGACGGCTTCAGCACGAAGGTGTTGCCGCAGGCGATCGCCACCGGAAACATCCACATCGGCACCATGGCGGGAAAATTGAACGGCGTGATGCCAACGCAGACCCCCACTGGCTGGCGCATGCTGTAGCAGTCGACGCCGGTGCCCGCATTTTCGGAGAACTCGCCCTTGAGCAGATGCGGGATGCCGCTGGCGAATTCGACCACCTCGATGCCGCGGGTGACGGACCCGACCGCATCGGGCACGGTCTTGCCATGTTCCTCGGAGGCAATGCGCGCAAGCGCATCCCGGTTGGCCTCGAGCAGTTCGCGAAAGCGCGCGACGATGCGCGCGCGCCGCAACGGCGGCGTGTCGCGCCACGCCGGGAACGCGGCCTTTGCCGCGGCCACTGCAGTATCGATGTCCGGGGCGCCCGCCAGCGGAACTTTGCGGATCACCTTCCCTGTCGCGGGATTGGTGACGTCGCCGAAACGCGTGGTCACCGCGCGGACCTGCCGGCCGCCGATCCACATGGACACCGTGGCCGGCTCGGGGTGCTGGTTTTTGGCGAGGAGAATCGGATGCGGCTTGTTCATGTTGGGTCCCATCTCAATGTCCGCGCGCACTGCGGCGCGCGTAAAGTTCGCGAAAGGTCCGGCCCTGCGGCGCCGGAAAATCCCGGCCCGCGGTCCACGCCGGCGCCACGCCCATGACCCGGATGCGGTCGTCGCCATCCGCGAGCCAGTTGAGATAGCGCACGGCAAACCACGCGCCGAGCGCGTACAGGCGCGGATGCATCGCGGCCCACGCCCACAGGCGCAGCGCGATGCGCTCGGACCACGGCCGCAGCCCGCGCTCCGTCTGTTTTTCGCGGAGCTTGCGCAGCAGATCCGGCAATGGAATCTTCACCGGGCACACCACACCGCACTGGTTGCACAGCGTTGCCGCCTGCGGCAGGTCGAGCGCATTCTCGATGCCGGTGAACAGCGGCGTCAGCACCGAGCCCATCGGGCCCGGATATACCCAGCCGTAGGCGTGGCCGCCGATGGTCTGGTACACCGGGCAATGATTCATGCACGCGCCGCAGCGGATGCAGCGCAGCATCTCCTGAAATTCGCTGCCGACCAGGCCGACGCGGCCGCTGTCGACGAGGACGAAATACATGTGCTCCGGGCCGTCGGCCTCGTCCGCCGCGCGGGTGCCGGTGAGCACCGAAAAATAGTTGGAAATCGACTGCCCGGTCGCCGAGCGCGGCAACAGGCGCATCAGCGTCGACAGGTCCTCCAGCGTCGGCACCACTTTCTCGACACCGGTGATGCAGACGTGCACGCGCGGCATGGTGGTGACCATGCGGCCGTTGCCCTCGTTGGTCACCAGCGCGACGGAACCGGTCTCCGCGATCAGGAAATTGCCGCCGGAGATGCCCATTTCGGCGGACAGGAAATGCGGGCGCAGGATCTCCCTCGCCTCGCGGGTCATCTCGTTGGTATCGGTGAGCCTCGGCTTGCGGTGCACCCGCGCGAACAGGTCCGCGACCTCCTCGCGGCTCTTGTGGATCACCGGCGCGATGATGTGCGACGGTGGCTCGTTGTCGTTGATCTGCAGGATGTATTCGCCGAGGTCGGTTTCCACGGGCTGTACGCCTGCCGCCTCGAGCGCGGCGTTCAGCCCGGCTTCCTCGGAGAGCATCGACTTCGACTTCGTCGCTTTTTTCACGCCGTGGCGTTTCGCGATCTCGATGACCATGCGGCAGACTTCCTGCCCGTCCGCGGCCCACAGCACCGTCGCGCCGCGGCGCACCGCCTCGCGCTCGAAACGCTCCAGCCACACATCGAGGTTGGACAGCACGCGGTCGCGGATTGCCGCGGCCGCGGTCCGGGTGCCCTCAAAGTCGTCGAGTTCGGTGATCGCGCGCGCGCGGGCCGGGACGAAATTGCCGCCGACCTTGCGCAGCGTCCCCTGCAGCGCAGCGTTGCCGAGCTGCGCCGCGACCCTCTCCCTGAAATGCATGGACTGGCTCTGCATTGCTTACTCGCCCGCAAGCACTTCTGCGATGTGGAGCACCTGTGTCCTGTCGTCGCCCTCGCGCCGCAGGCGGCCCTCGATGTTGAGCATGCAGCCAAGATCGCCGAGGACCAGCGCGTCCGCGCCGGCGTCGCGGACGTTGCCGCATTTGTTTGCCGCCATCTGCGCCGAGATGTCGCCGAACTTGACCGAAAAAGTGCCGCCGAAACCGCAGCATGTCGCCGGGTCCTTCATCTCGATGAGCGATACGCCGGGCATTTTCGCGAGCAACGCCCGGGGCTGGGCCTGCACGCCCATTTCCCGCAGCCCGGCGCAGCTGTCGTGATAGGTGACCGTGCCCCTGAAGGTGCCCGGAACGTGCGCGAGTTTTGCGACGTTGACCAGGAAGTCAGTGAGCTCGTAGGTCTTCTTCGCCAGCGCGGCGGAACGCCCGCCGTACTCGGCGTCGTCCCCAAGAAGATCCGGATAATGGGTGCGCACCATGCCGCTGCACGATCCCGACGGCGCGACCACGTAGTCGCAGCCGTCGAATTCATCGATGAGTTTTTTTGCCAGACCGGTCGCCGCGGCGCGGTCACCGGAATTGTATCCGGGCTGTCCGCAGCAGGTCTGGGTCGGCGGCACCACCACCTCGCAGCCCGCCGCCTCGAGCAGGCGGATCGCGGAAAAGCCCACCGACGGGCGCATCAGGTCGACCAGACAGGTGACGAACAGCCCAACCCGCATCGCGTTTCCTTGATCGATTCAGCTGGACCGGATCTTAGCATGCTGCCCGTTTCGCATTGTGAGATAGAATCCCGCATCATGACCAAAACTGAAAAAGCTGCGCCGGCTGCACGGCAACCTGCACCACGCCAATCGATCCAGGTGGTCGAACGCATGATGCGCCTGGTCGACGCGCTGGCGGCGTCGAGCGGGCCGGTCGCGCTGAAACACCTCGCCGCCGCGACTGCCCTGCACCCGTCGACCGCACACCGCATTCTTAACGTTCTGGTCGCCGAGCGCCTTGCCGAGCGCGTCGAACCGGGCTCCTACCGGCTCGGCATACGCCTGCTGGAACTGGGCAACTTGGTGAAATCGCGCATTTCGGTGCGCGAACTTGCGCTGCTGCCGATGCACCGCCTGCACGAAGCAACCGGTGAAACGGTAAACCTCAGCGTGCGCCAGGGGGATGAGATCGTCTACGTCGAGCGCACCGCGGGCAATCGCTCGATGATGCGGGTGGTGCAACTGGACGGCGCACGTGCCCCACTGCACATCACCGCCGCCGGCAAGCTATTCCTTCTCGACGCGGGCAACGACGCGGTGGCGGGCTATGCCAAACGCACCGGACTCCGGACCTATACCCGGAATTCGCTTGCCACCACCGCCGCGCTGATGCGGGAACTCGAGTCCGTCGCGCGCCACGGCTACGCACTCGACAACGAGGAGGCGGAAATCGGCGTGCGCTGCATCGCCGCCCCGATTCGGGACGATACGCGAAGAATGATTGCCGGACTCTCGGTCTCCGCGCCCGCGGAGCGCCTGCAGGCGTCGTGGGCGCCGCAGGTGAAGGCGGCGGCGGTGGAGATCTCTCGCGCCATGGGCTGCCGGAACGCCTGACCGGCTGTTGCAGTGCGGCTGCGGAGCGCCGACGCCGCGAATCACGCCGCAGTCAATCCATGCACGCTGAACCGCTTTTCCGGGTCGATCCACACCTGTTCCGGATTGAATCCGGCGCGCCGTGCGAGGTCCTGGAATTCTTCCACACCATACTTGCACGCACACAGGGTGCGAATGGTCTCACCCTCCGGGAAGTCGAAAACATTGGCGCCGATGGTGACGGTTTGCTGCTGCAGCGAACGAAGCTCCATCTGGACGCGCCCGCCTGCCGCGTCGTAGAACGCGTGGTGCGCAAACCCGGTCAGCCTGAAGTCGGCGCGCAGTTCCCGGTTGATGCGGTGAAGCAGGTTCAGGTTGAATTCCGCGGTCAGGCCCTGCGCATCGTTATACGCGGCGTGCAGCACCCGGGAATCCTTGACCAGATCGACACCGGCAAGCATCGCACCGCCGTCGCCGACCAGCCGCCGCACCTGGCGCAGGAAATCGAATGCCTCGCCCCGGGTGAACTCGCCGATGCCCGGACCCGGATAGAACACCGCTTTGCGGCGGTAGGCGAGCCCCGACCATTCCGGAAGATGCCCGGGCGCCGCGAGGTCGGCGCAAACGCCGCCGATATTGAGCATCGGGAACGCCGCGTGGAGCGCAGCGGAAATTTCGCGAACCGCGTCGCAGGCGCGGCCGACCGGGACGTAGAGCACAGGGCGCAGCGCGCTGAGCAGATCGCAGGTTCTTTTTGACGCATCCGCGCCGAAGCCAACCAGAAGGGCATCGGGGCCGAGGTAGGCGGCGATCTCGCCCATACATTCGAGCAGGATGCGCGTTTCGGCGCGCACCAGGTAATACTCGGGAAGTTCGCCGATCCGGCCAAGCAGTTGCCGGCCGCGCGCGTCGTACAGGAATCTGGAGGGAATACGCTTCTGCGCGCTGCCCAGGCCCGCGAGAATCTCGGCGCAATCCAGGTCTTGCACCGGGGAAAAATCGTAGAACCGCACGACCCCGCCCGCCGGATCACTCATGGCGTACCCGGGTCCGGCTCAGGTCCTGGTCGGTGGCTTGTGCGGCCCGGATTCGAGCCATTTGCGGATGCGGTTGGCATCGCCGATGCGCGTGTGCTTGCCCCAGGAATCAAGCAGCACGATCACCACGTTTTTCTGCGCAAGCCTCGCCTGCATCACCAGGCATCGCCCGGCCTCGCTGATATAGCCGGTCTTGGAGAGGCCGATCTGCCAGCCGCCGGTTTTCACCAGGAGGTTGGTGTTGCGGAACGTTTGCTCCCGGCCGTTGATCCGCACGTCGTAGCGCGGCGCCGTCGAAAACGCGCGTATTTCCGCATAGCGGAAGCTGGCGTCGACCAGCTTTACCAGATCCTGCGCGGTCGACACGTTGGCGCTGGTGAGGCCTGTCGAATCGATGAAGCGCGAGTCGTGCATGCCGAGTTCGGCAGCCTTGCGGTTCATCGCCGCCATGAACGCGTACGCGCCGCCCGGGTAGGCGCGCGCCAGAGCCGAGGCGGCGCGATTTTCCGACGCCATCAGCGAAAGGCGCAACAAATCCTCCCGGGTAAGGCGCGCGCCGACTTTGAGGCGCGAACGGGTGCCCTTCAGATAATCGACGTCGTCCTGGTTGATGGCGATGCTCTCGTCGAACGGCAATTTCGCGTCCAGCACGACCATCGCGGTCATCAGTTTGGTGATCGAGGCGATGGGCAGCACCGCGGCGGTGTTCTTGCCGAAAATCGTCGCGCCGCTGTTCTGGTCGAGTACCAGCGCGGACGCGGACCTGAGGGCAAGCGCGCGGGCTGGGTAAGCGTCTTCGGCGAGCGCTGCGCCGGGAGAAATGGCAGGCGGCACCGCGGCGGCGCGGATCGTCCCTTCGCGCGTCCGGCCGTCCGCAGCCGCGGTGGCGGCCGCAAGCGCCAGACTCAATGCGATGGATAAGCGGAACCGACTCATATTCTACGGGCAGCCCGATTCGGGAGGCGCAAGTGTAGCATCAGACGAAAACAACGCAAGCAAAATGAAGGATTTGGCCCGGCGACCCGCCCCCCGGGCAAATTCGGGGACGCAATGCCATTCCCGCTATTTGGGTTTCTTGAGTTCCGTCGACAGGCGGCGGATCTCGTTCGCCGATAGTTGCTCGCGTCCGCGGTCTTTCAGTAGAAGCCAGAATATCGCGCCGTTCACCAGGACGAAGATCACCTCGAGGTAGAGGATTGCCGTCACGATCACTCGCTTCGTGTTATCGCCGAACACGAAATAGAAACCGTCGAACGACGGCAGCGTCGCCTTGGTGATCTTGTCGAAATTCTCGAATGGCGGGAACAGCATGATCACCACCAGGTTGATGGCGACCGCGATGAGCACCGCCCGCTGGTAGTCGAAACCGCGGGTTGCCTCGCGGGTAGGGCTGCCGAGGAGCCAGGCGATCGTGCCGTTGGTGAGCACCACGAAGATCTCGAGATAGAGAAAACTCGTGTTGACCAAGCGGCTGGGTCCGCGCGAGAAAAAAAAGGAAAAACCTTCGAACGTCGGCACGCTGCCGCGCGGAATGCCGAGATAATCGAAAGGCGGGAACAGCAGAATCAGCACCAGGTTCACCAGAGTGACGGCGAGCGCGACGGTTTGGGTGCGATTCATTTTTTCCCCGGCTGGTTCACGGCTGCATCACCGGCGGCACATCCGCCGCATTTCGCGGCCGCGAATGCGATCAATCTAGCGCAATCATCGGGCGGCGGCAACATTAAGGGCGAGCATGGTGGCGGTCCGGCACCCGGGGTCATGCCATGTCCTCCGGTGCCGCGGCGGCTGGCGCGATCAGCACCGTCGCCAGCGCCGCCGCCACCAGCAGCAGCGCGGCCACGTCGTTTGAGTTCGGAACCTCTCCGAGCACCCACAGGCCCGAAAACACGCCGACCACCGGTATCATCATCGTGGAGAGCGCCGACACGCCGACCGGCACCATTTCGACGATCTTGAACCAGGCCCAGTAGCAGAACACGAAGCACACGAGGACGTTGTAGACGACGCCGAAATTCGCGCGCGTCCCATACGCGTGGAACGATCCGGGGTCGAAGGCGGCAGCGCCGATGAATACCGGCACGCCGCCAATCAGCATGAGCCAGGCGGTCATCACGGTGGTCGGCATCGCGAGCGGATAGCGTTTCATGCACACCGTGCCAAGCGCCCAGGACAGTGCGGCGCCGAGCATGAACATCGCGCCCAGCGGCGCGGCACGCAGTCCGCCGAGTTCGCCGCCGATCAGCACCAGTATGCCGAGCGTGCCCAGCATGACGCCGAAGATGCGGCGGCGGGTCATCGGCTCGCCGAGCAACCAGGCCGAAAGCAGCACGCTCCACAGCGGCATCGTATAGGCGATGATCGCCGCGCGCCCGGACGGCAGCAGGCTCACGCCGTAGGCCGAGCACAGGTTCCAGCCGGTGATGTTGAATGCCGCGATCAGCAGGAGGCGCGGCCATTGCCCCTTGGGCACGCCGAGCGGAAAGCGGCTGGCGGCGGCAATCGCGAACAGGCCGGTGGCCCCGCCCGCGATGCATACGGCGCGGAAGCTCCAGAGCGGGATTTCGGCGAGTGTAAACTTCATCACCGGCCAGTTGAACCCCCAGAACACGGTGAGGAGAACCAGCAGCACCAGTCCGGCGCGGGGAAGCGTCGCGTGCGGGGACGATGCCTTCAACGCAAGTCCGCGGCGCTCAGCTCGGCGCGAGCAGCAAGCGGTTGGTCGCCGCGAGGCGCTCGACCAGGACGCGCAGGAAAGCCTTGTTGAAACTCGCCTGGCATTCCTCGCTGGCGATCGCCAGGGCAGAATTATTGATCTTGATAAGTTCGCAGTCGGCCGCCGCGATTACCGTCGCGCTGCGCTTCGGCAATTCCACATTGAGATACGCCATCTCGCCAACGCACTGCCCGGCCTCGAGCGTGGTGATGGTGTAGCCCTGCTTGGCCACCTTGAGCCTGCCCTTGGCGAGGATGCCGAACCAGTTTGCCTCTTCGTCCTCGTTGATGATGATGTCGTCGGACAGCACCATCTCCCAGGACGTGATGTGCAGCACCTCCCACAGCTCGACATCGTCGAAGTCGCGGAAGAAGCTCAGGCTGCGCAGCGCGCGGAATTTTTCCGAGTCCTGCTGCCGCGTATCGTACGCGTCGTCCTGAATCTGGTAGATCACGTTCGACAGGTCCTGGCTGAATTCCCCGCCGCTCTTGTAGCGGCTGAACAGGTCCTTGGCCAGCGACTTCAGCACGATCTGGTCGAGTTGGGCCGGAATGTCGGGACGCACCTGGCTCGGCGGAATCGGATCCTGGTTTACGATCTTGTAGATGAGGCCGGCGCTGTTCTTGGCGCGAAACGGCAGCCGTCCCGTCAGCAGCTGGTAGAGCACCACGCCGAGCGAGTAGAGGTCGGTCTGGTGATTGAGCGGGTGGCCCTTCACCTGTTCGGGAGACATATAGGCCGGCGAGCCGATGCCGGTGATCTGCGTCGAGTCCGATTCCTTGTAGCCGACGTTCAGCGCGAGCCCGAAATCGGAGATTTTCACGTCGTCCTTGTCGGTCAGCATGATGTTGGCGGGCTTGATGTCGCGGTGGATCACGCCGTTCTTGAACGCGTAGTCCAGCGCGAGGCAGCATTTGAACACGATCTGCACCACCCGCTGCTGGGACATCAGCTTGTCGAGTTTGCAGTGCGGCTCCAGCGTCTGGCCGTCGACAAACTCCATCACGATGTAGCTCTGCTCCTTTTCGATCACCGCGTCGTGAATCTTGACGATGTGCGGATGATCGAGTTTTCCGGCGAGCGCGGCCTCCGCGAGGAACAGTTTTTTGTAGCGGCGCGACAATTTGCTCTCGTTGCCGGTCTTGACCAGCTTGATCGCAACCAGCTGGTCCTTGAACGGGTCCCGCGCAAGATACACAGCGCTGGTCGCGCCCTTGCCCAGTTCGCGGACAACGCTGTATTTTCCGATTTCCGCGATCATGCGGAATGCCGGGGAGGCTGGGCAGGTCGTTGGTACATTTCTGGTTCGTCAACGCCGGGAAGGTGTCGCCACGAATGGTAAAGGGATTCCACGCAAAAGTCACACCACCGGCGCAGCGCGGCGCCGACAAAGAAGCTGCATCTGCATCGCTTCGCGCCGGAAATGGATTTCAGAGATCAGCGCGCTGCCCCGTCGAGCAGCGCGACGGCCTGCGCCGCCGCCTCGGCGTCGTCGATTTCACCCAGCCGCCAGCGTCCCGCGAGCGCGTCAATACTGCCGGCGAGCGCCGTCTCCCCTGGGTGGGCAATCCCCGCGCGGACGCGATCCGCGACGACGCTGGCAAGCAGCCGCCGCCGTCGCGCGCCGTCGGCGGCCCTGCCGTCCTTCGCGAGATGGTCGCGATGCTGCCCGATGGTGTCCACCAGCGCGGCAACGCCGGCGCCGGTGGTCGCCGAGGTCATGCACACCGGGACCCTCCACGCCGCGGCGGCGCGCAGCCCAAGCATCGCCGCAAGATCGCGCTCGGCGCGCTCGGCGCCGGGCAGATCCGCCTTGTTCACCACCAGCACGTCGGCGATTTCCAGGATGCCCGCCTTCAGCGCCTGGATCTCGTCGCCCAGACCAGGGGGGCAGACCACCAGCCGCGTTTGCGCGAGATCGGCGATCTCCACCTCGGACTGGCCGGCGCCCACTGTCTCCACCATGACCACGTCATATCCCGCCGCGTCGAGCACGTCGGCGGCACGCCCCGCGGCGCGCGACAGGCCGCCCAGATGGCCGCGCGAAGCGAGCGACCTGATGAATACGCCGTCGTCCCCGGCCCCTGCGTCCATGCGCACGCGGTCGCCGAGGATAGCGCCGCCGGATATCGGGCTCGACGGATCGACCGCGATCACGCCGACCCGCCTGCCGCGGCGCCGGAATTCTCCGGTCAGCGCATTGACCAGCGTCGACTTGCCCGCCCCCGGCGCGCCGGTGACGCCGATCAGGTGCGCCCGCCCGAGATGCCCGGCCAGCGCGGCATGCACCGCCTTTGCCGCGGGCGCGTCGCGATCGGCAAGCGTCATTGCACGCGCGATCGCACGGCGATCGCCGGCGATCACCCTGGCCGCGAGCTCTGCGGCCGCCTCAGGCACGGTCGAATCCGATCTGCGGCGGCAACCCGACCGCTTTGCGGGCCTGCGCATCGATGTGCAGGGCGACGATTTCGGTATTCGCGACCTCGCTCCCGCTCTCTGCGTCGTACATGCGATGGAGAAACCGCAGGCTCTTGTCGCGACGCTCGAGCAGTTCGCTGTCGATGCGGATCAGCGCCCCCGCCAGCACCTCTTGCAGGTACGCCGTTTTCTGTTCGACTGCCGCCATCCCCCGGCCGGCTTCGCGCAGATAGGTCGGCGTGATGCCGAGCGACGCAAAGAAATGCCAGGTCGCTTCGTCGAAGCGCGCAGTGTAGAACTGGACGTTCATGTGGCCCATGTGGTCCAGGTGCCAGGGATAGACCACGCCGCGGTAGGTTTCGATGGTTTTTTTCATGGCGTCCTCAGACCACGGTGAGCGGCTGGCCGAAGCCGAGTTCCCGGCGCAGCGTGAGGCAGATTTCCCCGTGCGTTGCGCCCTGTCCCGCAGCTTCGACTACCGCCGCAAAAAGGTTCTGCCTTGAATCCTGCGCCGCGCGCGACAGCGCATCGATCCCCTGCTGGAAACCCGCCGCGCTGCGGGCCGCCTTGTACGCCCGGAGACCGTCGATCTGCGCCGCGATTTTCAGCGGGTCCGGCCGCGGCAGCGCCGGCGGGCGTTTCTCGTGCCCGGCCTGGAACGCATTGACGCCGACGATGATTTCATTCCCGCGCTCGACTTTCTCCTGGAAGGCGATTGCGGACTCGCCGATCCACTTCTGCACCAGGCCCTGCTCGACGGCGCGGTACATGCCGCCGGCGGCGTCGATCCCGGCGATCAGCCGTTCGATTTCGGCCTCCATGCGGTCGGTCATGGCCTCGACGTAGTACGACCCGCCCAGCGGATCGATCACGTCGGTAAGGTGCGCCTCCTCGCGGAGAATGTTCTGCGTCGCCACTGCGATGCGCGCGGCTTCCAGGGTCGGGGTCGACAGCACCTCGTCATAGGCGTCGGTATGCAGCGACTGCAACCCGCCGAAGATGCCTGAGATCGCCTGCACCGTAACGCGTGCGATATTGTTGAGCGGTTGCTGGCGGGTGAGATCGACGCCCGAGGTCTGGCCGTGGAACTTGAAGCGCCAGGAGCGCGGATCCTTTGCGCCGAAACGCTCGCGCGTGATTCTTGCCCAGATGCGCCGCCCGGCACGGAATTTCGCCACCTCCTCGAAGAAGCTGATCGAGATGTCGAAGAAAAAGGTGAGCCTCGGCAGGAACGCATCCGGGGCCATGCCGCGTGCGATGCAGTCCTCCGCATACTGGATTGCAGAGGCGAGCGTGAACGCCATCGCCTGCGCCGGCGTGGCCCCTGCCTGCTGCATGTGCTGGCCGACCACCGACAGCGGGTTCCAGCGCGGCACCTCGCGGTTCATGAACTCGATGTGGTCGACCAGCAGCCGCCGCGCGCCGGGCAGCGCCAGCCTGAAGAACATGTGGTTGGCGACGAAATGCGAGAGGTAGTCGCTCTGGTTGGAGGTGCCGCTGATCGCCGACCATGGCGTGCCGCGTTGCTTCGCCACGTTCAGCACCAGCGCGAGCAGGGTGAACGGCGAGGGATCGTTGAGCGACACCGAGATGCGCCCGACGTCGATGCCTTCGAGCGCGACGCGCATGTCCTCGATCGAATTGATGGTCGCGCCGCAGGTGCCAAGGAGCAACGGATCGACTTCATCGATGTCATAGCCGCGGTAGACGGAGTTGCACGGGATCATCGACAACGCCGTGGCCCCGGCGTCCAACAGCTCACGCAGCCGGATGTTGTAATCCGCCGGCGTGCCGAGGCCGATCAACTGGCGCTGGGTCCAGGCGCGGCCGCGATGCATGGTGGTGTAGATCCCGCGCGTGTAAGGGTATTCCCCCGGGAAACCGAGCGTCGCCGCATACGCGGTGTCGCCTTCGGCGCTCCAGTCGAGCGGCGTGTAGAGCGGTTTTACCGAAATGCCCGACCGGTTGTGGATTTCCGTTTTCGAGCCGAGCTCGCGCGTGCAGGTTTCCCGCCAGGAGCGATCGGCCTCCGCCAGGTCGCGCGGCGCATCAATTTTCCCGGGGTGGTTCATGAACGAATCCTCATGCCGCCGCGCGCTTGGTGCGCGCATGAATCGTGATCCGGTTGATCTCGTCGACGATCGCATCGAGCGAGCTGCCGGGATGGAATACCCGGCTCACGCCGGCCGCGACCAGTTCCGCCTCGTCCTCGTCCGGCACGATGCCGCCGACGACGACGCCGATATCCTCGAGACCCGCCTCGCGCAGTGCCTGCATCAGCTTCGGCACGATGAGGTGGTCGGTCGCCAGCGAACTGACGCCGATGACGTCAACGTCTTCTTCGAGTGCGAGCTTGACCACCGCGGGAATCTCCTGCCACGGCGGCGTGTAGATCACTTCCATGCCGGCATCGCGCAGGTGCGCCGCGATGACACGGCTGCCGCGGTCATGGCCGTCGAAGCCGATCTTGGTGATGAGCACCCGGGGCGGCGGGCTGGTCCGGGTAAGCGCCTGGTTCATGGTTTCTCCTTGATTACCCACTCCACGCCCTGCAAATGCCGTTTCAGGCAGCCGGCCCGCGGAGCAGGGCGACCATCTTGCGCGCGATCTGGGCCGGCGTATCCCGTTCGCTCTGGCGCGCGCCGGCGCGAAACCAGAACTGCGACCAATTGAGCGCGCCCAGAAGAAACAGGCGCAAGGACCGCCGGTCGGCGTCCTCGGGCAGCGGCAATTCCGCCACCAGCCCGGCGAACACCGACTCGAACTGGTCGCGCAATGCCACCAGCCGTGCGCGCGCTGCGGGGACGTCGTCCGGAAATACCCGGATCACCACCACCGCATACGGCGAACTCTGAAGGAGAGCCTCCAGATGCGCGACGCTCGCCGCCTCCAGGCGCTGCCACGGGTGGGCGGGCGCGCTGGACAGCGCCGAGGTCACGGCGTCGGTCATGCGACGCACGCCCTCCTCGTACACCGCAACCAGCAGGTCCTCCTTCGACGCGAAATGGCAGTACAGCGATCCCGGCAGCATGCCGATCGCCCGCACGATGTCGCGGATCGAGGTGTCGTGATAGCCCTGTCGCGAAAACAGCCGCGCCGCCTCGTCGAGGATCGCATGCAGGCGGCTGCCTGCGCGCGCGCCCCGCTGCGGCAGGCCCTGCATCGCCGCAGCCTGGTCAGCTCGCCCTGCAGTTATCGGCCGGATCGGCGAATTCATGGGTGATCGGCTTCCCGTTCGAACCGTCGGCGCACCGCGCCGGCACGGCCAAAATCGATAAGACAAACAGTTGTTTGTTTTATACCAAAGCGCTGCCGTCCGGTCAACTTCCTGGGGCCAAATGCGATCGTTGAATTGCCCAGCCGCCCGAAAGCACGCCCTGAACTCTGGTGAGCGTGTGCTGACTTATATATATGTATCTGTTTATATTTAGTATTGGTGGCCAGTTGGGAAGTTGGAATTTGCGGACACGATGCACGGCGGGCGGCCAAAACCCGCTCCCCAAGAATTATGTTGCAATGCACCAGAAAATTGTTGACACACTCCTAAAGAGGTGTAAAATTCTAGTTGTGCAATGCAGCAATGTGATTCAGGCGACGCAGATCTGGAATCACCCACGGTTTTCGCAACGAAGTATTTTTTTGACCCGATTCTTCTTAGGAGACAAACATGTTTACCGCAACCCCGGAACAAATCGCCACGGCCAACAAAGCCAATGTCGAAGCCCTGATGAATCTCAACCATGTCGCGTTTGAAGGCGTGGAGCGCCTGCTCGCGCTGAATCTCAACACCATGAAAACCGTGCTCGAGGACAGCGTGAACAACGCCAAAGCGGCGCTCGGCGTGAAAGACGTGCAGGAATTCGTTGCGATGCAGACTGCGTTTGCGCAGCCCGCCGTCGAGAAGGCAGTCGCCTACTCGCGTAACGTCTACGAAATCGCCAACCAGACCCAGGTCGGTGTAAGCAAGCTGGTGGAAGCGCAGGCCGCCGAGGCGAACAAGAGCTTCGTCGCGCTGCTCGACAAGGCGGCGAAATCCGCCCCCGCCGGTTCCGACGTCGCCGTCGCCGCCGTGAAATCGGCGATCGCCGCCGCCAACTCGGCGTACGACAGCATCACCAAGGCGGGCAAGCAGTTCGCCGACCTCGCGGAAGCGAACGTCGCCGCCGCAACCAACGCGACCGTGAAGGCCGTCAAGACGACGAAGAAAGCCGCCTAAGCAATCAGGCAGCAGTCACAAACAAGGTCGCAGGCAGAAATGCCTGCGGCCTTTTCACTTTTCGACGCGTTCCTTCCACTCGGCGCCCAGCTGGGACACTTCCGCCCGGATCTCGCCGATTGCCTTCTCGGCATCCGCGGGATCACCCTTCACACCGAGTTCGATGTGGCGGCGTTGCCCGTCCTCGCCGATCGACGGCAGGCTGAAGAGCTTGAGGCCGGGATAGCGCGCGACGATGTCGTTCATCAGTTCCAGCAGCGCGCTCTCCGACGAGCCATATACCAGGATCGCGCGTTCGGTGCGGGGCGTCCGGTGAAAGTGGCTGCTGTACCGGCCTTCCAGAACCCACTCGACCATCGGCCATGCCATCACCGGAAAACCCGGGACGAAATGATGCTCGCCGACTGAAAATCCGGGCACGCGGTTGTAGGAATTCGGGATGATGGTCGCGCCCTCGGGAAAATCGGCCATCAGCACGCGCTTCGGAAATGCCTCCGCGCCGAAACGCGCCTCGATCTCCGCGACCGCATCGGAGTGACGCACGAGGCCCACGCCAAGCGCCGCAGCGGCGCATTGCCGTGTCTGATCGTCAGGTGTCGCGCCGATACCGCCGAAGCTGAACACGGCGTCATTGCCGGCAAAACTTCGTTCGAGCGCGGCGACAATCCGAGCCGGATCGTCGCCCACGTATTCGCACCACGACAACAGCAGGCCGCGCGCGCCAAGCAGCTCGATCAGTTTCACGAAGTGTTTGTCCTGCCGCTTCCCGGAAAGGATCTCGTCGCCGATGATGATCGCCCCAAATTCCATGTCCCTGTCCCGGAATTACGCGGCTAGTGCCTTGCGCTGCGCCGCCAGCAGCGCCAGCCCCCAATGGGCGAACGCGAGCCCCATGTAGACCGGCGCGAACCAGCCCAGGAGCGGCACGTAATGCAGAACGCCGAGTGCGGCGCCCAGGCCGAACCGCCCGATGCGCCGCCCGCGCAGTATCGCGTCGAGTTCGTCCTGGTCCGCGTGATCCGCAATCGCGTCGTAACAGAACAGGCGCTGGTTCAAATACGCAGACAACGCCAGCGGCAGCAGCAGCGCGAGGCCGGGCACCAGCCACAGCGGCAGCGTGGCCATCCACAGGAACATGAACACCGATGCGCCCACCAGCGCGCCCCATGCGCTGCCGAAAAAACTCCCGCCATGGCGGCGTTCCAGCTCAGCGTACGACCTGCCTGCAACATGTTTCACCAACACCGGCATCAGGAACACCGCCGCGATCATCAGCGCAGTCGCCTGGATCAGCGGCAGCACGGTAAGCAGGATCAGAAACCGCGCGAGGCCAGGTATCACGCCGGCCATCTCCCACTGGAACAGGACGCGCGCAAGGTACAGCATGGCGTCGACTGCGGTCGTGTTGTTCAGCCAGTCTGCGACCCAGGCATTGAGCGGCGACCAGAAATACAAGGTGAGTGACCCCCACAGCACCGACGCGACCAGCGTCGGGAACACCGACAGCAGCAGCAACTTCGGGTGCATGATGCTTCTCAGCGCGCGGCCGAGCGCCAGCACAACGCCATTCATCGTTTTTCACCCATGTCGTTCCCCGGCAAACAGACGCCGGCCTCCGCTTCAACTGCGACGGCCATGACCTCAGGCACGCATGCTAGCCCACACCTTGTGCAGCCGCTTCACCGAGACCGGAAACGGTGTCTTCAGTTCCTGCGCAAACAGCGACACGCGCAACTCCTCCAGCAGCCAGCGAAAGTCCTCGAGCTTGCGGTCGGCGACGCCCTGCGCGCGCGCCGCGCCGGATTTTCTTCCCCACGCTGTCGCCAGCGGCGCGATTTCCGTCATCAGCCGCAGGTCGCGCGCCGGATCGCTTTTGAGTTTGTCGATGCGCAGGGATGCCGCCTTGAGATAGCGTGGAAACTGGGCCAGCCTCTCGAACGGCGTCTCGGCGACGAATCGCTTGTGGACCAGGGCATCGAGCTGCGCCTTCATGTCCTTTGCGGCGGCCGGTTGCCCTTTGACGCCCTGCAGCTTGCGCGTGAGCGCGTGATACTCCTCGAGAACGACGCCCACCAGACGCGCAATTTCCTGGGCGATCAGATTGAGCCGGCCCTTCACTTCAGCGCAACGCGCCGAAAATTCTTCACCATTCGACGGCCAGGGCTCGCCAAGACAGGAGCGTTCGAACGCGGCGAGCAGTAGTTGCGCCTTGAGTTCGTCGGCAGTGCCGAGCGCGACGAACTGCATGCCCATCTGCTGCAGGCCGGGGAGATTCTTCTCGAGATACTTTATCTGTTCCCGAAATTGCAGCATGAACAGGCGCACCAACCCCGCACGCGTCGCCGCCCGTGCCGCATCGGGCGCATCGCGCACTTCCAGCGTCACATGATCGCCGCGGTCGACAAGCGCGGGATGGCCGGTGAGCCGGTGGCCGCCCTTGCCGGTCGCGACGATTCCACGCAGATCGCCGAAACTCCAGTCGGTAAATTTCTCGCCGGCGTCGGCCGCCTCGCTGCCGGCGACGGCCTCGCTGAAACTCTGCGTCGCGGCGGGCCCGAGTTCCGCCCGCAATTGCGCGAGATTGCGCCCCATCGCAAGCTGCCGCCCGTCGTCGTCCACCACCTTGAAGTTCATCGACAGATGCGCGGGCAGCGTTTCGGCGCGAAATGCGTCGAGCGGAACCAGGGTGTTGCGGGTCTCGCGGATAAACGCCGCCAATGCCGCCGCGAGCGGTCGTTCGGGGTGCGGCTTCGCTTCCGCGAATTCCGCGGCAAACGCCGGCAGCGGCACCAGGTCGCGCCGCAGCTTCTGCGGCAATGACTTGGCGAGCAGCTGAACCTTTTCCTTCACCAGCCCCGGCACCAGCCATTCGCAGCGCGCGGAATCGACCTGATTCAGCAGTATCAGCGGCACCGTCATGGTCACGCCGTCCCGCGGCGCGCCGGGTTCGAAGTGGTAGCCAAGCTGGAACTCCGCCCCGTTCATGGCAAGCTTCGGCGGGAACAGGTCGGTGGTGATCCCCGACGCCTGGTGGCGCATCAGGTCTTCGCGCTGCAGGTAGAGCAGCCGCGGCGTATTGCGCTCCGCTTCGCCCCGCCACGCATCGAACGCGGCGCCGTTGTGCACGCCTTCGGGAACCAGGCTGTCGTAAAACGCGTAGATCAGCTCGTCGTCCACCAGCACGTCAGGCCGCCGCGACTTGTGCTCGAGCTGCTCGATGTCCTTCACCAGCCTGCGGTTGTGCAGGAAGAACGGGGCGCGCGAGTCGTATTCGCCCTCCACCAGCGCACTGCGGATGAAGATTCCGCGCGCAAGCGCGGGCGCCATCGGGCCATAGTGCACGCGCCGCCGCGCATAGATCGGGATGCCGTGCACCGTCGCGCGTTCGAAGGCGACCACCTGCGCCGGCGCCTTCTCCCAGTGCGGATCGAATTGGTGCCGGCGCACCAGATGCGCGCCGACGGTCTCCAGCCATTCCGGTTCGATTTTGGCGACGGTGCGCGCATACAGCCGGCTGGTCTCGACCAGTTCCGCCGCCATCACCCACTTGCCGGCTTTTTTTGCCAGCGGCGATCCCGGGAAGATGTGGTAGCGAATCCCGCGCGCGCCGACGTAATGCGCGTCCTCGTCGGCCTTGAGGCCGATGTTGCCCAGGAGGCCGGAAAGCAGGGCGCGGTGGATTTCCTCGTATCTGGCCGGAATTTGGTTCGGGCGCCAGCCGAGTTCGGCGATCTGCGCATGAAGCTGGGCCGCGACGTCGCGCCATTCGCGCATGCGCAGATTCGACAGGAAATTGTCGCGGCACAGCGCGGTGAGCTTGCGGTTCGATTTCTTGTGCGCCAGCGCTTCCTCGAAAAACTTCCACAGCTTGAGATACCCGAGAAATTCGGATTTTTCGTCCTGAAATTTTTGGTGCGCCGCGTCTGCCGCACCCTGGCGCTCCTGCGGCCGGTCGCGCGGATCCTGCACGGTGAGCGCGGCAGCGATCAGGGTGACTTCGGCGAGGCAGTTTTCCGCCTTCGCCGCCAGCACGATGCGCGCGATCTTCGGGTCGAGCGGGAGCCTGGCCATCTGCGCGCCGATCGCGGTGAGATCGTTGTTGTCGTCCACTGCGCCGAGCTCCGACAGCAGCTGGTAGCCGTCGGCAATCGCCTTGGGCTGCGGCGCTTCGAGGAACGGGAATTCCTCGACCGCGCCGAGCCGTAACGATTTCATGCGCAGGATGACGGCCGCCAGCGACGAGCGCAGGATTTCGGGGTCCGCATAGGCGGGGCGCGCCGCAAACTCCTCTTCGGAATACAGGCGCACGCACACGCCGGCTTCGACGCGGCCGCAGCGCCCGGCGCGCTGGTTCGCCGCCGCTTTCGACACCGGCTCGATCTGCAGTTGCTCGACCTTGTTCCGGTAACTGTAGCGCTTCACCCGCACCTGGCCCGTGTCCACCACGTAGCGGATGCCCGGAACGGTGAGCGAGGTTTCCGCGACGTTGGTTGCCAGCACGATGCGCCGGCCGCTCGACGGGCGGAACACGCGCTCCTGCTCCTGCGCCGACAGCCGCGCGAACAGGGGCAGAATTTCAGTGTGCGGCGGGTGGTGCTTGCGCAGCGCCTCCGCGGTGTCGCGAATCTCCCGCTCGCCCGGCAGGAACACCAGCACGTCGCCCGGACCCAGGCGCGCGACTTCGTCGACGGCATCGACAATCGCGTCCGAAAGTTCGCGCTCCTCTGCGCGGGCTATCCGCCCGGGATCGCCGCCTCCCGCCTGGGCGCCCCCCGCCTTCGCTTCGCGCCACGGCCGGTAGCGCATTTCCACCGGGAACATGCGCCCTGTCACCTCGATCACCGGCGCCGGCGCTGCGCCGGTCGAGAAATGGTTCGCGAAACGTTGCGCATCGATGGTCGCCGAAGTGACGATGAGCTTGAGGTCCGGCCGCCGCGGCAGCAGCTGCTTCAGGTAGCCGAGGAGGAAGTCGATATTGAGGCTGCGCTCGTGCGCCTCGTCGATGATGATGGTGTCGTACGCCGCGAGCGAAGGATCGGACTGCGTTTCGGCAAGCAGGATGCCGTCGGTCATCAGCTTCAGGTGCGCGCGCGCGCCGGTCTTGTCGTTGAAACGCACCTTGAAGCCGACCGCCTCGCCGAGCTCGGTTTTCAGTTCCTGGGCAATGCGGGCCGCCGTCGAGCGCGCGGCGATGCGCCGCGGCTGCGTGTGGCCGATGAGCCCGGCGGCGCCCCGTCCGAGCGTCATGCAGATCTTCGGCAGCTGCGTGGTCTTTCCCGACCCGGTCTCGCCGCAGAGGATCACCACCTGGTTCGCGGCGATCAGCGCCGCAATTTCTTCGCGCCTCGCCGACACCGGCAGCGCGGGGTCGAACTCGGGCCGGGGCAGCGCGCTGCGGCGCGCCGCACATTTCGCCTGCGAAGCGTCGATCTCGGCGGCCAGCCTGGCCTGACCCCGCTTGTCGCCCGCGCGCAGCGCCGCCGCGGCGGCCGCAATGCGCGGCCGGTCGCTGCTCATGCACGAATCGAACCAGCGTTCCGGGTCGTCGCGGGCGAAATGGGTGGATGAGGTTGTCAATCGAATCGGGGCCGTGGCAAGGCGGTGGCACGGACGCCCGCACCGTCGCAGCTGACCGTATTCTACAGCGCGCGCGTGGCGACCCCGACCCGCGCGACGCCACGGATCGGCGCTTACCCTACAATGTGCGCTTCTCGACCAGATCCGCGCGTTTTGGCGCAGGAAGGCAGACCGGCATGAACGTGAGACCCGCAACCGCGACTTGCATTCTTCTGTTTTTTACTGCGGCAGCCGGTGCGCCCGCCGCCGGCGCCGATTTCGTTCCGCCCAACGAGAACCTGGTCGCCGACGGGGTCCCGGCGATTTCGCGCGAACTCGCCGAGGCGACGCAGCGCTATACCGAGTTCCGCAGCGCGGCGTTCCGCAACTGGCACCCGGTCAAGCGCGAAATGCTGGTCGGCACGCGTTTCGCCGACACCCTGCAGATCCATCGCGTAAATTTTCCCGGCGGCGCGCGCGCGCAACTCACGTTCTCGCGCGACCGCACCGGCGGCGGTAGCTACGATCCGCTCGATGGCAGGTTCATGCTGATCCGGCGCGACGCGGGCGGCGGCGAGTATTTCCAGATCTATCGACAGGACTTCGCGGACGGGCGCGTAACCCTGCTCACAGACGGCAACTCGCGCAACACCGGCGGCGCGTGGTCGAATGGCGGTCGCCTTTACGCCTACGAGTCGACGCGGCGGACCGGCCGCGATACCGACCTTTACGTGATCGACCCGCGCGATCCGGCGACGAATCGCCTGGTCGCGCCGCTCGAGGGCGGCGGCTGGACCACGCTCGACTGGTCCCCTGACGACCGCACCCTGCTGGTGGTGGAATACAAATCGATCAACGACAGCACTCTCTGGCTGGTCGACGTCGCGACCGGCAAACGCACGCGCGTCGCGATGCCGCCATCGAGCGAGCCCGTGTCGCACCGCGATGCCAGGTTTTCCGCCGACGGCAAGGGGATTTTCGCCGTGACCGACCGCAATTCGGAATTCAGCAGGCTCGCTGCCGTCGATCTCGCAACTGGCAAGCACCGCCATTTGACTGACGGCGCAGATGTCGACGACCTGGAACTCTCCCGCAACCGGCGGCGCATTGCGATTGTCGAAAACCGGCACGGTGCGTCCCGATTGCGAGTGATTGACGCCGGCAGCGGACGCGACCTCAAGCTCCCTGCACTGCCGCTTGGCATCGTCTCGGGGATTGGCTGGCACGCGAACGGCCGCGATCTCGGATTCACCTTTGGCTCGGCGCGCGAACCCGGCGATGCGTGGTCGATCGACGTCGATGCCGGAAAGATTGTCCGCTGGACCGAAAGCGAATCCGGCGGCATCGCCCTCGGGACCCTTCCCGAGCCGCGCCCGATCGAATGGAAAAGTTTCGACGGCCGTGCGATCACCGGCTTTCACTACCGGCCTCCCGCGTCGTTTGCAGGCAGGCGCCCGGTCGTCATCGACATCCACGGCGGGCCCGAGTCGCAGGCGAGGCCGCGTTTCATCGGCCGCGACAATTACCTGCTCAACGAACTCGGGGTCGCGATCATCTTTCCGAACGTGCGCGGCTCGGCCGGATTCGGCAAGACCTTCCTCAAGCTCGACAACGGCTTTCTGCGGGATGACAGCTACAAGGACATTGCCGCGCTGATCGACTGGATCGCCGGACAACCGGATCTCGACCCGGAACGGATCATGGTCACCGGCGGCAGTTACGGCGGGCACATGACGCTTGCCGTCGCCGGTTTCTACTCGGACCGCATCCGCTGCGCACTGTCGGTCGTCGGCATGTCGAATCTGGTGTCCTTTCTGGAGAATACCGCGGGCTACCGGCAGGACCTGCGACGCGCGGAATATGGCGATGAGCGCGATCCGAAAATGCGCGAATATCTCGCCCGCATTGCGCCGCTCAACCGCGCCGCCCAGATCAGAAAGCCGCTGTTCGTGGTGCAGGGTGCGAACGACCCGCGCGTACCGCGCTCCGAATCCGAGCAGATCGTCGCCACCCTGAAAAGCGCCGGCACGCCCGTGTGGTACCTGATGGCAAAGGATGAAGGCCACGGTTTTGCAAAAAAAGCCAACCGCGATTTTCAGTTTTATTCAACTGTCGTGTTCGTTCGGGAGCACCTCCTGAAATGAGGCGGTGGACCGCATGCGGCGCGATCGCGCTGGCGTCAATCGGGTGCTTGCTCGACACTCCGGCGGTCGCGATTGCGCAGGGACTCGCGCCCGCGTTCGATCTTCAGGCGCATCGCGGCGGCCGCGGCCTGATGCCCGAGAATACGCTGCCGGCCTTCGCCAACGCGCTCAGGATCGGCGTCACCACGCTGGAGCTCGACTGCGGCATCACCGCCGACGGCGTCGTCGTGATCCACCACGACCTCTTCCTCAATCCGAATATCGCGCGCGGCGCGGACGGGGTCTGGCTGGCCGCGAACGGCCCGATGATCCACGCGCTCACGTTTGCCGAACTCTCGCGTTACGATGTCGGCCGGCTGAAACCGGGGACGCAATACGCGGCGGGCCAGCCGCAGCAAACGCCGGTCGACGGCACGCGCATACCGCGTCTTGCCGACCTGTTCGAACTGGTCGCGAAAAGCGGCGACAAAACGGTTCGGTTCAACATCGAGACCAAGCTCTCGCCGATGGAACGCGACGGTACTGTCGATGCGGAGACCTTCGCTGCCAAAATCATTGCCGAAATCCGCAAGGGCGGCATGCAGAAACGGGCAACGATCCAGTCTTTCGACTGGCGGACGCTTGCGATCGCACAGCGGATCGCGCCGGAAATCCCGACTGTCTATCTCTCGGCACAGCAGAAATGGCTCGACAACATCGGCGCCGACAATCGCGCCGGCTCGCCGTGGACCGCCGGCCTCAACTACCGGGAATTCGGCTCGGTGCCGAAGATGGTCAAACACGCCGGCGGCGCGGTCTGGTCGCCGTACTTTGGCGATGCCAGCCGGAATCTGGTGAACGAGGCGCACGCGCTGGGCCTCAAGGTAGTGGTTTGGACCGTGAACAATGAAGCCGACATGCGGGCCATGCTCGACCGCGGCGTGGACGGCATCATCAGCGACCGCCCCGATATCCTGCGGCGCGTTGCCGGCGAAGCGGGGCTCGTGCTTCCGCCAGCCGGGAACTGAAAGTCCGGCAATGCAGCATCTCCCGCCCAACGATGTCTTCTTCACCCGCATTCCGGATAACTTGCCTGCATGCGACGCCTGCGCCTGAACCGGTTTTCGACCCGCGACCTGCTGGCGGTCGCGGTGCCGGCGCTGCTTCTACTGGCCGCGGCCTTCTGGATCGCCTACCAGTTCATCCGGCCGGCGCCGCCCGACACCATCGTGATCAGCACCGGCAGCGAGAGCGGCGCGTACCACGCTTTCGCCAGGCGCTACCAGGAGATCCTGGCGCGGGACGGCATCACGCTCGAATTGCGGCCTTCGTCGGGCGCGCTCGAGAATTTCCGCCGGCTCGCCGACGACGACTCCGATGTCGAAATCGGATTCGTGCAGGGCGGCACGGCCGACCGCGAGGACGCCCCCGATCTTCTCAGTCTCGGCAGCGTGTCCTATGAACCGGTGTGGGTATTCTACCGGGGCGCGGAACGCCTCGACCGGCTCGCGCAACTCAAGGGCAGGCGGATCGCCATCGGCGCCGAGGGCAGCGGCAACCGCAGGCTCGCGCTCGAACTGCTGTCGGCGAACGGCGCCTCGGCGGCGCCGACGCATTTGCTGCCGGTCGGCGGCATCGACGCGGCCGAGGCCCTGGTCGGCGGCGCCGCCGATGCCGCGATCGTGGTCGCCGCGCCCGAAGCCGGCGTGGTGAAGGCGCTGCTCTATGCAAGAGGCGTGCGGTTGATGCATTTCGACCGCGCCGCCGCGTACACCAGGCGCTTCGAGTTTCTCTACCCGGTCATGCTGCCGCAGGGGACTATCGACCTCATCCGCGACATTCCTGCCGCCGACACGCACCTGTTCGCGCCGACCGCGAACCTGCTGATCAAGGATACGCTGCACCCGGCGCTCATCGACCTGCTGATGCAGGCATTGAGCGAAGTGCATGGAGGCCGCGGCGTGTTCCACAACGCACACGAATTCCCTTCCGCGAAGGATCGGGAGTTTCCCCTGAGCCCGGAAGCGAAGCGCTACTACCAGTCGGGCGCGCCGTTCCTGCAGCGCTACCTGCCGTTCTGGGCGGCGACGCTCGCCGACCGCATCATGGTGTTGCTGATTCCGGTAATCGCGTTGTTGATCCCGCTGCTCAGGTCCGCGCCGGCGCTCTACGCCTGGCGCGTGCGTTCGCGGCTTTACCGCCTGTATGGCGAACTCAAGTTTCTCGAGAATGACATCCGCGAACATTACACGCCGCAGAACTTTGAAGACTACATGGCGCGGCTCGACGCCATCGACAAAGCCGCCAATACGCGGCCGATTCCGCTGCCCTTTGCCGACCAGCAGTACACCCTGCGACAGCACATCGATTTCGTGCGCGGTTCGCTCGAAAAACACCGGCATGAGGCGTGACGAGTCCCTGGCGAAACCCTGCGAGCGGCGGGGAGCGTAGGGTAAAATGGCGGCCACCGGAAGCGCGCGGCAGTTGCGCACGCGCCCACCCATAGATCGTCACACCGATTCGACCAGACAATGCCTGCAGATCCCTCCAGACCGCCCGCCACCCCAACGGTTTCCAATTTCATCCGCAACATCGTCGACGCCGATCTTGCCAGCGGCAGGTACGCCTCGCATACTTGGGGCGGCAAGCCCGGCCCCGCTTCGGCGCACGCCGGCAAGCCCCTCGACCCGGCGAAAATCCGCACGCGCTTCCCGCCCGAGCCCAACGGCTATCTTCACATCGGCCATGCCAAGAGCATCTGCCTCAACTTCGGGCTCGCGCGCGATTACGGCGGCGCCTGCCACCTGAGGTTCGACGACACCAACCCGGAAAAGGAAGAGCAGGAATACGTCGACGCCATTATCGACGCGGTGCAGTGGCTGGGGTTCAGCTGGGAACATGGAGCAGACGCGTCGAATCTTTACTTTGCCAGCGACTATTTCGATTTCATGTTCGAGGCGGCGGAGTACCTGATCGGCGCCGGCCATGCCTACGTCGATCAGCAAAGCGCCGACGAAATGCGCGCGAATCGCGGCACGCTGACCGAGCCGGGCAGGAACAGCCCCTGGCGCGACCGGCCGGCGCAGGAATCGCTGCGGCTTATCCGCGGAATGCGCGACGGCGAACACGCCGAAGGCAGCATGGTGCTGCGCGCGAAAGTCGACATGGCATCGCCCAACATCAACCTGCGCGATCCCGCCATCTACCGCATCCGCAAGGCGACGCACCACCGCACCGGCGGCAAGTGGTGCGTCTACCCGATGTACACCTACGCGCACCCGCTTGAGGACGCGCTGGAGCGGATCACCCACTCGATCTGCACGCTGGAATTCGAGGACCAGCGCCCGTTCTACGACTGGCTGCTCGAGCACCTCGCGGACGGGGGCCTTCTCGCCCGGCCGTTGCCGCAGCAGATCGAGTTCGCCCGCCTCAACCTCAAATACGCGGTTCTTTCCAAGCGCAAACTGATCCAGCTTGTCGCGGAGAAGCACGTCGACGGGTGGGACGATCCACGCATGCCGACCATCGCCGGCGCGCGCCGGCGCGGCTACACGCCGGAGGGTCTCCGCCTGTTTGCCGAGCGCATCGGCGTCTCCAAGTCGGATTCGTGGATCGACTATGCGGTGCTCGAAGACTGCATGCGCGAGGATCTCAACGAACGTGCGCCCCGACGCGCCGCCGTGCTCGATCCACTGAAGCTGGTTGTCGACAATTATCCGGCCGGACAGGAAGAACAGTGCCACCCGCCGAATCATCCGCAGAAGCCCGATTGGGGCAAGCGCGCGGTGCCGTTTTCCCGCGAGCTGTGGATCGAACGCGAGGATTTCGCCGAGGTTCCGCCCAAGGGATACTTCCGCCTGTTTCCCGGCAACAAGGTGCGCCTGCGCTACGGTTTCGTCGTCGAGTGCACCGGCTGCGACAAAGACGCGTCGGGCAGGGTGGCCGCGGTGCACTGCAATTATCTTCCCGACAGCAAATCGGGTTCCCCGGGAGCCGATCTGATCAAGGTGAAAGGCAATATCCACTGGGTGTCCGCCGCGCATGCGCTTCGTGCCGAAGTGCGGCTTTACGACCGTTTGTTCGCAGTGCCGTATCCCGGCTCGAAGCGAGGGCGCGAAGCCGTCCCGCCGGAATCCGGATTGGGCCGTGAGGGCAAAGTTTACGCCGGTGGTGCGCAGGAAGAGTACAACTATCTGGACGACCTAAATCCGGATTCGAAACGTGTGGTGTTTGCGTATCTCGAGCCTGCATTGAAGGACGCGCTGCCGGAACAGGCGCTCCAGTTCGAGCGCCACGGTTATTTTGTCGCAGACCTCAAGGATTCCAGCCCGGGCGTCCCGGTGTTCAACCGCGCAGTGACGCTGCGCGACTCGTGGGCCAAGGACCGGCCCTGATCGATTTACGGACCACGTCGCCATCCCATCAGGAGGAAACACATGCCGCTCATCGAAGTCAGAATGTTCGAAGGCCGCACCCAGGAAGTGAAGAAGGAATTCGTCGAGGCGATCACCCGCGAGACCTGCCGCGTGCTCAAGTGCGAGCCGTCGGCAGTCGACGTCATCATCGAAGACGTCGCCAGATCGCGCTGGGCCACCGGCGGCGTGTTCTGGTCGGACAAGAAGTAGAATTCCGGCCCATGTCCATCCTGGTTCGCGCCCGTCGGCGCACGCTGTTCTCCGCGCTGCGTGTTGCGTTTCGTTTTGCGCTGCTCCCCGCGCTGTTCGCTTGCGTTGCGGGCACGGCCTGCGCCGCGCCGAAGAACGTCATCATCATGTTCGCCGACGGCGCGGCGCCGACGCAATGGGAACTCGGCCGGTATTCGAGCCATCTCCTGCGCCAGCGGCCGTTCGTCGTCACCGACACCGTGTTTCGCGAAGGAACGCTCGGCCTGCTGGCGGTGCATGCGGCAAATGCCTTCGTCACCGACTCGGCGGCCGGCGCGACCGCGCTCGGCACCGGATTCAAATCGAACAATGGCGCGGTATCGATCCTCCCGGACGGCTCGCGGCCGCGCACCGTCATGGAAGCGGCGAAGCAGAACGGCAAGCGCATCGGCCTGGTCACCACCGCGGAGGTCTACGACGCCTCGCCCGCGGCATTCTCGGTCCACGCAAATTCCCGCCGCGAACACCAGGGCATCGTCGACCAGTACCTCGCGCTCGCGCCCGACGTGCTGCTCGGCGGTGGGCGCGATGCCTTCCTGCCGCAGGGCGCGGGCGGCAAGCGCAACGACGGCAGGGATATGCTCGCAGCATTTGCGGCCGGGGGCTATGCCATTGTCCGCGATCCCCAGGGTCTGCAGGGCGCGCAGGCGCGGAAAATTCTCGGACTGTTTGCGGACCGGTCGCTGGCGCTCGAACTCGATCGCGATCCGGCGCGCGAGCCAACGCTCGCCGGCATGACCGGCGCCGCGCTTCTCGCCCTGTCTCCTGAGCGCGCAGCGGCCGATGACCGCGGTTTCGTGCTGTTCGTCGAATCGCAGGATCCAGACCATGCCGGACACGCGAACGACGTCGCGTCGCTGATCCGCGCGCTGTGGGCATTCGACGACGCCGTCGCGGTGGCGCTGGAGTTCCAGCGCACGCACCCGGACACGCTGCTGCTGGTCACCGCCGATCACGAGACCGGCGGATTTTCCGCGACCTACGCGCGGCGGGAGATTGCCGCAGGACGCGCGGACCTCATCGTCGGACCCGCGGAGTTTGAAAAGGTGATGCGCATCGATGCCTCGCTCGACGCGATTGCCGCGAAACTCGGCCCGAAGCCGAACGCCGAAGCGCTCGACGCACTGGTGGCAAAACATCTTCCGGGATTCGCGCTGGACGCGGATTTGCGCGAGGCGATCCTGCAGCGGCGCGCGCTCGAGCGCAACTTCAGCACCGGGCCGCACGCGGTTCTCGGACGCATGATCGCGCGCCAGACCGGTTTTTACTGGGGAAGCTCCGGGCACACCACCGAGCCGGTCGCGGTGGGGGCGATCGGCCCAGGCGCCGAACGGTTCCGCGGGTACCGCGACAACACCGATTTCGGCAGGACGCTGTTGCAGCTCATCGACGGCCATTGAACTTTCGCCCACCACCCTCATCTTAGGTGGGTGTTGAAAAAGAGGAAGCGCTTCCCGCTTTTCCAACCCGACCAAAGGGACACGACATGAAACGAATTTTTCTGTTCATTGCGACCAATCTTGCGGTGATGCTGTTGCTGAGCATCGTGGCCAGCGTGCTCGGCGTCGATCAATACCTTGCCGGGAGCGGGCTCAATGTCGGCATGCTGCTGGTGCTGTCCATGTTGTTCGGCTTCGGCGGCGCGATATTCTCGCTGCTGATTTCCAAAATGGTCGCGAAGTGGTCGACCGGGGCGAAGGTCATCGAGAACCCGCAGACCGCAAATGAGTTGTGGCTGGTCGCGACGGTGCAAAGGCTGGCGGAAAAAGCAGGCGTTGGCATGCCCGAAGTCGCGATCTACGAAGGCGAACCCAATGCCTTTGCCACCGGCGCGTTCAAGAACTCCGCGTTGATAGCAGTCTCGACCGGCCTCCTGCAATCGATGAACAAAGAGGAAATCGAGGCAGTGCTCGGTCACGAAATGGCGCACGTGGCAAACGGCGACATGGTGACGCTCACGCTGATTCAGGGCGTGGTCAACACTTTCGTGTTTTTTCTCGCGCGCGTGGTCGGTTACTTCGTCGACCGCGTGGTGTTCCGCACCGAGCGCGGCATCGGCATGGGTTTCTACATTACGGTTTTCGTCTGCCAGATCGTATTCGGCATCCTGGCGTCGATCATCGTCGCCTGGTTCTCGCGCCGGCGCGAGTACCGCGCAGACGCCGGTTCTGCGCAATTTCTCGGCACGCCGACGCCGATGATCCACGCGCTGGCGCGCCTGGGCGGCCTGCAGCCCGGCGAGTTGCCGCAAGCGCTCGCCGCGTCCGGCATCAGCGGCGGTCCCGGCTTCATGGGACTGATCGCGAGCCACCCGCCCCTGGAGGACAGGATCCGCGCGCTGCAGGCGCGGAGCTGATCCCGCGGCGGTGCCGCTGCCGGGACAGCGGCTGCGGTTTTCGCTAAACTGACCGGACCAACGCGGAGAAGTGCGGGAGTCGGCCCGCATACGGCCGCGTTGGCGTCACGGACATTCCGGTCGCATGATTCTCGGCTCGCTCGATCACTTTACGATACTCACCTCCCCCGCGAGGCTGCCGGCACTCGAAGCGTTCTATCGCGAAACCATCGACCTGGTTGCCGGAACGCGCCCGGATTTCCCGTTTCCGGGCCGCTGGCTGTACAACGGCGAGCGCGCCGTGCTGCACGTGGTCGCGACCCTGCCCGACGATGCCGCCCCGGCGTCGCGCGGTGAATGCATCGAGCACGTCGCATTCAAGGCGACCGGCGCGGCGGGGTTTCGCGCGCGCCTCGACCGGATGGAGATTCCCTATACAGATGCAAAGCGGCCGCTCGCCGGGTACCAGATATTTCTGCGCGACCCGGCCGGCGTGCGCGTCGAATTCAACTTCGACATCGGTGACGCACCGGGTGGCTGATTTCGCCGCGCGCCGTCAGGCGCACCCGCACCTCAAGTGAGCGCCGCCGCCCCGACCGACCGCCGCTGGTTCGACACCCTGCTGGCGTGGTACTTCGTCAGCGTCTGGGGTTCCGGCTTCGTCGCCACCAAGATCGGCATTCAGTACGCGGCGCCGTTTACCTTTCTCTCCCTGCGTTTCGCCTTCGCCCTCGCGTGCATGATCCCGATCGTGCTGATCACGCGCCCGGTCTGGCCGGCGGGCCGCGCCGAACTCGGGCACGTGCTGGTCGCCGGCCTCCTGATGCACGCGGCGAACCTCGGTGGCAGCCATTACGCGCAGTACCTTGGGATGTCGGCGGGCATTTCCGCGCTGGTCCTGTCGCTGCAGCCCTTGCTGACCGCGATGTTCGCGGCCCGCTGGATGCGCGAAGCGCTGGCGCCGCGGCAGTGGCTCGGCGTGGCGCTGGGGCTTGCCGGCGTCACGCTGGTGGTCTGGCACAAGATCGACGTGCGCGCGATGAGCGCCGCCAGCGTTGTCGCCGCCTGCATCGCGCTGGTCGCCATCACCGCGGGAACGCTCTACCAGCGCGTGTTCTGCCCGACCGTCGATTTGCAGGCAGCGGCCGTGCTGCAGTTCGCGATCTCGCTCGCCGTGCTGGCGCCGCTGGCGTTCGCGGTCGAGGGCGCGCACGTGCGGTGGGAATGGGGCCTGTTCGGCGCGATCGCCTACCTCGTGATCCTCGCCTCGATCCTCGCGGTGAACGCGCTGCACACGCTGATGCGCCACGGTGACGCCACCAAGGTGACGAGCCTTCTCTACCTGACGCCGATTTTTGCCGTGGTGTTCGAGTTCCTCCTGTTCGACGTGGTGCCGACCGCGCTGTCGATTGCGGGCATCGGCGTCACCTGTGCCGGCGTCGCCATGGTCGCCTGGCGCAGCAAGACGATGCGGACGATTCCGGAAGTGGCGGACTGATGAGCAGCAGCCGCTCCACGCTCAGCCTGTACGCCGTCGTGCTGATGACGATCCTCACGCATACGGCGTTCAACGGCAGCCGCGTCACGGTGTCGCTGTACGCCATCCATCTCAACGCGTCACCGCTCACCATCGGCACCCTGATGTCCCTGTACGCACTGCTGCCGATGCTGCTCGCGGTGACGGCCGGGCGATTCATCGACAGGGTCGGGGTGCGGCTGCCGATGCTCGCTGCAGCGGCGCTGGTATCGGCAGGCTGCTCATTGCCGTTCGCGCTGGAATCGCTGGCGGCGCTCTACTTTGCCACTGCGCTCATCGGCACCGGCTTCATGGTGTTCCACGTCGCCGTCAACAGCGCGGTCGGTTCGATCGGCGAACCCGCGGAACGCATCCGCAATTTCAGCCTGCTTGCGCTGGGATTTTCGATCTCCGGGTTCCTCGGTCCGATGGTGGCCGGCTTCGCCATCGACCATACCAGCTACACCCGCACCTTCCTGATCCTCGCCCTGCTTCCGCTGGTCACGGTGGCGGTGCTTGCGCTCAAGCGCATTCCCCTGCCAAATCCGCAAGGCAGCCAGGGGCAGCAATCCGGGCGCAGAGTGATGGATCTGGTGAAAAACCCTGCGCTGCGCCGGATTTTCATTACCAGCGGCCTGCTGTCGATGGGCTGGGACCTGTTCACATTCGTGGTCCCGATCTACGGCGCGCGCATCGGGCTTTCCGCGTCGATGATCGGCGTCATTCTCGGCGCGTTTGCCGCGGCGACGTTTGCGGTGCGCCTGCTGATGCCGGTGATCGCGCGCCACCTGAAGGAATGGCAGGTGTTGTCGATGGCGCTCGGCATCACCAGCGGCGTGTACCTGCTGTTTCCGCTGATCGAACAAGTGCCGCTGCTGATTGCGCTATCCTTCGTACTCGGAATCGGGCTCGGCAGCGCGCAGCCGATGGTGATGGCGCTGTTGCACAATACGACGCCGCCAGGCCGCATCGGCGAGGCGGTCGGCGTGCGCACCACGGTGATGAACACCAGCCACACTTTGCTGCCGCTGCTGTTCGGCGCGGTAGGCGCGGCGCTCGGCATGACGCCGGTGTTCTGGTCGCTGGCGCTGATCCTTGGCGCGGGCAGCTGGTTTGCCGCCAAAAAACGCAGCGACTGACCAAGGAGGAGCGGCCCATGTTCGACGCCTGTCTCGCAAAACACAAAGATCGCTTTCTCCGGGATCTGCTGGATCTCGTGCGAATTCCGAGCGTCAGCCAGACCGGCGAAGGCATCGCTGACGCGATCGCGTTTCTCACGGCACAGTTCGAAAGGCTGGGCTGCGACACGCGGGTGTACCCGACGACAGGACATCCCCTCATCGTCGCCGAAACCGGCCCGGTGGACGCGAAATTCACGCTGCTCATTTACGGCCACTACGACGTGGTTGGGGCGTCGAAAAGCCAGGGCTGGAACACCGAGCCCTTCGAACCGGTGATCGACGGCGACCGCATCTGGGGCCGCGGCACCGGCGACAACAAGAGCCAGCACCTGGCGCGGCTATTCGGGCTCGAGGTCTATCGCGAGGTCGTCGGCGAACTGCCGATCCGCGTGAAGTTCGTCATCGAGGGCGAGGAAGAGGTGGGCAGCCGCGGTTTCACCCGCTTCGTGAAGGAAAATCCGGCATTGCTCAAGGCCGATCTGTGCTGCTATTCCGACGCGCCGATGTTTCCGAACGACCAGCCGGTGCTGTACCTGGGCGTGCGCGGCATGCTGCAGCTCGAGTTCCGCGCCACCGGCGCAGCCAAGGGTTTGCATTCCGGATTGTTCGGCGGCGTCGCCCCCAGCCCGATCATGCAGCTTTGCCGACTGTTCGCGAAACTCGTCGATGCGGACGGCAACATCGCGATTCCGGATTTTGCGCAGCGCGACCAGGCCGCATTCGAACGCGACGTCGCCGCGCTGGAAAAGCTTCCTTTCGATTATGCAGGCGTGGTCGGGCAGATCGGCGTCGCGCCGGTCACCGGCGACGACGGCGTCGCCTATTACCGCAACCTCATGTGCCGGCACAATTTCAACATTTCGGGAATTTCCGGCGGCTATACCGGGGCGGGCGCGCGCAACGCCATTCCGAACCAGGCGATCGCCAAAGTCGATATCCGCGTTGCCGGCGGCTTCGATGCCGATGCGCTATTTGGCGCGCTCCAGTCGTGGGTAAGAAACGAAAGCGCGGATTCGATCACGGTGGAGAAGCTCTCGGCGGAACCCCCGTCAAAAACGCCGGTCGACAGCCCGTACGTCGAGGTCATCAAGCGTGCGGTGGCGAAAGGATTCGGGCGCGAACCGCTGGTGCTGCCAAGCATGGGTGCAACCACGCCGGACTACGTGTTTACCAGGGTGCTGAGAATGCCGAGCATCCTGGTCCCGTTCGCGCCCTACGACGAGAACAACCACGTCGCCAACGAATCCACCAAGGTGTCGCTTTATTTGTCCGGCATCAAGACCAGCGCGCACATCATCGACGAACTGGCCAAAGCGTACGGCTAACGCGCTATCATTTGTACCGGCAATCGGGAATGGGTCGTGCGCGCGCCTTGCGCTCGAGTCAACCGGAGGGACACAACCATGTTTAGCCTGACCTGGCGCGCCGCCGTTTCGGCGTTTTGCATCCTGCTCGCCGCCTGCGCGAGCCAGCCCGGCAGCACCGGGCGCGAGACCCCGATCATTTTTGTCCACGGCAACGGCGATACCGCGGCGCTGTGGCACACGACGATGTGGCGTTTCGAGTCGAATGGCTATCCGCGGGACCGCATGTTCGCCATCGATTTGACGCATCCACTGGCGCGCAGCAACGATGCCGTCGCGCAGCCGAACCGCTCGTCGAGCGCTGAACAGATGGCCGAGCTGGCCGCCGCGGTCGAGGCCATGCGGCGCCGGACCCGCGCAGACAAGGTCGCGTTGGTCGGCAACTCACGCGGCGCGACGACGATCCGCAATTACTTGAGACGCGGCGGCGGCGCCGTCTACGTGTCAGAGGTCGTGCTCGGCGGCGGCACCAATCATGGCCTGATCGATTCCGCCACCCTGCTGGTCGGCAGCGAATTCAATGCCGCGGGGCCGCTGCTCCGGCAGCTGAACGCCGGCCCCGACGAGACCGGCCCCGGCCCCCGGTTCCTGACCATACGCAGCGACAACAACGACAAATACGCGCAGCCGGACGGGCAGTTCTTCGGCATGCCCGGCGTCGCGACCGGCGTCACCTTTGCGGGACCCGAACTCAAGGGGGCAGAGAATCTGGTGCTGCCGAAGATCGATCACCGCGAGACGGCGTTCCACCCAATTGCGTTCAACTTGATGTACCGCTTCATTGCCCGCAAAGTGCCGGAGACCCTGGAAATCGTCCCCGAGGTCCACCTGACGCTAAACGGCAAGGTGAGCGGAATCGAGGCGAGCGGCCCGACCAACCTGCCGGTAGCAGGCGCCGCCGTCGAGATTCACGAGGTCGCGGCGGCGACCGGCGAGCGTATCGCGTTGCGGCATCGGCAAGTGACTCAGGCGGACGGGCTGTGGGGGCCGTTCAAGGCTGATCCGGCTGCGCGCTACGAATTCGTGGTCACGGTGCCGGGCCTGCCGGTGACGCACATCTACCGCTCGCCGTTCCCGCGCTCCAGCGACGTGATCCACCTGCGGCCGCTGAATTTCGCCGCGGGGGACCGCGAGTCAGGGGCGGTGGTGACCATGAGCCGGCCGCGGGGTTACTTCGGGGTAGGGAAGGACGTTTTCCTGCTCGACGGGAAACCGCCGCCCGAGATCAAACCCGGCGTGCCCTCGGTATCGGTCGCCAGGCTGCGGCTCCCCCCGGGGGAATTGCGCGCGGTCCCGGCGCGCTTCAACGATGAATCGATCATGGCGAGGAACTGGCCGGCGGCCGGCAACCACATCACCGTCGCCGAATTCCACTACTGAGCAGCGCGGGCGCTACTTTTTCTCTTCAATTTTCCCGATCCGCCGCACCACCTCGATCAGCCGCTTCGCATCGCGGTCCCAGAACTTCTGGAACTCCGGCGCGTCGAGATAGGAAACCGGCGTCTCGATGGCCGCCATGGTCTGCTTGAACTGCGGGTCGTTCACCGCCTGCCGCGCCGCATTGCGCAGCGCCGCCATCGCCGGCTCGGGCGTGCCCGCAGGCGCAAACAACCCGGACCAGATATAGAACTCGGCGTCGTAGCCCAGCTCGCGGAAGGTCGGCAGGTCCGGCATCGACACCAGCCGCGTCTCGCCCCAGCTGCCGAGCGCCCTGAGCTTGCCGGCCTTGATGTGCTGGATCACCGTGCCGGGACCCGTCGCCAGCGCATCGACGTGGCCGCCCAGCAGGGCGATGATCGCGGGTCCCGCGCCGGTGTATGGCACGTGGTGCAGCTTGACCTCGGCCGCCATCGCCAGCATCTCCATCGCCACGTGCAGCGTGCCGTAGACGCCGGACGAGCTGAAGGTGATGGCATTGGGCCGCCGCTTCGCATCGTCGACGAAGTCCTTCACCGTCTTCCACGGGCTTTCGGCGCGCACCACCAGGATAGTCGGGTCGGCGGAAATCAGCGCCACCGGCGCCAGGTCCTTCAACTGGTACATCGGCGCCCGCTCCAGCAGGCGGTCGGCCTCGGGAATCACCGAGATCGACGACAACGCCATCAGCAGGGTGTAGCCATCGGGCTTGGCCTTCGCCACGTAGGCCATGCCGATGCCGCCGCCGGCCCCGGCCTTGTTCTCGACCACGATTTTCTGTTTCAGGATTTTTTCCATTGCGTTGGCGGTGGGCCGTCCGGTGAGATCTGCGACGCCCCCCGGAGGAAACGGTACGATCATGGTGATCGGTTTCGCCGGATAGGGGTCATCCGCAAATAACCCCGGCGACCAGGCTGCCATGCAGGCGAGAGACGCGAATCGAACGTATTTGACAATGGCTGTGGCAGACATGCGGAATTCCCCCGACCGGTTTCGAGGCGCTAGTTTAGAACTGTCCCGCCATTCCCGCTTGGCACCGCGTTTGGCATAAAATCCGGCGAGGAAAACCAGGGTGCAGGCCACGGCACGGTCGGCGCATTGCGCCGGGCAGGATGCGCGTAGATTTGCCCTGGCAAACCACACCGGGCGCCGCCTCGCATGGTCAAGATCTTGAAACGTCTCATCACCCCGCCGCTGATCCTTGTCGCGGCCTTATGGCTGTTCATCGAGGATTGGCTGTGGGACGGCCTGACATCCCTCATTGCCCGGCTGTCGCGCCTGCCGCCGGTGCGGGCATTGGAAGCGTGGATCGGGCAACTTCAGCCGTATCCCGCGATGGCACTGTTCCTGATTCCCGCGTCGCTGATGCTGCCGTTCAAGATTGCAGGCCTGTGGCTGATTGCCGCAGGCCACGCGATGATTGGAACCGGCGTCTTCGTCATCGCCAAGATTGTTGGCACGGCGCTGCTCGCGTGGATATTCAGGAATTGCCGCCCTGCGCTGCTCACCGTCGCCTGGTTTGCGCGCGTCCATGCTGCGTTCCAGCGCTTTCGCGCCTGGGTACATGCGAGGCTCGCCGAACTCGGCGTGTGGAAGGCGGTAGCAGCGCTGGCCCATGGTGCAAGGCAATGGTTGCACCGCCTGCGAGGCGGCATGCTGCGACGGCGCTGGCTGGCGATCCGCAAGCTTCGCAAACGGCGCGCCAACGACACGGTCTGAAGGCCGGGCGGGAGGAACCGAATGAAACAGCGGGCATCTGCGGCGGAAGTGCGGGCGCGGAAACGCTGAAACGGGAACAGGCCGGGAATCCTGCCGCGGGGAGATCAGCCGGTACCGGGACCAGCCGCCCTGCTCAGGAACAAACAGCCGGTGCCGCCCGGAGGCGGCGCCGGCCATCGGGGAAATCTTACTTCAGATGTCCATTGACCAATTTGGTCATTTCAAACATCGATACCTGTTTCTTGCCACCGAACACCACCCTGAGCTTGTCGTCGGCGTTGATCATGCGGCGGTTCTTGGCGTCCTGCAGGCCGTTCTTCTTGATGTAGACCCAGATCTTCTTGGTAACTTCGGTACGGGGCAGCGGGCCTGCGCCGAGCACTGCGCTGAGCGCGGCGCTGAGCATCATCGGCTTCATGAACGCAGCGTTGGGTTTGCGCTTGGTCGTGGACTTCTTCTTGGCTGCCTTGGGAGCAGCTTTCTTCGCGCCCTTCCTGGACGCCTTTGCAGCGGATTTCCTTGCAGCGGGTTTCTTAGCAGCGGGCTTCTTCTTCGTGGCCATAATCGTTATGCCTCCTGTAAAAATATGACACCGGAATAATCCGTATTTATCCCCATCGAAGGCCATCGGTGGGAGCACCGACAGGATGCCGACATGGATGAAATTTGTCAACGACAAATCGGCGTTTTCAGAGGGGAAATGCACCGCCTGGCGTTGCCGGCGGCGGCGGGGGATTTGCCCCCGGTCCGCAGGATGCGCCGCGGGCAT
>Ga0315281_10001226_pt1 | contig 37594 bp, 33 predicted proteins | sample YL17G07_0_MG_FD_204540 | JGI IMG/M metagenome (GOLD analysis project Ga0315281, IMG submission 204540) | Sediment microbial communities from Yellowstone Lake, YNP, Wyoming, USA - YL17G07_0 | ecosystem: Environmental > Aquatic > Freshwater > Lake > Sediment | place: USA: Wyoming | collected...
AGCCTATCTCGGAGGCCGACAACGAGGATCTCGGCTACATCGGTGGGGCTCTCGAGGGCGTGTATCTCCGCACATCGGACTCCAGTCCAAGCGGAGTCACTCAGGCCGACTTGGACGCCGCGATCATCGCCGACATCGGCCGAGCTGCGGACAAGGTCGTCGAGGTGGGGACCGGCAGGATAGACAGGATCCTCGTCATCGTTCCAGACGACCACGGAGGCTTCCAGGTCGCGGTGGGCGGCGTCTACTCCTACTACGAGTTCCTGCAACCCATGAGCGACAGGCTCACCGACGAAGCTTGGCGCGTGATGCTCGATCAAGGGGAGGCCCCGCCCAGGCCCTCCTGGGAGAACGTGCTGTTCGGCAGCTAGTCCGGGCGGTCGGCCCGGGCCGCAGGGGCGACGTCGCCCGGAGGGGGCATCAGCGACACGAAGTGGCATGCCGCGAGTCGGCCGGTGCCGCGGTCGATCAGCGCCGGCTTCTCCACTTCGCATCTAGGCTGCGCCATCCAGCAGCGAGTGTTGAACCGACAGCCCTCCGGAGGGTTCGCCGCGCTTGGCAAGTCTCCCGACAGGACGATGCGCTCGCCGATCATCTTGCCGCCGGCGTCTGCCGCAGGCAGAGCTGAGACCAAGGCCTGCGTGTACGGGTGCGACGGATGCAGCAGCACATCGGCTTCGTCACCGATCTCGACGACCTCGCCCAGATACATGACCGCGACCCGGTCTGCGATCTGGCGAACAACCGACAGGTCGTGTGCCACGAATACGTATGAGAGTCCGAACTCGTGCTGCAGGTCTTTCAGCAGGTTGATGACCTGTGCCTGCACCGACACATCCAGCGCCGAAACGGGTTCGTCGCAAACCAGGATCCTCGGACCCAGCGCCAGGGCGCGCGCGATGCAGATGCGCTGACGCTGACCACCCGAGAACTGATGCGGGTAGCGGTTCGCATGCTTGGGATCCAGTCCGACGAGCTTCAGCAGTTCTTGAACCTTGTCGTTCCACCGCTTCTTCGGCAGCACTTCACGGTGCAACGTGAAGGGTTCGGTGAGGATGTCCGTGATCGTCATCCGCGGGTCAAGCGACCCGAACGTATCCTGGAACACCATCTGCACCTGACGACGGTAAACGCGTGTCTCATCCTTGGTGAAGGTGGAGATGTCCTTGCCGTGGAACAGGATCCGTCCGGACGTCGGCCGCTCCAGCAACATGAACAGATTCGCAAGGGTAGACTTGCCGCATCCCGACTCCCCGACCAGCCCGAGCACCTCTCCCTCGTGCAGGGCAACGCTGACACCATCGACGGCGTGGATGGCTCCCGAGGAACCGAACACCTTGTCGTTCAGCGGGAAATGCTTGACGACGTTGACCGCCTCTAGCATCGCGTCACTCATCGCGCCACCTTCTCGGGGTGGAAGCACGCACTCGAGCGCAGGGGCAACACCTCTGCGAGGGGTGGCATCTCGGACCGACAACGATCATCGGCCAGCGGACAGCGGGGGTGGAACGCACATCCCGCGGGCCGACTGAGCAGATCCGGCGGCACTCCCTCGATCCCAGGCAGCCGTTCCTCCCGGACCTGGATCCCAGGTATCGATCGCAGCAACCCAGCCGTGTAGGGGTGCTTCGGTCCGGCGAAGACATCCCGGGCGGGGCCGAGTTCGACGACTCGGCCCGCGTACATCACCGCGATGCGCTGTGCCAGTCCGACCGCCACGGACAGATTGTGGGTTATGAGCACCATCGCCATCTGCGTCTCGGCGACCAGCGACGCCAGGAGGCCCAGCACCTGCGCCTGAACCGTAACGTCGAGCGAAGACGTAGGCTCGTCGGCCAACAGCACCTCCGGCTCCAGTGCTATGGCCATCGCGACCATGACACGCTGAGCCGTGCCGCCCGAGAGCTGGTGAGGATAGGCCTTGAGCCGCTTGCCCGGGTCGGGTATCCCAACCTGCTCCAACAGGGCCAGAGTCCTCGCCTTGGCCTCGCGCCCCGAGAGTTTCTGCCGTTGCTGAAGAAGCTCCGTGAACTGCTTCTCCACGGTGAATACGGGATCGAGCGCCGTGTGCGGATCCTGGAAGAGCATCGCTATCTGCGAGCCACGCACCTCGCGCATGTCCGCCTCGCTGAGGTCGAGCAACTCGAGGTCTCGCAAGCGCACGACGCCGCCCGTGATGAAAGCCGGAGGGGTTTCGAGGATCCTCATGATCGCGCGCGCATGCACGGTCTTTCCCGAACCCGATTCGCCCAGGACCGCTAGGACCTCGCCCTTCGCGAGCTGGTAGGAGACCCCGTCCACGGCCTTGATCACACCATCCTCGGTGCGGAACTCGACCTGGAGATCCTCGATCGTGAGCACCGTGTCAGCCACTGCCGAACAACCTCGGATCCATGGCGTCGCGCAGCGACTCGCCCAGGAGGATGAACGCACCGATGATCAGGCAGAGGAACAGGGACGGGAAGAACATCAGATAGGCCAGTTCAGGGAACCTCGTGTCCGCGATCGACAGCTGCAGCCCCCACGAGATCGCCGGCAGGCGCAGGCCGACCCCGAGGAAGGTGAGGCCCGCTTCGGCCCCGACCGCACCTCCGACCACGTAGGCGGCGAAGACCAGGACGGGAGCGATCCCGTTCGGCAGAACGTGCCGGCGGAGGATGCGCCTCCCCGAAGAGCCCATCGTCTTCGCGGCGCGAACGTAGCCGCGTTCCTTTCCGCTGATCACCGTCGAGCGCACGAGGCGCGTCATATCGGGCCATCCGAACATCACGATGACGAGAGAGATGATGACCGGGCCACCCCCATGGAACAGCGTCAGAACGAGGATGGCGCCAAGCAGCGTCGGCACCGAGAACCAGATGTCGGCGAACCGCGAGATGATCGTGTCGGTCACGCCTCCGTAGTAGCCCGCGGCCGCCCCCAGCGTCAGAGCGATGATCACCGTCAGGCTCGACACGATGAGACCGACCTCCAGCGAGGTTCTGGCGCCGTAAATGACCCTCGTGTAGTAGTCGCATCCGAGGATGTCGGTTCCGAACCAGTGCTCGCGGCCCGGCCGTTTCCCGAAGTCCAGGATGTCGCACGCCTGCGGATCCTTGGTGAAGAAGAGCACTGGAGCGACAGCCATCAGGACGAACATGACTATGAGTACGGTCGAGATCCAGAAGCGACGGTCGCGTTTGAGCTTGCGCCACACGTCGGCCCAGAGGGTAACGGTCTGGCTCTCGGTGGCGTGAACGACATCGGCCTCACCCTCCATGAAGCTCGTCGGCCGGCTACTCATACGAGATCCTCGGATCGATCCTGGCGCAGAAGAGATCCACGAATAGGTTCATGAAGATGAAAGCGATAGCGCTGATGGTCACCAGCCCCACCACGAGCGGTCCGTTCTCGGTGCGGATCCCGACGACCATCTCGAAGCCGAGTCCCGGCAGGTTGAAGATCGTCTCGGTGATGACGGCTCCGCCCATCAGATAGGCAAGGTCGAGCCCGAGGATCGTGACGATCGGGACGAGCGAGTTCTTCAAGACGTGGCGCATCACGCGTCGCGGGTGAAGGCCACGGGCCACCGTCGCGCGCACATGCTCGCCCGCCATGTTGTCCAGAAGGTTGGAGCGGGCCAGGCGCCCGAGCGCGGCGGCCGACCCCAGGCCAAGCGTGAGGGACGGCAGGACATAGCTGCGCCATCCCTCCCGTATGCCCGCCACCGGGAACCACCCCAGTTTCAGGCCAAGCGTGTACTGCAGGATGAAGCCGAGGACGATCACCGGCACCGTGATCAACAGAAGGGTGACGACGAGGATCGAACTGTCGAAGAGCGTTCGCCGCTTCAAAGCGGCCACCATCGCAAGCGCGAGTCCGAGAACGACCTCCACTGTGAAAGCCCCGATGGCCAGGTTCAATGTGACCGGGAAGCGTTGGCGGATGATCTCGGAGACCTCGCGTCCCCTGAACGTCTCCCCCAGATCCCCGTGGACGATTCCGTTCAGGTACTCCACGTACTGGACCAGGAAGGGGTCATCCAGGTGATACCTCGACCTGAGCTCGTTGTAGGTGCTCCGCGCCAGAGGCTTAGAGCCGGCCAGCGTCGTGATGGGATCGCCGGGCAGCAGGAACACGAGGGCGTAGACCAGCAGTATCGTCCCCATCAGGACGGGGACGACGAGCAGGAGCCTCCTGAACAGGTAGCGCCTTGACACTTGCTCCCGCTAGCTCGGACTCTCGCTCGGCTCCGGCTCCGTCCCGGTGCCGGAGCCCGGCTGGTTCACCACCTGCACCTTCTCGAGGGCCCACATATCCCACGAAGGCACCTTCGTGACGTTGGTGACGTTCGGCGAGTTGACCCAGTTGAATCCCAGGTAGCCCCACGGCATGGCGGGCATGTCGTTCAGCAACAGGTCATCCGCCCGCTGGTAGAAAGCCATCCCTCCGTCCTTCCCCGTCGAGGCATTCCCCTGCGCCAACAGGGCGTCGAACTGCGGGTTGTCGTACCCGGTGTTGTTGGACCCACCGTTCTTCCCGTAGAGCGGCTCAAGGTAGTCCTGCAGGCTGGGGTAATCCTGAACCCAGCCGTCCCACCACGGGCCCTTCGCCTCGTGGTTCAGAGTGAAGTCGTAGTACGAGTTCGGGTTGACCGGGTTCAGCTTGACGTCGATCCCGAGGTTCTGCTTCCACTGGTTGGCAACGGCTTCCATGCCCTGCTCCATCACGGGGTCGTCGCCCGGGAAGTTCAGGGTGAGTTCGCCGGTCCAGCCACCGGCTTCGGCCAGCTTCGCCTTGGCGGCCTCCGGGTCGTATACGCAGTACTGGCAGATGCCGTGGCGGTAGCCCGCGACGGTCGGTGGAGCGAAATCGTCGGCCGGTTGCTCGGCCACGAACACCGCGTTGATGACGGCCTGACGATCTACCGCCATCGACAGAGCCTGACGGACCAGTGGGTTCTGGAAACTCTTCTCGTACATCGGGAATGCGAGGTAGAGCAACAACGAACCCGGTTCCTCCTGCAGGGTGTCCGAGTAGGACTTCCTGGCTTCACCCAGATGGTCGGAGTACACGCCGATGATGTCGAGATTGCCGGCCTGGAAGTCGAGCCATGCCGCATCGCCTTGATAGATGAGCAACTTGATCTTGTCGGCGTAGCCCGGTGTGCCCGCGTAGTTCTCGTACTTCTTCAGGTCGATCGACTCGTCGTGCTTCCACTTGCCGTCCATCATGTAGGGCCCGTCGCCGATGGGCTGTTCATCGAAGGCCTTTGGGTCGTCGTAGAAGACCTTCGGCAGCGGGTCGAACGCATCGAATCCGAGCTGGGATTCGAACTGACTGAAGGGCGCATCCAGCGTCACCGTGAAGGTGGTGTCATCGATCACCTTCAAGCCCGACAGCTCCTTGGACGTGGGCTCGCCTCTGTTCGGGTTCAGGGCGTCGTAGCCCTGAATCTTGTCGAAGAAGAAGTTGAGGATGTAGCCGTTCGGACCGTAGGCCGCGTAGTTCCACGCGTCCACGTAAGACTGAGCCGTCACCGGCTCGCCGTTGTGGAAGGTCCACCCGGGCTTGATCTTGATCGTCCATGTCAGCCCGTCGTCCGAGACGGATATGGACTCGGCCTGGGCTTCCAGCGGCACTCCTGTTGTCGGATCGAAGGTGACGAGGCGGGTCCACAGTCCTTCCAAGACCTGGGCGCCGCACGACTCGTAGTCGTTCTGCGGAACGAGGTGCGAGGGCTCGCAGTTCTGGATCGTGTACGTTCCTCCGGTGATCGTCGCTGGACTCCCGGTCGGGCCTCCTGGGGCGGAGCTGTTGTCGCTCTTGCTGCGGCACGCCGCAGCGACCAGAACCAGCACGACGGTCATGACCACGGTCATGGCCAGGCGTCTCGCAGAACCCCTCACATCAACCTCCCAGGCTAAGGATTGCGCACATCCTCCCATCGGAGCGAAGCGGATAGCAAATACGAGTTGGGGGGCAACCCTGGCCGCCGAGTCGAGGAAGACGGCCGGTCCGTACACTTGCGGGTCCCGTCCGAGATGAGGATAGGAAGTGTCCAAGAAGGCCCCGGCCAAGCATCGTCGCGCTCAGCCATTCTGGTCGCGCGTGGCATCGTGGCCGGGCCGGTACATCCGCAGAGGCCGAACCGTATTGCGCCGCGGAACCAGGTGCCTGGTGTTGGTCTGCCTCGTGATGCTCCCGGTAGTGATGTGGTCCTACACCTCCGCGATGCTCGCACCCGGGACCGCGCCCCTGAGCGCCAAGACGGTGGAATGGATCTCCAATCACGGCGGACGGGGGATCATCACCGCGCTCGAAACCTGGTGGCTGAACCACCATCGGCCCCCGGTTGGAGGGACTCCTTCCGGTGGCATACCCGAGATCGCGCAGGACAGCCCGAGTCCATCTGGAAGCCCGACCAAGGCCCCCAAGATGGTCTTGGACCACCTTCCCCCTCCCACGGACGTGGAGCCGATCGTGCCGGACCCACTTCCGCATGAGGGCGAGTGGCAGCCGCTCGGCCAGAAGCTCGACGGCGTCCCCACGATGTACGTCTCCTACTTCCGCCCCGACACGACACACACGAGCTTGGTCTCCGCGGTCGTGTGGATGGACCAGAAGTTGCTCACCACTCGACTCGTGCCCGGCGTACAGGATCCAGGTGGAACCGGCTGGGAGTGGATCGGCAAGGTTCCGCGATCGTCGGCCGACAGTCTGGTTGCAGCGTTCAACTCGGGCTTCTATATAAAGGACTCCAGAGGCGGGTACCTCTCGGAGGGCAAGACCATCAAGCCTCTGCAGGATGGGGCTGCGTCCCTCGTCATCTACAACGACGGTGTTGCCGCCGTTGGCGAGTGGGGCCGCGACGCTTCGATGAGCAGCGATGTCGCGTCCGTGCGGCAGAACCTCACGCTCATCGTCGACAGGGGAAAGCCCGTCAACGACCTGTCCGCCGACACAGGAGACCTTTGGGGCGCCACCTATGGCAACACCGTCCTGGCTTGGCGTTCGGCCGTGGGTGTAACGAAGGATGGCGCATTGCTGTTCGGGGCCGGAGACGGTCTCTCGGCCGTCTCGCTCGCCGACATCATGGTGCGGGCCGGAGCAGTGAGGGCCATGCAGATGGACATCAATCACGTCTGGGTGAACTTCGAGTCATTTCGGCCCGAGCCGACCAACCCATATGGAGCCGTGGCCAAGAACATCCTTCCGGACATGTGGGTACATCCCCAGCGCTTCCTCGTCACCGACGAACGCGATTTCTTCGCCATGCTGCTGCGGAAGCCCGTTGATCTGCAGCATGTTCCCGCTGACATGGTCGGCACTCCACCCACGGCCCCTTGACCGGAGGTCTGCCGGGTCAGTTCCTGGAGGCACCCTCGAGATCGTGAAGCCATGTGTGGACCAGGGGAAGCTCGGCCGACGGCACGAACCCATCGCCCACCAAAGCCTCATAGCAGCGGACGAGGTTGTCCCCGGCCCCGCTTCCGCCGGAGTTCAAGCTGAGGTCCGCAAGCGTCTGCGTGATGCGATGGTTGTTCAGATAGCCGGGTACCTCGTGTTCGAAGTCTCCCAGGAGGTCGTGCCGATTGCGATCCTGGATGACCTCCGGTGCGTGGAAGACCATCCCGTGACCCAGTTCCCAGAGGCACCGCTGCGCGACGAAGCTCCGCCAGATATCCGTCATGCGGAACGTGCAATGAGAAGGCAGGTACATCAGGGGATAGGCCTGCGGCCACCACCAAGTGGACTGGCTGTTGAACGGACACCACGAATCAGGCGGAAGCCAAACGCTCGGGTTCGCGTCGAACGAGAGCCCCCGGTCCATCGCCAACCGCCAGACCGCATCTACGTCTGGTGAGCCGTCGACAAGTCCCTGCTGGATCGGAGCGTCCACCATCTCCAGCGAAGCGTCCCCGTGGTGGGCCCACGTGGAGGCGTCGGAGATCAACTCCAGCGGAAATCCCCTGGGCCATATCTGCTGATCCGTGAACATCCGGAAGACGTTCACCCACCGACGGGGGGCGACCCGCTGCGCGGATGTTCGCATCTCACGCCACTGCCAGGCGTCGTTCGGAGCGTTGTCGTCGTCGGTCTCGTATATGCACGGGGCCCCTCGCGACACGGCAACGAGATAGCCCAGGTTCTTCCTCGAGTAGTGGCCGGTCGGAAGCAGGTGCGACAGCGAGAAGGGCAGTTGCAGCTGGTCCTCCAACGTGACCAGTTCCGTCGAAGGCTGCTCGTAGCTGATGGGACCTTTCTCGTCTCCGATGATCAGCAGAGTCGCTCCCATCTCACCCAACCGCCGGGCCAGCGAATCGACCGACGGCGTCGGCTGTTGGATGGTGGTGATGACGGCGGTCGGGCCCTCGGTCACGACGGACCTTTCCCGGAGTCGGCGCTGCGGCGAAGCTTCCACAGGTTGCGGCACGCTTCCGAGATGGAGCTACGGGCGATGCGACCGTTCGTGCTGCGGTAGTTGATCGGCACTTCGATCCAGCGCCAGTCCCGGAGCATGTACTTGATCTCCGTCTGGAAGAAGTTCGCTCGACTCTGGACGCCGTGGCTCAGCACGTATTCCATGGCCCGGCGGGAGAACATCTCGAACCCGCTGGTCATGTCTCGCATCTGGGTTCCAAGAGCCACGCGCGCGAGGGCGGATCCGGCCCAGCTCACGGCGCGTCGTTTCAGGGAGCCGGTGTGCGAGCCACCGGCCGTGAAGCGGCACCCGACCACGAAATCGTAGCTTCGATCGATCAGCGTCACGTACTTAGGTATCTCTTCCGGCAGATGACTCATGCCGCCGTCCATCTCCAGGATCCACGCGGCACCGGCATCGATGGCTTCGCGGTAGCCACGGAAGTAGGCATCCATCACCGAACGGTTCTCTGGCGCCCACACGAGACGAACGCGGGGATCCAGCCGGCCGAACTCCTCAACCTTCTCGCGCGTGCGGTCGCGGCTCACGTTGTCCAGGACACACAGCACGAGATCGTCGACGCCCAGATACACGACCACCCTCTCCAAGAAGTCGGTCGCCGTCGCCTCTTCGCTGGCCAACGGCACCACCACGACCAAGCGCACACCACCGGCAGGATCCGGCCGCACCGCGGGGTCGGCGGAGCGTTCCGTCGCGATGTTCACCTCGTCCCGACTTCAGCCATCGGTTGCGACATCAGGTTCCGCGATCCTGCTGCGGGTCGCCCATCGCCTGAGTCCGTCGAAAAGGCTGTAGACGGCCGGGATCACGAACAACGTCAGCGCCGTCGAGCTGAACAGCCCACCGATGACGACAGTCGCCAAGCTCGCAGAGAGCAGAGCCCCCTGACTGAAGCCGAGAGCCAGCGGAGTGAGCGCCAGGATCGTCACGGTCGCGGTCATCAGGATCGGACGCAACCGCGTGGACGCGCCCTGCACCAGGGCATCGTGCACCGACAGGCCCTCTTCGCGACGCAGGCGTTCCACGAACTCGAGCATGACTATCGCGTTCGTCACCACGATGCCGATGAGCATCAGCAAACCCAGCATCGCCGGCAGCCCCAGCTCCCGCCCGGTCATGAGCAGGGCGGGGAAGGCGCCGATCATCGCGAGCGGGAGGCTCAGCAGGATCACGAACGGTGTCAACAGGCTTCCGAACGTCGACACCATCACGAGATACACCAATGCGATGGCGATCAGCATCGCCACGCCGAGACTCGAGAAGCTGTCAGACATCAATTCGGCGGCTCCACCGAGAGACGTTTCCACGCCCGGTGGCAGGGTGAGCTTGTCGATCGCCACCTTGACGTCCTGGTTCACAAGGCCGACATTGTCCGACGTGATGACGCCGCTCACTTCAGCCGAACGCTGGCCGTCGTAGGTCGTCACCGCCGTTGGACTGCTGCCCTGATCTATCGAAGCGACATCGCCGAGAACCACACCGGGCCCCAGCGGCAGCGCGGCCAGGGCCTCCGGGCCATGAACCGCTGCAGGGTCGACGGCGACTATGACCTGATGCGGAACCCCTTTGATGACCATGGTCGTCGCTGGTGTGGGCGTCGTCGCCGTGCGCACTAGGGCCGCGACGCTCGAGGTGTTCAGCCCGAGCGCGGAGGCCTCGGCGGGTCGGACGTTCACGACCAGTTCGGGGCGCTCCATGGCGATGTTGGAGGTGACGTCCTTGACCCCGGCGACGGCCTGAACCGCCTTGGCGACCTGGGCGGTCGCCGCCGTCACCGCCGGGAAGTCGTCGCCTGACACCTGGACGGAGAGGCTGGTGCTGTCAGGACCGGAGTCCCCACCGACGGGCGAGACCGCTCCCATCATCTCGGCTTTGGCCGCAAGCGCCTCCAACTGGGTGGACAGCGAGTCGGCGTCAGCCCCTTCGGCCAGATCCACGGTGACAGCTGCGGAGTTCGAGCCGCTCATCCCGCCGCCCCCCCCACCCAGCGCCGCGAGCGGATCCATGCTGGTTCCGACCACGGCCGAATAGCGGGAGACGCCGGGGAGCTTGCCGATCCCAGGCTCGACCACCCCGACCTTCTCCGACATCGCCTGCAGGCTCGTACCCGGGGCCGCGGTGAGGCTGAGCGAGAGGGCGGTCACCTCTCCGCTGGGGAACAGCGTGGTAGGGATCTTCGCCAGGCATGCCATCGAAAGGAAGAGCAGGACGATCGCCGAGATGACCGTGACTCCGCGATGGCTCAGCACGAAGATCAGCGGTCGCCGGTACATCCGCTTCAATATGCGTTCCTCGGCTTCACCGGCATCGTGGCGGTGTCTGGGTCGTTCCTTCAGGAAGGTCTGTGCCAGGACAGGGACCACGGTGACCGCCACGAAGAGGCTGGCGGCAAGCGCGAACGTCACCGTGAGCGCGAACCCGACGAAGACCTGACCGACCAGACCTCCAACCATCGCAAGCGGAAGGAATACCGACACGGTCGTGATGGTGGATGCGGTGATAGGTCGCACGACCTGGGAGGTGCCCTTCAGCACCGCCGCCGTTCGCTCTAGTCCTTCGTCGAGCAATCGGTGGATGTTCTCCAGAACGACGATGGCGTCGTCGATCACGCGGCCGGCAGCGACGGAAAGCGCACCGAGAGTGAGGATGTTCAGCGTGATGTGGTCCATCCGCATGAGGATGAACGCGACCAGGAGCGACATCGGGATCGACACGCCGGTCACCAGCGTTCCGCGGAAGCTGCGCAAGAAGAGCAAGATGACGAGGATGGCGAGCACCGCGCCCAGCAACGCGTCGCGGGCAAGATCCGATACGGCCCCCTTGATCTCGGGGGCCTGATCCACGATAGTGCTCAGAGCGATCCCCGAAGGAGTTCCCGCCTTGGCGATGGCCGCCTCGATTGCGTCCACCGTCTGCACGGTGTTCGCCGGCTGAGACTTCACGACGTCGAGGATGATGGCCGGCTTGCCGTCCACGCGGCTTATCGTGGAACCGGTGCCTCCTTCGGTGAGAGCGACCGTGCCAAGGTCCCCCAGCGTCGTCGCTACGGGGGCGGCAGAGACGGGGGCGGCAGCGGCCGGCGCACTCGGTGGAACTGGGATCGCGCGAACCTGCGGGAGGTCGGTAACCTCGCTCGCAACCCGCACGGGCAGCTGAGTACCGTCTACGGCAACCCCGCCCACCGGGACTGAAACGTTGGCCGCTTGCAGCGCCGCGGTGACGTCGCCGGCGGACACACCGAGCGCTGCCATCTTGGCTGGGTCCAGCACTACGGAAACCACCTGCACCGAGCCGCCAGAGGTCGTTACGTTCTCGACTCCGTCCGCCGTCGAGATGGCGGGCTCCAGCGTTCCCTGGACGTAGGCCTGCAACTGCGCCTGATCCTGGCCGGATACCGCGACCGAGTAGATGGGGAAGGAGTTCGGAGAGATCCGCTGTACGCGAGGCGGAGCAACGCCGGGTGGAAGCGGAACGGATGCGAGAGCCTCCCGCACGGCGGTCTCGGTCTCGTCCATGTTCGTTCCGAAGTCGTACTGCGCGCTGACGATCGCCATGCCCTCGAGGCTCGTCGACTGAACGTGGCGCAGCCCCGGGGTCGAGGCGATGGCGCCCGACATGGGAGTCGCCAGGTCGGCGGCCACCGCGTTCGGCCCCGCTCCCGGTTCTATCGCGGACACGATGATGTACGGGATGTCGATCGACGGGAAGAGTTCCTGGTTGAGCTTCAAGACCGAGAAGACGCCCCCAAGCAGAAGGAGCGCGACCATCAGTAGGGTCACGGTCCTGAACCGCAGGGCCAGGCGAGTAAGAGCCGTCATGTCGGAGATCCTTTTCAAAGGACGTATCAACGGCCTGCCCCGGCCGCTCAAGCGCGAGCGCCGGAACGGGTCCGCCTTTCGCTGCCACAGTCTACGAAACGCCGGGGGGCGCCCGAAAGCCATCAGGGCCGCTGACGCCCCCACGAGATCGGATCCCGACCCATCCGGCCCCGGTTCCCATACGTAGTACAGACGAGTAGCGTGGACAAGGTGGATATCCGTGAGAGTGAGTCCGATGCGGCCCTTATGCGCTCGTTCGCCCGGCGCGACCCGTCGGCCGCCGAGGCGCTATACGAACGCTACGCCCGGAGGGTCTACGGACTCGGCAAGGTCATGCTCGGAGAGGACCAGGCCTCCCAGGATCTCGTTCAAGACACGTTCGTCAAGATCTGGCGGAACGTCGACCGCTTCGATCCGGAACGGGGCCGCCTCGACACTTGGGTGCTCATGATGGCGCGAACGTTGGCTCTCGATTCGCTCCGGCGCCGAGTCACCGAATCGCGGAGCCTGGAAGCGTTGGGCCGACCGGCCGAACCTTCGGACGAGGCCGGACCGGAGGAGATCGCGGTGGCGGCCGACATGGGGTCGAGGGCTCGCGCGGCCATGGCGTCACTGCCGCCCGAACAGCGTGCCGCGTTGGAGCTCGCCTACTTCGGCGGAAAGACCAGCGCGGAGGTTGCGGACATGGAAGGTATCCCGGTGGGAACGGCGAAGACCCGGATCCGAGCCGGCCTGATACGACTTCGCGAGTCGCTGGAGGAGAAGTGAGCTGCGAAGAGATCAGGGACAGGTTGCCCGACCACCTCTTGGGTCAGGCCGACCCGGGGGTGGCTCGCCACCTGCGCGGATGCGCGGGTTGCCGAGCGGAACTCGCGGGACTCGACGAAGGGATAGCCGCCCTCACCTTCGCGGCACCGGAGTTCGATCCGCCCCCGGAGTTGCAGGGACGGGTCCTGTCGGCCATCGCGCAGGAGTGGAACGAGCCCTCCCGCCAGCCCGCAAGTGAACCGGTGGCCGTCGAGAGCCGGCGGGCGCCTCGACGCCCGGCGCCTTGGCTGGCGTTCGCGGCAGCGGTTGCCATCCTCGCGGGTTCGCTGGGATGGGGTGTTTCACAGTCGCGCCGCGCGACAGCGAATGCCACGGCGGCGGCGAGCTACACGCGCTTCCTCTCGACCCTCGGCGGCAAGAGCGTGCGTGAAGGCGAGCTCGTACCCAGCGGTTCCCAGTCATTCCAAGGAAGCGCCGTCATCTACGACTCGATGGAGAAACAGTCGTGGGTCCTCATACTGGGACGGGCTCCCGGCTATCAGGGCGAAGCAGACATAACAGTGTCATCGCCGACCTCAACCATGAGCATCCCCTCACTGGAGTTCCAGGCCAACGGCGACGCCTACAGCGTGTTCGTGACACCCAAGGATCTGTCTTCGTACGACCGCGTAACCATCAGCGCGCCGAACGGCTCAGTCATCGCATCGGGCACGATAGGGAGCTAGAAGCGACCCCTTCATATCCGATTCGTTACATATTCAAATGGTTCTCAAATCAGAATCAAACACCAAGGGTCCATGCTGTATGCAGCTGACCCGATGGGTCTCCCCCCGATGGGTCTCCAGAGGAAGGACACGGCATGAAGTACGGACGGCTGTTCGCAACACTCTTCGCGGTCCTGCTATTCGGAGCCGCATGCAGCAAGGGAACGACGACCACTCCCGATAGCACGCGATCAGGGTCGGATATCACTTCTCAACAGTCTGGAACCAGCGCGCTCCCCGCCTATGCCGGCGGGGGCCAGGGCACCGCACAGGAGGAAGGCTCCGAAGGCACGGCGGAGGCAGGCGGAGAGGGCGACACGCAAGCGGGAACCTCCGGGTCCGTCACGCTCATAGCTGGTGCAGGAGGCCAGATGGCTTTCTCGCCATCCGATCTCTCGGTCGGCCAGGGGCAAACCCTCGTGGTCCGGAACGCTGGCAGCGTGCAGCACACCTTCACGGTTACCGGCCAGGGCATCGACGTCACATTGCAGCCGGGACAGTCTCAGCGGGTCACGATCGACCTTGCGCCGGGCGAGTACAAGTTCTTCTGCAGCTTCCACCAGAGCATGGGCATGACGGGCACCCTTACCGTCGCCTAGAGGGACGTCAAGCCAGCGGCTGCAGCGCCACTATGCCGTACCGGCCCGCGATCTCCCGCGCGCGGGCAAGCGTTCCGTCGTAGTGGATGCCCGAGTCGCGTTCGAGTATCGGGACAAGGCGAGGGGTCCGTTCGATCCACGATCGAAGTGCCTCCCCGCCTTCTTCCGAGTCCAGCACCCGGGCATCCGCCTGGAACCTTCGACGCCCGACGCGCACTCGAACCCGTGGCTGCGCCACGAGGTTGCGGAACCAGTCGGTCCGTCCTTCCCACCCGGCCATGAGGAAGAAGACGTCGGTCGCCTCATCGTGCAGGAATTCCAGCGGGGTCTCGCGCCGCTTGCCGGACTTGCGCCCGATCGTGCCGAGCACCAGGATCCGCCCGCCCATCAATCCTCCTAGACCCCAGTCGTAGAGATAGACCGGGAAACGGAAAGCCCGCCCGCGCCACCCGTGAGGCGGGTCCTTGCCGGTGAGCTTGATGGTCAGAGACTCCCCCAAGTAGTACGCCCAGTCCGAGACCCGTTTCGTCATGCCCGCCACGATGACCTCCTGATGGCATGGTGTACGTTCGGGGAGACGGATCGCAACCCCAGCCGACCTGAAGGAGTCGTCAGATGAGGCCTCCGGTACCGCCGTTCACCGAAGAGACAGCCCGCCACAAGGTGCAGGCCGCAGAGGACGGCTGGAACACCAAGGATCCCGTGAAGGTCGCGGGCGCCTACACCGAGGATTCGAGGTGGCGGAACCGCTCCGAGTTCGTCGTCGGGCGGAAGCAGATCGAGGACTTTCTCAGGCGGAAGTGGAACCGCGAGCACGAGTACGCGCTGCGCAAGAGCCTGTGGGCGTTCACCGACAACCGCATCGCCGTGCGTTTCCAGTACGAGTGGCACGACGACGACGGCCAGTGGTGGCGCAGCTACGGGAACGAGAACTGGGAGTTCTCCGACGAGGGCTACATGCGTACGCGCGAAGCGAGCATCAACGACGCACCGATCGGGGAAGCGGAGCGGCGCATATTCGGCGCACGCACCGAGGGGGAAGCAGATCTGGTCATCCCCCTCGATTGATCTAGGCGCGGTTCGTGCCTACGCGAACACCACGCGGCGACCCCTTGAGACGGTGGCTCCTCGTTCCACCGTACAATCGACCGCAAGAAGGAGGTGTATCGACCACGCTGCAGACTAGGTTCACGCGCAGGAGCACACCCATCGCGGTGGTCGCGATGTTGATTGCTACCTGGTCGCTCACCTCGAGAGCGCCGCTCGCCGACGCCACCGGCAGCCGGCACCCTCGCTCCGACCGAGCCATGGGCGACAGCGCTGGCGAAACATCTGGGCGCCGGGCCTGCCGTGCCACTCCCCCGACCGATAACGTCGCCGCCACACCTACCCCGACACCAACACCTACGCCTTCCGAGACACCGAAACCTACCCCGACACCGACACCTGCTCCGACACCGACACCTGCTCCGACCGCCTTCCTTCCCGGCATCGACGTGTCGCACTGGAACGGAACGATCAACTGGGCCCAGGTCAAGTCCGCGGGCATCCAGTTCGCCTATGCGAAGGCAACCCAGAGAGTTGACTTCGAGGACCCGATGTACCGGACCTACAAGACCGACGCGAAGGCGGCGCACGTTCGTTTCGGCGCCTACGAGTACATGGATGTGGTGGGTGGAACAGCCGCTGCCGTCAAGGACGCGGATCACTTCGTTCGCTTCGCCGCCTTGGACGATCGCAACCTGGTTCCGGTCCTGGACGTCGAACAGACCAACGGCTACTCGCCCACGAAACTCCAGAAATGGATGGCGGCCTGGCTGGGAGAGGTGTACAAGAAGCTGCACGTCCACCCGATCATCTACGCGTCGCCATCGTTCTGGACATCGGCCCTGGCGGACACGACGTGGTTCTCGAAGCAGGGCTATCCGCTGTGGATCGCGCACTGGGGTGTGAAGTCCCCGACACTTCCTGCCCAGAGCTGGAACGGCAAGGGGTGGACCTTCTGGCAGTGGACGGACTGCGGAACCGTGACAGGTATCACCGGACAGGTCGACCTCGACCTGTTCCATGGAACGATCCTGCGCCCCGTGGTGATCAACGGCGCGACGGCCCGCCGGCCGAGCTGACTACGCATAGGACCCCCCTTCCAAGACGTCCCCTGTGCGTTCACTACGGGGGTGCCACGAAACCGGGGCTCAGCGCCCGAGAAGGCGGGATACTTCCCTTGCCGTTGCCAGCGTCGCCGTTTCCACCTTCTCGAAGTTGCCCGGACCCAGCATGAGCGAGGTCCCCGAACAGCAAACGGCCGCGACCACCTCACCCGTCGCGTCCCTGACCGGCGCGGACACGCCGTTCAAACCGACCTGGTACTCGTCCGTCGAGCGAGCTATCCCGGATTCTCGCACGTGGTCCAGTTCGGCCTCGAGTCGACCGGGGTCCGTGATAGTACGGGGGGTGAAAGCCACCAACCGCCCCTGAATGATCTGTCTCCTCCTTTCGGACGAGGCAAACGCCAGGAGAACCTTGCCCATCGACGTGCAATGGATGGGAGTCGATCTTCCGACCCAGTCGATTGTGACCACCGAACGAGGATCGTCCACCTGATCGATATAGACCACTTCCGTGCCCGAGAGAACACCGAGGTTGACGGTCGTCCTCGTTGATGAGGCAAGCGCCTTCAGGGCCGGGTGGGCCAGCCGGGCCAGACTCACCTGCGTTCCGCCGGAGCCCGCCAGGCCCAGGGACTCGGAACCGAGGATGAAGCGACCCGTCATCGGATCGCGTTCCACGAATCGCTCGCTCTCGAGCGTGGCCAGCAATCGAGATGCCGTGGACTTGTGGACCTCCAGTCGGTTGGCGACGTCTGTGACACGAGTCCCGCCTTGTTCAGCTGCCAGCCTGAGGACCATGAGCGCTCTTCGCACGGAAGTCACAGAACCGGGGGCGGGGCTTTCTGTCGGACGCTCGGTCTCCATGGTTGGTGCATGATACGCAACTTGATCTGGCCGCTCAAGGGTCGAGACGAAGCCTCGCAGGGCGTGCGCTCAACGGGCCCATCTCCTCATATGTTGCGCGGTGCGCAATCTGTTCTTGCCTCGCCAGCGGATCGGGGCTATTCAGTCCTAGTTCGCGTTGGAACCCGACCGGGAGGGACCGAGAGATGCCGAAGCGCTCACCGATAGCTGCGTTCATCGTCGCCGCACTGTTGACCTCGATACTGGGCACGGCCTCCGCACAGACCACCACGCCGGCGCCGGCCGGAAAGACCGTCTTCACCATCGGAACGCTCACCGACATGGTCTCGCCCAACCCGATCAAGGGCACCGGTGCCGCCGAATACGAGACGTTCATGCTCGCCTACGACATGCTCTTCAACTTCAGCCCGGCCGACCTGACACCCACAGACGGTCTCGCCGTCTGGCCGCCCACGCATAGCGCCGACGGAAAGACGTGGACCTTCAAGATCCGCAGCGGCGTGGAGTGGTCCGACGGCGTCCCCCTCACCGCCAAGGACATCGCCTTCACCTACAACTTCATCAACGAGAAGGGGCTCGGCGCCTTCAAGCAGGAGCTGGGCAGCGTGCCCGACAAGAACGCGTTCGAGGCACCCGACGACACCACCTTGATATGGCACATGGACAAGCCATCACTCACGCCGGAGCATCCCCCGTACGTCCCGATCATCCCCGAACACGTTTGGGGCAAGTACATCGATGACCAGTACACACCCAAGGACATCAAGGAAGTCCCGAACGTTCCGGCGGTCGGCTCAGGGCCGTTCGTGCTCACCAGCTGGACGCAGGGACAGGGCTGGACGATGGAGGCCAACAAGTCCTACTGGGGTGGCGCTCCCCACGTGAACGAGATCGACTTCCGCGTCTACGACAGCCCTGAGGCGCTGAAGCTGGCTCTGATCAACGGGGAGGTCGACGCGGCGGAAGCGCTGCCGCCCGGTATCTTCGATCAGCTCCAGGGTCAGCCGAACATAGCCACCAACGTCGGGCCTTCGGGGACGATGGACGACCTGGCCTTCAACTTCGTCGGGAAGGCCGATCCGTCCCTCCAGAACCTGGACGTCCGCCAGGCCATCGCCTATTCCATAGACAAACAAGCCATCGTTGACCGGGTGATGCTCGGGTACGCCACCCCCGGCGACTCGGTGGTCTTGCCGCAGTCCGCGAGATGGCGCTGGCAGCCGGATCAGAGTCAGGTGATCGGCTACGACCCGGAGAAGGCGAAGACCCTGCTGGACCAGGCGGGCTACAAGGACGTCAACGGAGACGGCTTCCGCGAGACACCCAAGGGAGACCCCTGGACGCTCGAGGTCCTGACGATCAGCGACTGGCCCAATTCGGTTGACGAGGGCAAGCTGATCGTCGGGTGGATGAACGACATCGGCATCAAGACCACCATCAAGACGGTCAGCACCAGCAAAGGCTACGACCTCTGGTACGCCCAGGATTTCGACATGTACGTTTGGGGATGGACGGAGAACGTGGACCCGGACTTCATCCTGTCTATCTTCACCTCCCAGCAGTGTGGCTGGTGGAGCGACGGCTGCTGGAAGAACACCTCCTACGACAAGTTGTACGAGAAGCAGAGGACCACGATCAACGAGGCCGATCGTCAGGCAACGGTCAACCAGATGCAGCAGATGCTCTACGAGCAGAACCCCATGGTCGTGCTGCTCTACAAGAACGACCTGCAGGCGTATCGAAGCGATCTCTTCACCGGTTTCGTGAAGACACCGCAGCCGCAGGGCTACATCTTCTACGGCTGGAGCCCCGTATCCGAGATCAGCCTCCGGCCTGTGACAGAGGCTTCAGCCGGGCCTTCTGACGCTTCCTCTGGAGGAGGCGGGATCCCGACATGGGTCTGGATCGCGGTCGCAGCCGTGGTGATAGTCGTCGTCATCGTCATGGTGCGCCGCCGCAAGAACACCTCCGACACCGAGTAGGGGTGTTCACCAACCGCTCCCCGCGTCTTGAGATCCTCTCGGAGGACGCGGTGGCCGTACTCAAGCGCGGCTGGACGCGCCTGATGCACGAGTTCGGCGTGCGTTTCGATCACGCCGAGGCCCTTGGCTACTTCAGGGCCGCGGGTCAAGACGTGCAGGGAGACATCGTCCACTTCGACCCCGAGTTCGTCGGTCAGATGGTCGCACTTGCGCCAGCGGAGTTCGATCTGGTCTCGCGCAACCCGGAGCGCAACGTGATCATTGGCGGCAACCATATGGTGTTCTGTTCGATGCAAGGCCCGCCGTTCGTACGCGAAGGTTCGGCGCGTCGCCCGGCGACGCTGGCGGACCATGTCAATTTCTGCAAACTGGCGCAGATGGCACCGCAGTTGGACGTGGGGGGAGGCATCATCTGCGAACCCCAGGACATCAACCACGCCACCGGCCACCTGGATCTGCAGTACAACAGCATCACGCTCTCCGACAAGCCCTACAAGGGCTCGCCGATATCCAGGATGGCTGCACGTGACACGGTCGCGATGGCCGCGATCGTGGCAGGCGGACGAACCGAGCTGGAGAAGGCCTCCCGCTTCTTCGCGAGCGTGAACCCTGTTTCGCCGATGACATGGGATGACCGTATGTCGGGCGCCATCATCGAATTCGCGGCTGCCGGCCAGGCGCTCGCACTATCACCATTCCTCATGATGGGAGCGGTCTCACCTGCGGCGCTGCCCGGCGCGGTCGCGCAGGACATCGCCGAGGCTCTCGCGGGTCTGTGTCTCGCTCAACTCGTCCGGCCCCGAACGCCCGTGATGCTCGGCGGGTTCCTCACGAGTATCGACATGTGGAACGGTCAGCCGACTTTCGGCGGCCCCGAGTCAGCCCGTTCTCTGCTGATGTTCGGCCAGCTCGCCCGATACCTCGAGATCCCCTTGCGCGCCGGCGGCGGGTTCCTCACCTCGAGTCCTGTCCCGGATGCGCAGGCTGGGTACGAATCGATGAACACGATGATGAACGCGTTCCTTGCAGGAGCGAACTTCACGCTCCACTGCGCCGGCTGGCTCGAATCCGCGCTGACCATCTCGTACGAGAAGTTCGCAGTCGACCTGCAGATGCTGGAAGCGCTGATCGCCGAGTTCACGCCGATCGAGATATCAGACGACCTGCTGGTCTTCGACGACCACGTCTCCGCGGGGCACACCGGTACCTTCCTGGCAACGCCGTGGACCGCGGAGCACTTCCGGGACTGTTTCTATCGCCCCTTCCTTTCCACCAGCGAGAACATCCAGACCTGGCAAGCGAACGGGTCGCAGGACATCGCGGCCCGTGCCGGGGCCGTTTGGAGGCAGATGCTAGCGGACTACGAGGAGCCGCCGATGGACGTCGCTGTGCGCCGAGAGCTGGCTGAGTTCGTCTCCCGCCGCAAGGAAGAGATAGAAGCGATGCTGGACGAAGACGGTGAACTGGTCGAGCCTTGATATCGGCGACGGCAACGGCGTCCGCGAGGGGGACTGAAGCCGTGCCGTCGGCGGAGATCTGTATCGAATCCGGGCAGAAACGCGTCTTCGCTTCGGCGTTGGCGTGGCCCGGATGGTCGCGGTCGGCACCAAGCGAAGAGGCCGCGATAGAGGCCTTGATCGCGTACGGCCCTCGCTATGCGAAGGTGCTGGCAGCGAGGAAGCTCGGCTTCGCTCCACCGAAGACGGTCGAACACCTGAAGATCGTAGAACGAGTGCCGGGCAACGGCACGACGGACTTCGGGGCGCCGGCCGTGGCCGCGACATGGGAAGAGACCGAGATCGACGGGAAGGATCTGAAGAGGCTGCTATCGATACTCGATGCCGGCTGGGCAGCACTCGATCGATCCCTTGCCAAAGCTTCGGGCGCGAGGCTGCTGACCGGGCCGCGCGGCGGCGGCAGGACGGCAGAGAAGATCCTCGCCCACATCCGCGACGCCGAAGCTGCGTACCTCCGCAAGATCGGAGGCGCCGGATCCCGTCCTTCGGGGATAGCCGGGGAACGGGCCGGCCTGGTCGAGGCCTTCAAGCGCGCGGCCACAGGCGGTGTTCCCGGCAGCGGCCCACGCGGCGGGAAGATGTGGACGCCCCGCTACCTCGCGCGAAGAACGGTCTGGCACGTGCTCGACCACACCTGGGAGATAGACGACCGCCTCGAGGCGTAGAACTCCCCCAAGCTGGTACTTTGAGTGGGAGGGCGCAGTATCGCAGTTCGCTACGAGCAGTTCCCTTGCCGCCCGAAACGGTGGCGGCCCAGCCGGGTCAAAACGAACTCCGGACGGCCAAGAAGTGAAGGGAGTTGCTCATGGCAACTGGTGTAGTCAAGTGGTTCAGCTCTGAAAAGGGCTTCGGTTTCATCACTCCCGATGACGGAAGCGCGGATGTCTTCGTGCATTTCAGCGCCATCGCGGGAGACGGTTTCAAGAACCTCGATGAAGGGCAGAAGGTCGAGTTCGATGTCACGGCGGGCCAGAAAGGCCCCCAGGCAGCGAACGCCCGACCCATCGCCTAACAAGGCATAGCATCAGGGCAAGGGCGTTCCGCAAGGAACGCCCTTGTTCGTTTCTCGCGCCGGTTCAACGACAAGGAGTGGGATGGCTCGCAATGATCGAGGTGGAACTCAGGTAGGGGCTCCCGTACGTGGGAAAGAGGCATCATCGCGTGCCGCCCGTGGACGCGTGTGCGCGCACGATGGTTGTGCGACGATCCTTTCGACCTACAACAGCGCGACCGAGTGTTCGGTCCACACCCAGCCGCTCTACAGACACGCCCTGTACCAAGCCTGACCGGGTCCGGCTGACCTCCGCGGCCCGAGTCGGCTACTGCATAGCGGGGGTCGGCGACGCGTAGGGATAGGTCCCCTGCCAACGCAAGCACTCACCGTAGTCCTGAGCATCCGTGTAACCGTAGCTGCCTTCTCTAGGGGGCTTCACGCCGCGGCAGTAAGGCACGCCATCGGCCAGGCCCGCGACCATCAGAAACGTGTGGCCGGTGACCTCTCGCACGCTGATCTCACCCTCGACCGCCGTCTTCTCATCATTGAAGTTGAGCGATGGCACCAGCTCGTGCATCTTCGCAGCGTCCAAGCCGACGAAGGTTCCTTGCGCATCGTAGTAGGCGAACGCGGCGGTGAACGCCTTCGCGAACTCGGCATCGGCCTGCTGCAGCTGCCTGTTCTCCGCGAACTGCCCGAGCGACAGATGCACCTGGTTCTTCATCCTCTTCAACCCGTCCATGGAAAACGTTGGTCCGACCAGCGTGTGCTGCTGCCCGGCCCCCCGTATCGCCATTCCGAACGTGATCTTGTCAGAAGGGCGAACGGAGGTTGAGAAGGAGGCGGTACACATCTGGCCGTCCTGGTGGAAGTCTAGGGGAGCGAAACCCAGTTCCCGGTTCGCATCGTCCCACATCGTGAGGAGGATGCTGAGCGACATCGCAGGGCAAGTGTGACCCACGTCGAGGGTTCCTGTGACCGTGAACGGCGGCTCCGAAGGCGAGGGCGAGGGTACGGTCGAGGCGGAGGCACGCGGCGTCGACGACGTGCGAGACGACGGCCGGGACGCCGCGACCTCTCCACGATCGGGTCGGGTCGCCCTCAAGGCGACGCCCGCGCCGATGAGCGCAACAGCGAGGACAACGGCCAGAGCGGCAAGTCCGCTCCGGTTCGACCCCGAAGGCTGCTGTGGGAGTGGCGGTGGTGGCTGCGTCTCGCTCATCTGCTTGCCCACAGCCTAACCGCAGGTCCTCCCAAAGCCTCCGGAGCCCTCAGACCCGGCTCGATCCAACATGACCGGCGTCCGATAGGCATCGATATCAGGCATCGACAGAGCGGCTTCCTTGTTTGACCAGTGGTCATCCCGGCGCAACGTCCCATCGGTACACTGCGCTCCGACCCGATCGTCTGCAGATGGAGTGGGTGCGTGAAGAACCAGTACCGAGTCGTCGTCATCGGAGGTGGGATCGTTGGCACGAGCGTTCTCTATCATCTGACGCTGCGCGGCATGACCGACGTCGCGCTGATCGAGCGCGACCAGCTCACCGCCGGCTCGTCCTGGCACGCGGCGGGCGGCTTCCACGCCATAAACGCAGACACGCGCATCGCCGCACTTCAGCAGTACACGATCGGTCTCTACCCGCAGATCGAAGAGGAGAGTGGTCAGGGTGTCGGTCTGAAGATGTCCGGCGGGCTCGAACTCGCCGGCACCCCTGAGCGCTGGAAGTTGCTGAAGTCCGAACTCGCCTGGATGCGCAGCATGGGCCACGATGACGCGTGTCTCCTCTCGCCCAGAGAGGCCGCCGAGATGGTCCCACTCATCGATCCGTCGGGACTCACCGGCGCGCTGTTCGATCCCGATGAAGGGAACCTCGACTGCAACGGTGCCACCTACGCCTACGCGGGAGCCGCGCGCAAGCGCGGGGCAGAGGTCATCCAGGGCAACCGCGTACTCTCACTAACGCGCAGATCCAGCGGCGATTGGAGCCTAGAAACCGAGAAGGGAACCATCACCGCCGAACATGTGGTGAACGCCGGCGGCCTGTGGGCGCGTCGCGTGGGCCAGATGGTGGGCATCGATCATCCCCTGGCTCCCATGTCGCACCACTACCTGGTCACCGACGAGATCCCAGAGGTCGCCGCGTTCGGCAGCGACCTGATGCCGGCCGTCACAGACCTCGAAGGGTTCACCTACCTCCAGCGCGAAGGCAACGGTGTGCTGCTGGGCCTCTACGAGCAGAACCCCGTGCACTGGGCCGTCGAGGGCGCCCCCTGGGACTTCGGCATGACCCTGTTCCCCGAAGATGTCGAGCGCATCATGCCCGAGTTGCAGATGGGCTTCGAACGCTTCCCTGCCCTTCAGGACGCGGGCATCAAGAAGTGGGTCAATGGAGCCATCACCTTCACGCCCGACGGGAACCCTTTGGTCGGACCCGTGGAAGGTATCCCCGGCTACTGGGCCGCTTGCGGAGTCATGGCCGGCTTCTCGCAATGTGCCGGCATCGGCCTCGCTCTCGCTAACTGGATCGTTGACAGCGATCCGGGCTATGACGTCTTCGGAATGGACGTCGCTCGCTTCGGTTCATATGCGTCGGAGGACGGCTACCTTCGCGCAACCACCGCGCAGTTCTACGCCCGCCGATTCGTGATGGCTTACCCGAACCAGGAGTTGCCCGCGGGTCGACCGCTGAAGAAGACACCGTGCTACGACGGATTCGCCGGCCAAGGAGCGCGATTCACCGTGAACTGGGGACTGGAGGTGCCGCTGTACTTCGCGCGGACGCCCGACTTCGAAGAGGATTGGACGCTGGGGCGATCCAACGCCGAGCCCATCGTCGCCGAGGAGGTCGAAGCGGTTCGCACGGCCGCAGGTGCATATGAGATCTCGCAGTACGCGCGGTACGAAGTGAGTGGACCTGGGGCGGAAGCATGGCTCGATCACCTCCTCGCCTCGCGCCTACCCACCGTCGGACAGATCCGCCTGGCGCCGATGCTGGGCGAAGCCGGGCGCCTGATGGGCGACCTCTCCGTATCTCGTCTCGACGACGAGCGCTTCTGGCTCACCGGTTCCTACTACTTGCAGGAATGGCACCAGCGATGGTTCCGCGCGCACATGCCCGAGAGTGACGTCGTCTTGGTCAATATCACCGACCTTTGGTCGGGCTTCTCGGTGTCGGGCCCAGCATCGCGCGCGATCCTCGAGGAACTGGCGCACGACGACGTGTCGAACGAAGCGTTCCCGTTCCTCTCCGTTCGACGTATGGGTGTAGGCACCTCACATCAAGCCGTTGTCGGGCGGATCTCGCTGACCGGCGAACTCGGATTCGAGATCGTCGTACCCACCGACCAGCACCTGACGCTGTGGCACCAGCTCCGGGAAGTCGGCCGACCAAGAGGTCTGCGCCCGATCGGCGATCGCGCCGTCGACAGCCTCCGCCTCGAGAAGGGGTACGGCATCTGGTCGGCCGAGTTCCGTCAGGACTACACGCCTGGGATGTCGGGACTCGACCGATTCATCTCGTTCGACAAGGATTTCATCGGCGCGGGGCCCGCGCGCCGCGAAAGAGCGCAAGGCCCGGAGCGGAGGCTCGTGCTGTTGGAGGTGGACGCCGTGGACGCCGACGCCGGGAAGGACGACGGCATCTGGGTAGGCGAACGATTGGTCGGCGTCGTGACCTCGGGTGCCTACGGGCACCACGTTGGCAAGAGTCTTGCGCTCGCCTACCTGGACACAGACGTCGTGGAGCGGGCCCCTGAACCCACCGTCTTCGTCGTAGGCGAGCCGCTGACCGCTCGCATCCTTCCCGAGGTTCCCTACGACTCCAAGGGCTCGAAGCTCCGGGACATCGCCTGATCGGGGACGCTCCCCTTGCCACGCGGAGCCACCTGTGGTCAGGTGGAACCCTGCCGAGGTGAAGGGAGCCCCTGTGGCGAATTGGGAGATGACCTGCAGTTGCGGCGAGAAGATGCAGATGGACGGCGAGGACAAAGAGGAAGCGGTCGAGAAGCTTCTGGCCGTCATGACGCCAGACATGGTCTCGGCGCACATGGCCGACAAGCACCCCGGCGATCCGATGCCCAGCCCTGAACAGACGCGAGAGGGCTTCCTGGCAACGGCGACCCTGGCCTGAAGACATCTTTCGCAGACACGCATTCGAGCGCAGATACCTGCGAGGAGAGACGCCATGGGACACGGGGATAACCCCTCCTGAGGTCCGCGCGTTCATCGAGTCCGGCACAGCTCCCCCTGTCGGCAGAGCCCTGGATCTCGGATGCGGAACGGGCACCAACGCCATCTACCTTGCGCGAAAGGGATGGCAGGTAGTAGGGGTCGACTACTCGAACTCCGCGATCGAAGCGGCGTCCGAGAAACTGGACGGCGAAGGGATACCAGGAGTCTCGTTCCATCGGGCGGACGTGACCAGACTCGACCGCGCAGTCATCGAAGGACCATTCGACTTCATCCTGGATATCGGCTGCTTCCACGGCGTAGAGCGGATGCGACGGGCTTCGTACGTAGAGGGAGTCGCCGGCCTGGCCGCGCCGGGAGCGGTCTTGATGATCTTCGCGTGGGGCCCGGACGCACACCTTCCCTGGCGGCATCCGACGCACGAGCGCCAGATACGAAAACGCTTCGCCGGGACCTTCGAACTCGTTCGGATCGAGCTCGGGAAGGAGCCTCGAGGGGCCGCGTGGTTCACACTCAGGCGGAAGGCAGAGATACCACGAAGGAGGCGCCGCCGCCTTCGTGGTCTTCGACCCATGCCTGGCCGCCATTGAGCTCCGCGAAGCGGCGCACGAGCGACAGGCCGATCCCTAGCCCCGAAGCGGTCTCAGCATGTCCACGGCGGTAGGTCTGGAAGACAGCCTCTCGAAGCTCTTCGGGCACTCCCGGCCCGTCGTCGGAAACGACAAGTCGGGCACCGTCCGCTTCACGCTTCACGCTGACCCAGACCGGCGAATCCACGGGCGAGTACTTCAGCGCGTTTCCGAGCAGGTTGTCCACGATCCGTTCGATCTGCGCGGCGTCAACGAGGACTATCGCCTCTTCCAAATCCTCTTCTTCGATCCTGCTCCGATCGTTCTCGAAATGCTCGACGCATGAGCGAACCAACTGCGCAAGATCGGTCTCTTCTCGGCGCGGCTCGACGATGCCGCGGTCGAGGCGATCCAAGTCCACTAGGTCGTTCAGCAGGGACATCATCCTGCGAGAGCCCCGATCCAAACTACCGATCAGCGCCCGGATATCCTCCTCCGGCATGCGCCCGAGTCCGACTTCGAGTGTCGCGACGCTTCCCATGATGGTCGTGAGCAGGCCGTTGAGGTCATGCGATAGGGCATGCAGCAGCGTCGTCTTGAGATCGTCCATATCGCTCAGGCTCTCCACTTGCCGGGCGATCTCATCGCGGGCCTCTCGCAGCGCCTTCTGAGCTTCGACCTGCGCGGTCACGTCCTGCTTTATCGCAACGAAGTTGCTGATATCCCCTTCGGGACCGTGCACGGCCGAGATGGTCTGCTCCTCGTAGTAGTCGGTGCCATCCTTTCGCCTGTTGACGAGACTGCCTCGCCAGGTTCGTCCGGCCAGGATCGTGGCCCACATGTCGAGGTAGACGGATCCGTCCTGCAGGCCCGACTTCAGGATCCTCGGGTTCTGCCCGATCAGTTCCTCAGCCGCGTATCCGGTCATCTTCGTGACCGCCGGATTGACCCATTGGATGGAACCGGATACGTCCGTGATGACTATGCCGTTGGCAGCCTCATCGAGCGCGCGAGACTTGAGGATCAGGTTCTGCCGCTGAGCGCTGGCGTCGCGCACAGAGGCGACGACGTAGGTTGCCAACCCAACCGTCTGGGTCCGCAGCGCGATATCGACCGGTATCTCTCGCCCCGACCTGTGCAGGGCGACCAGATCCAGGCCGCTGCCCATGCCACGCTCGACGGGTGCCGCCTGGAATCGCTGTCTGTCATCGGCATGCTTCGAGAAGCGCTCAGGTACGAGGACTTCGATGGACCGGCCGACAAGCTCGTCCGGTGGCCAGCCCAAGAGACCCTCGACACGGTCGCTGGCTCGGATGATCACGCCCCGGTCGTCGACGACGACTACGGCGTCAGGAAGCTGCTCTTGCCACGATCTTCCGTCCGTAGAACTCATCCGCGGATAGTAGCGAAGTGAGCGCCGTTCCTCTAGTCCGGGTGGATTAGCGCCTTCAGGTGGTCGAGCTGCTCCTGTATCTCGTCCTTCATCTCATCGACCCCGCTCACGGCCTGATCGATGTGCTTCTTGGCCTCGGTGTGTGCGCGACGGATGTTGGTCACCTTCCCCAGCGCGTTCGAGAGCTTGGTGAAGGCCGCGAACACCGCTTCAGCATCCATCTCCCCCTTGTCCGAACTGGCCTCGCGTCGCGCCACCCATCGGGCCCACAGGCATGCCATCTGGATGAGGCGTTCGTCGGGGTCGTCCTTGTCGAGAACGACGATCGCCTGGTCTCCCCAATACGTGAAAGGAACCTTGGTTGGCGCGTGCTCCGGCAAACTGAACACCGCAACAGCCGACGAGGCTCCGCGAAGCGTCATCGCATCCTTGAGCTGCGCCCGGATCTTCGGTCCTGTGACCGCGCCGTCCTTGCACTCCAGCACATAGCGCACAACACCTGTAGGAGTGTCATCGGGGTTCAACGTGACGAGCACATCTCCGACCTTCTTGCCGGCCTCGGCGCCAACAAGTTCAGCGGCGTCGCCAAGCGGGGTCACTACCTGCGATATCAGGCGATGCACAACCTCCTCGAAGGCGGAGCCCTTCTGCGTGCTCTTCTCCACCATCTCCTTCTTGACCTGGGTGGCCGCGAGCAGTTGCCCCAAGCTCTCCACCTGCTCCTTCACAGCGCGCATCTCCCGGCGGAGCAGTTCCTCGGTCTGGATCCGCTGACGGTTCAACGGCGAGCCCTGCGTATCCGGATCGAATAGCCGATCGAGTTCCTTCACGTGCGAGGCGTTGGCTGCCGTCAGCTGTTCCCTGAACCGGGAAAGGAGACTCTTCGCGCTGTCCGGGTCTGCGAGCTGACCTTCGAGTTCCTCCTGGAAAGCGGCGAGCATCTTGGCGAGATCACCGTCATCCTCGAGAAGTTTCGTGGCGGCCTCCGCCACCTCGCGGGTGGCCGAGACCGTCGTGGCGCTGAAATCCTCGGAGAGTTTGTCGAAGAGCCTCTCGACCTTCTCCATCTCCAGGTCTGTGCTGGCCGAGGCTATCGCGCGAGCGCCGACGCCGAGTATCCGGTGCACCATCTCACCAGGACGTTCAGCGGAAGAAACGAGCCCGACGACCTCGGGATCGGGCTCCCGGAACCTGTCCAGAACGACCGCGTCGCCCTCTATACGGACGCCGTCGGCGAGTCCGACCACCGGCCTGGGATCCGGATTGCTCGACATGTCGCCATGATAGCCGGGCCCACTGACGGCTCCGCGTAGGTTGACAGATATCGAGGGTGTTGGTCATCATCGGGCCTCCGAGCCGCTCCTCTTGGAGAGGGGATCATGAAGAACTGCCCGCATTGCAGCGGCGAGATCAGGGACTCCGTGATCCGATGCAACCATTGCGGCCTAGACCCGAGGGCGCCGGTTGGAACCGTGGCCCCGCCACCGGAGGCGGTTGCTCCGGCCCCGATCGCGCCAGGCGTCACCGCTCCCTCGATCCCCGTTTCCGGCCAGTTCACACCTGCGGTTCCACCCGCCCCTTCGACTCCCCCGTCGCCGGCAGGAGACCAGCCTCAGTACTTCGCGATGAAGACGGACCTGACGCCACCGGGAACCGCCAGATCCAGTTCTGGCTCCGTATCCCCTTCAGGCGGCGATCCTGCGACTTCCGCGTTCATCGCGGGCATACTCGGGCTGGTCGGCGCGGCGATCGCCGGTTTCGGGCTTCTCAAGATGCCCCTCCTGACCGCCACGTGGGGCGGAACCATGGACCTGGGAGCCGACATGGGGGGACCTCAACAGATCCCTTCGGACAAGGTCGACCTGATGTTCGGCCAGTGGGACGGTCTCGCGAAGACGTTGATGACGGTGGCAACCGTCGGCGCCGTTGTATTCGCGATCATGGTACTCACGAACCCGAGCCTGAGCGCCCTCTCTCGTCTGCTGGGACAGGGCATCCTCATGACCGTCACGAGCGCCTGGATCTTCGCCCTGCTATCGGGGTTGAAGCAGGACCTGATGGACGTGTTCCATTCTGTGCTGAGCCTAGCCTCCAGCCAGATGCCGGCGGACACCTTCCAGCAACTTCAGGATCAAGCCGACGGTCTGTTAGCCATGAAGACCGGCCTGGGTTTCTGGATGATCGCGCTCGGATCACTCCTTGTCCTGGGCGGAAGCATCTTCGGCGCCATGGCGATCAAGAAAGCGATGCCGTCCTCGAAGTTCTAGACGGCGTCGGCGTCGAGATCCACCGCCACGGGCAGCGCGTGGCCCCGCCATCAGGTTCCGTACCCAATCGGAGCGGGACCCTTCCCCGTCTACCCGGCCCAGCGGTATGGTGCGACTTCGACAGCACCGATGTCCTGATCAACACCACGCGAGAACGCCAGGAGGGTCGAGACCTCCAAGCGAACCCCGAGGCCACGATCCTGGTTGTCGACCCCGCGGACACCGGTCGGTGGGTCGAGATCCAGGGGCGACGCATCCGTCTCAACGGAGGGGGCCCTCGACCACTTTGACCGTCTAACACGGGAGCACACGGGCAAGTCGCACTACTACGGTGGGATAGTCCCTGCCGAACGCCAGCAGCGAGAAACAAGGATCATCTGCCGGATCCGGCCCCGGCGCGTCGTCTGCGACGCCATCCACTCACTTCTCCGTCGGGCGGAGGTAGTCGCGACTGGCCACGGTCCCGGGAGCCTCCATCCAGACTTGTTCCAATCACCGGAACAAGGTTCCGGATAGTGGAACTACATGCCGGCGACGGAGAACCGGATCATCGACGAGCCATGCGCGGCGAGGGCAAGGTCGCCGGAGGAGCCGGTCGATCAGCCCTGCACGAGATCGCGACGGCAGAACGCGGTCGGGGTGACGGGTGGCAAGCACCTAGTCAGCGTCAGCGCCGCCGTTCGCAAGGAAACCGGGCTCAAGGGCGGCGATCCGATCGCCGTCACCCCCACCGCCACCGACAAGCCCAGGCCCGTGATCATCCCGAAGGACATCGGCGCCGCCTTCAAGAACAACCCCGCCGCCAGGAAGTTCTTCGACGGACTGCCCAACAGCATGCAGCGCTACCACATCGACAACATCGAAGCTGCGAAGGGGGCGGACACTAGACAGCGCGCTCCCCCCTTCGCACCGAGTTGAGGCTCTCGAGTTCTCCCCGGAGAGGCTTCCATGCGCGCGCGGGATTCTCGGCGATGTCAACTCCGGGGCTTGACGCCTCCACCGGCCGCGTGTAGCCTCGTGGCGGTACCGAAGCTGACCAGACGACTGGAGGCCGGGTAGGCGGCCAGACGACTGCAGGCCGCGACGATCGTCGCGGCTTTCTTGGTTCTCGGGACCGATGCTCCCGGCCTCTCAAGGGAGACCTGGCGTGAGCACCGCGACACGCATCGGATCCGGGAACGCGACCACCCGGCAGAAGTCCCCCAAACCCGACTACGGCTGGCGCCTGCACGGACAGGTGGTCTGCGTGCTGCGGGATGGATCTTTGGACCTTGCCGCCGTCACACCGAGCAGTTCCTTCCTCGAGCCCTACTGCCCGGACGTCACAACGTTGAAATCCTGCCTGCAGTGCGGGGCGTGCACGGCGAACTGCGGCCTGGCCGAACAAGGGAACATGTTCCCTCGGAAGCAGGTGACGTTCGTCCAGCTCGGCCTGGAGGACCGTCTCGCCGTCGAGCCGAGCATCTGGCGCTGCTACAACTGCAGCGAGTGCTCGACGAGGTGCCCGTCCACGGCCAAGCCCAGCCGCATCATGGGAGCGCTCAGACACCTCGCCACCGAGCGCCTCGCCTACCCGCGAAGTCTCGCCCGCACGGCGAACAACCCGAAGCTCTCCTGGCTTGTCTACATCGTCGCGGCTGGACTCCTGGCCGCGTTGGTGACGGCGACCGGCTCGTTCCTCGCCGGGTCGGGCCCCATCCGCTACGAAGGCATGTTGCCCCACCTGGCGCTGAACCTGTTCTTCCTCGGCTTCGTGATTCTCGCGATGGTCGCGGTGGGGGTCGGAGCTTCCAGAGCCTGGAAGGGTTGGTACGGATCCTCGCTGTGGGCGGTCCGGCCGCAAGCATTCGCTCGCGCGGTCAAACAAGCGGCTGGCGAGATCTTGGGCCATGGCAAGTTCACCGGGTGCGAAGAAGAGCCGCTCAGGGCTTGGGCTCATCGCGGGCTCCTGTTCGGCTTCCTCGGGCTCCTGGTCCTTTCCGGCCTCGTGGCCCTCCTCCTGCTCTTCGGACTCCCCTATCCACCTTCGATCCTGAGTCCGCTGAAGGTGCTGGGCAACGTCTTCGCCGTGATGCTCATCGGCGGCGCCTCCTACTACCTCATCCGTCGCGCGCGCGATTCGGCCCGTGGTCAGCGCAGCCCCTTCTTCGACTGGGCCTTCCTCGCGAACGTACTGCTTGTCGGCCTCACCGGAGTTGCCGCCGAGGCGTTCCGCCTGGCCAACGCTCGTGCCCTGGCGTACCCGAACTACTTCGTCCACCTCATGCTCGTGTTCGTCCTGATCGTCATGCTCCCCTACACCAAGTTCGCTCACGTCATCTACCGCGTCCTGGCGGTCGCCGGAGACAGGTACGAGGCGATCGTCGCGGAAGAGCATGCTCCTGGGCAGCCCCCGCAAGGCAACGGGCAGGCGAAGCGACTGAAGCCCCCGGGCGTTGGGGCACACCCAACGGCCGAGGCAACGATCGCATCGCCGGAGGCCTTCATCGGGCTCGGCCACAGAGAACTCGCTGCTTACCCCGATGCCACGATCAGCGCGGCGTACTACAAGCTCCGCGACGCATCTGAGCCTCGCGGCGAGGGGCTCTACTTCCCCAACATCAAGCGGCTGTTCGGCACGGCGTTCGAGCGCGAGAAGGACCGGCGCGAGATCAAAGCCCTGGTGAACCAGCCGGACAAGCCCGAGGTGCAGACCTGGTACGAGGAAGCGCTCGTGCGCCCCTGCACCTGGTGGATGAAGAACCAGATCGGGGCACGCCACGCGCTCAAGAGCTGCCAGTTCTGCGGCATGTGCACTTCCGTGTGCCCCGCGGCCGAGCACTTCGAGGACTACGATCCGCGACTCATCGTGGACGTGACTCTTTCCGGGGACGAGGACAGGCTCGTGGAACTCCTGAAGTCCGATCTCCTCTGGTACTGCGGCCAGTGCGGCTCATGTACAGGACGCTGCCCGCGGGAGAACGACGTCATGGGGCTCGTGACATCCCTGCGTCTCTTGTCCCAACTGAAGGGGTACCACGTCTACAGCACGCGTGGCAGGCAGCAGTACGCCGGGCGCCATCTTTGGGGGGCCAACTTCTGGAACCGAGCCGCCAGCCTCTACTTCCGCAACCCCGTTCCCGAGCATTGGCCCGATTTCGGACCCAGATACGCGCGCTACTTCGCCGAGCAGGAGGAACAGTGGGAAAGGGTCGGGGGAAGCCCCGACATGAACGGGCAGTTCGCCGGACGCAAGGTGCCCCCGGAAACGCTCAAGGAAGTCAGGGCATGCGTCCGCGCAGGCGGCGCCCTGTTCTTGTGGGACAAGATCGAGGAGCACGGAGCGGCGCAGGCCGCGAAGCTCGGGCTGGACCTCGACGAGTACCACCTCAAGGTCGCAACGGAAGGCTAGAGCCATGGAACAACAGACGGAAGCACCGACGATCTTCACCTCGCTCTACGAGAAACCGATCCCCGACGACGACTACTACGTGACCCAGAGCTGCGTGACGGGCGCGTTCAGCCCCTCGACCGAGCCTCTCATCACGCGCATCTACGATCTGCTGGACCGGCGTTGGGCGATCCACGGACCCGACCCGCAGTCCCAGAACACGTGCTGTTCGGGCATCTCCACCCACGGAGACGTGTTCACGATCGAGAGCACCCTGCTCACGGTGGGTCGGCTGTGGTCGATCGCCGCCGAAATGGGGCTCGAGAACTTCACCTGCGCGTGCGTCACATCCTTCGCCATACACAGCGAGTGCCTGGAGCTGCTCGAGCACGAGCCGGGACTGCACGAGAAGGTCGACCGTCTGCTGTTCGAGGCGTGTGGTCGGCGGCTCGTCATCCCGAAGAACGTCGTTCACTGCAGCGACATCGTCTATCACTGGCGAGGCGAACTCGCGAAACACATGAAGTACCGGCTCGTGGACCGGGAAACGGGTCGCCCGCTCGATGTGGTGGACCACGTCGGCTGCCACTACAACAAGCTCTTCCAACAGAAGTCCGTGGGCGGCGCCGAGTACTGCGACGTCCTGACGGGCATGATCCGCGAATGGGGGGGTGCGGAGGTCGACTACCCGGAGCGGCGGCACTGCTGCGGCATGGGTTTCCGCCAGTGCATGATCCGCCCGAACCGCAGCTTCACCATGGCCTGCGCGCGCAAGAAGTTCGAGAGCATGGGTCCCTACGGACCCGACCTGATGCTCACCAACTGCCCGGGCTGCACCAAGATCCTCGATGGGGAACAATGGGCCGTGAACGAGATGACCGGCTCGGACTTCCAGATCCCTGTGCTCAACTACGCCGAACTCGTCGGGCTGCTGCTCGGCTGGGACCCGTACGACGTGGTCGGCATCCAAGGCAAGACAGTCCCGGTGGAGCCTCTCCTGGATCGGATCGGCATCCCTCAGAGCGCCAGCCCGGCGTATGCGCGTGACGGCGCGCTGACGACGGTTGCAGGGAGCAGGTAGAGGTGGACATCCCGGTCTTGATCATCGGCGGCGGGGTCACGGGCATGCACCTGGCCACAGCCCTGGGCGAACTCGGCCACCCCTCTATCCTCCTGGAGAAGACCTCGAATCTCGGCGGTCGGGTTCGCCAGTTGTCGCGCACCTTCCCCTTCTTCAACGACGACGGATTCAACGACGGCCTGGAGTTCTCGAGCGAGGTCGAGGCCGACATGCGCACTCACGCGGATGTGGACGTGCGTCTGGAGACCACGGTGGCCGGCGTGGAGGGGGACTTCCCCCACTTCCGCGCCACGCTTAGCGACGGAACGAGCGAGGAAGTTAGTGCGATCGTCCTCGCCACGGGCTTCGAGCCCTTCGACCCTTCGGAACTCGAAGAGTACGGGTACAAGCGCTACGCGAACGTTGTGACCTCGTCGGAGTTCGAGTGGATGCTCAACCCCAGGGGCCCGACCCGGGGAGAACTCAGGCGACCCTCCGACGGCAAGCGCGTCGACCGGCTGGCGATCGTCTTCTGCGTCGGCTCGCGGAACCGGCGGATCGGAGCGCCGTTCTGCTCCCGCATCTGCTGCTCCTACAGCACGAAGCAGGCGCTGACCGTGCTCGACCGCAACCCCGAGGCCGAGGTTGCGTGCTTCTACATGGATGTCCGCACCTACGACCGTGGCTTCGAGGAGATGTACTCGCTCGCCCAGGAGCGAGGTATCCGCTACATCCGCGGTCGCGTCTCGGGGTGCAAGGAACTGCCGAACAGCGACATCGCCATCCGCGCGGAGAACACGCTTGTCCAGCAGATCTACTCGAAGGGCTTCGATATGGTCTCCCTCTCCACCGGGATGCGGCCGTGCCTGGAAGTGGACCACCTAGCCCAGACGCTCCGGATCGAGCGGGCCCCCGACGGATTCTTCGCCAGCCAGGCATGGTTCCGGTATCCCCATGACTCGACGCGGGAAGGGATCTTCGCCGCCGGGTGCGCCACGGGGATGAAGCCGATCCGCAACTGCATCGTCGACGGCAGTGCTGTGGCGGCTCGGATCGCCGGGTTGTTGCGGTCGAACCGACGAAGCGGTGCGGTCGAGACTGAGGAGGGAGGTGAGCGTTCATCCGCTACGCCTTCGCCATCGACAACCGCAGGTGCATCGGCTGCCACGCCTGCTCCGTAGCCTGCAAGGCCGAGAACCGGGTGCCCCTCGGTGTCTTCCGCACGTGGGTCAAGTACGTGGAGAAGGGGCGGTTCCCCCACACCCGTCGCTACTTCCAGGTGACGCGCTGCAACCACTGCGAGGATCCCCCGTGCGTCGCCATCTGCCCGGTCGGCGCGATGTACCAGCGCCGGGACGGCATCGTCGACTTCGACCACTCGCGGTGCATCGGCTGCAAGGCCTGCATGCAAGCTTGCCCCTACGACGCGATCTACCTGGACCCGGAGCGGCGCACAGCCGCCAAGTGCCACTTCTGTGCACACCGCATCGATGCGGGGATGGAACCGAGCTGTGTGGTGGCGTGTCCTGAGCACGCGATCGTGGCCGGCGATATCGATGATCCGACGAGCGAGATCTCGGAGTTGCTCGACCGCGAGTCGGTCAGGGTGCGCCGACCCGAGAAAGGAACCGGGCCCAAGCTCTTCTACGTCGAGGCCGAGGATGCGGCGATCGTGCCCGGCCAGGCACGCAATGTCGGCACATACATGTGGGGCACCGTCAACGAGCAGGCCAACCGTGCGCTCTCGCCGGCCGTCCCGCCCTCCTCGCCGGTACCGGCGGTCGTCGCCTACGATGTGGAGCACGGGCGGCCGTGGGACTGGCAAGTGCCGGTCTACTTCTGGACCAAGACGATCTCGACTGGCATCCTGACCGCCCCGGCACTGGCCTCCGTCGCGTTGGGTCTCCAAGTCGGTGCTCGGGTCATGACGTCGCTCGGGTTCCTCGCGCTCCTGTTCATGGCGCTCACCGTGGGCCTTCTGGTCTCCGACCTCTCACGCCGCGAACGTTTCTTCCACGTGCTCACCGAGCCGCAGTCGCGCTCGTGGCTGGCCCGCGGGGCGTTCCTCCTGGTCCTGTACAGCGTGCTCAGCGGGGGTTTCTTCCTCTCCTCGTGGGTCGGCGCCCACGGACTGGCCTCGGCGCTACTGTGGCCCACGGTGGGCGCCGGCCTCCTGGCCGCCGTCTATACCGCGTTCCTCTTCGGCCAGTGCAAAGGGTGCGACCTTTGGCAGACACCACTCCTGCCCGTGCACCTCATAGCCCAGTGCGTCCTGGCGAGCGGCGCCGTCCTCGCCCTGCTTCCGCACGGCCGAGGGGTCTCGTCGGACCTGCTGCGTGCCGCGGTGTTCGGTCTCGCGCTCGGCGTCGGTCTTCACGGTTTGATCGTGCTCGGGGAACTCGCAGTCCCTCACGCCACGGACAGCGCGCACCGTGCCGCTCGCCTCATCACGCGCGGGCCTTTCCGCGCGATCTTCTGGGCCGGAGCGATCGGCATCGGGGTCGTGGTGCCATCTGTCCTGTTGGTCTTCGGCTGGAGCGCACCCCTGGCCGTGGCGCTTGCGGGTGCGTGCGTTCTCGGGGGCTTGCTCGCCTTCGAGTGGTGCTTCGTGATGGCAGGCCAGGGTGTAGCCAACAGCTGAAAGCGAGATCGTGTGATGACCCAATCCCCACTCCCCGGCAGCAACCTTCAGTCCCACCCGCCCGTAGACCGTTGGTCCGATTGGGTCGAATATGATCCCGAGGCCTGGCCTCGCAAGGTCGAGCGTCACTACCGGTTGATCCCCACGATCTGCTTCAACTGCGAATCGGCGTGTGGGCTGCTCGCCTACATCGACAAGCAGACAGGGCAGATCGACAGGCTCGAGGGCAACCCGGTGCACCCGGGCAGCCGCGGCCGCCTCTG
>Ga0315281_10001227_pt1 | contig 37581 bp, 59 predicted proteins | sample YL17G07_0_MG_FD_204540 | JGI IMG/M metagenome (GOLD analysis project Ga0315281, IMG submission 204540) | Sediment microbial communities from Yellowstone Lake, YNP, Wyoming, USA - YL17G07_0 | ecosystem: Environmental > Aquatic > Freshwater > Lake > Sediment | place: USA: Wyoming | collected...
GGCCGCCGAGCCTGCGGCCGGTCCCATGCGGGCCGTGTACCAGGAGGAGTTTTCGGCTCCAGGCTGTAATCGGGCTCAGGCTCGGGCTGGGCCACCGGGTAGGGATGCGCCGGGTAGTTGTCGAAGTACCCAGTCGTCTGCGTGTAGATGCTCTCCGTGGTGATGGTGATCACGAAGTTGGACGTACCGTAGCTGTACGTACTGTTCAGATTATAGGGCTGGTACACCATGCGTTGCTCAGCTGTCCGCGCTGGGTTTGCCGAAGGATTGAGGCACAGGATATGGGAGCGCAGTCTGACCAGCAAGCCGCGCCTGTTCGTCGCAGTCGGCCCTCACCGTCGTAGTGGTTGACGATCCGTCTGGGTACTCCTGCTTCACGACCCAGTCGTTCTCATTGCAGCCGTCGTAATCCGCGCGCCTGACCGTGCGGCCAGGAGGAGGCGGGGCCAGGCTGCGCAGGTACCGAAGCTCAGCCGACAGCTCGCGGTCTTCTGGACAGGCGTAGTATCGCTTGCCAACCCACGAGGCGTTCTCGCGGATCATCTTGATGGCCCACCTCGGAATGGGCACCGTGCATCCACCGGCGCCGCAGTTGAAGCAGTGGTCGCTCGCCGCCGGGTCGCCCCAGGAACTGTCCCGGTCGCTGGCGAAGCACCGTGCACAAAACACGCCTGGCTCGTCATCCTCGGCAGCCATGCTCACCTCCAAAGCATGATTATCCACGATGCGACCGCAGCGGCCGAGGTGATGAAGGCGACCAAGCGGTACATGATGGCTTCTGTCTTGTGTTCGGCATTTTCCTGCTCGTACTCCAGCCATCCGATTCTGTGACCGGCGTTGAATGCGGCCTCGCCAAACGGCGACAGCAGCTCCAGCAGCTCAGTGTCACCGAGCGTGGTCTGGCGCCGCATCTTTGCCAGCAGCGCGACCTGCGCCTCATGCACTTGGCGCGCGACCGCTTCCCTGCCTTGGTCAAGCGGCGTGCTCATCGCCCGCACTTCTCCAGCCTCTTGAGCGACGAGGCAATGGATTCGAGCGCCCTGATCTCGCGATCACGCGAGTAGCTGTCGCTCGGGCTCTGCGCGGCCGCGAGCGCGACGAACGCCGCGACTACGACCACGACAACAATCAACCGATCGATCCAGCTCATTCCCCACCTCCGACCGCTTCATGACCAAGCACTTCGTTCACGAATTTGTCCAACTCGGTCACCGCCGAGACTACCTCTTGCGCCACCGACTTCAACTGATCGAGCGCGTTCCTACGGTAATGCGGACCTTGGAACGTCATCAGGAGTTTGACAGCCTGGCCGACGAACTCGGTGTTGCTGGTCCCCAGGGCCACGCGCAGCGCGCCCAGCTCCTTCGCGAGCGCCTGCACCTGCTCTTGGTGGGTGTCGATCTGGGTGCGCACGCGCTCGATGTGCCGAGCGCGCTCCTCCTCGACCCCCTTGGTGTGCGCCATGTCGATTTCGGCGGCAGACGTTCCGTGCTCGTAGACGCGCCTGAACAGCGAGGCCAGGAACACGCGGTCCACCGGCTTCGCGGTCAACGCCTCGGCAGCCTTGAGAATGGTCAGGCTATCGCCGCGGACCTCAAGCAGGCCCCAGAGCGGGGGCAGTTCGTCGAGCTTCGCGACCTGCGGCGGGGCCACAACCCACCAACGGTCGCAGAAGGCCGCAACCGCCTCGGCCTTGTCGGGGCTGGCCAGCTCCTTGAGCCAGTCGCCGCGCGCGACCTTGATCTCGAACCCGTGCAGCTCCAGACCACGCGACGGGTACAGGCTCATGGCCACCGCGTCCGCCCAGCGCTTGGCCCTGGCACCGGTACCATCGGCGACCTGGGGCAGAACAGCCCACGCCGGTGCCGGATACTTCTTGCGAATCAACTCGTAGAGCTGAGCCGATGTCCGGTCGGCCATCTCAGGCCATCACCCGCGTAAACGGGACGTTCTGGCTGGCTAACCGAAACGCCACCCTCATCAACGCTTCTTCGATTTCAGCCGGTGGCGGCGGCAACTTGTTAGCCTCGCACCCAAGCTGCATCAACTCGCCGAGCGACACGGTCTTGCCCTGCGGCTCGTTCATCGCCCAGTGCACGAAGATCAGTACAACGGCATATTGGTCCGCGAGCTTGCGCGTGACCTCGTCGATGACTCTCTCCGGCTTCTCGGCGACCTCGCTCACGACTTGTCGCTCCTGCTCTTGAGCACGTCCGGGAGACCCATCCGACCGAGGTTCGGGCACGCCTTGATCGTGGTCGTCTTGCCCGAGGCCAACTTGACGACCTCGGCCGTGCACGGAAACGAGTAGACCACGCAGCCCTCGAACGAGACGGAGATGCCCGGCTCGCTGCACGTCGGGCACAGAACCTTACCCGACACGACCGGCCTCCTGGCGCGCTCGCATTTGCAGCCGGACGTCCTCCAAAGCCTTGGCGCACATCGCCAGCGCCTCGGTTGCGGACATCGCGTTGATCCCAGGCGTTGCGGCAACGGCTTCCAGCGCCTCGCATGCTGCCGCCCACCCGGCATCAAAGCCCATCTGCGCCTGTGCCACGGCTCCGGCCTGGATCGCAGACACGATCTTGACCACGTCTTCTTTCTTGTCATCGCTCATGGCAGCTCCAGGTTGACGAGGCCGCGCGCGATGGCCTCGATGGCCACCTGTGCAACGGTCACCCGCTTGCCGCCCGCGCTACGGGCCTTGGCTACGGCGGTGAGCCGATCCACCAGGGCACGCGGACAGTGGTGAACACCGAGGGTCTTGGTATCCGCCGAATCGACATCCAACTGAATCGAGTCCCTCGCCTTCTTCAGCTTCGCCTGCTTCCGCTCGATTTGTTCCAAGAACACCTTCCCTCCTACTTCGCTCGCATCGTCGAGGAACTGATCATTCACCAACCGCGGCGTCTGCGCTTGGACCGTTTGCCAGCCCAATAGGCCAATGCAACGGTGCCGACCGCGGCAGCAACGACCGGCCCTGCTGGGCTACTTGCGACTCCGAACCAAACGATTCTTCCAAGCAACATTGCGTGACTCTTATGCGTTGGGTTCGCTTTGTCAAGAGCCTTGTTACCGGCGCATCAATATCGCCGCAATAAAGGCCAGCATCACGATGAAGGCGAGCATGCCGATCCTGTCGATCAGTCGCAGACGATCGGCCATCGAGCAGTTGCAGTATTTACCCGAACGGACGAACCCAACGCCAAAGCAACGTGTGCACCGATTTGGCTTTGCCATAGCTCATCCGGGCCTCCTTGAGCCCTGCCTCGACCTGCCAGCGATCATATCGGACTCGCGGCCGCCTGGCTTCGCAACTCCTCAGCTATCTGAGGCGCCGATGGAGCGATCGGGCCTGCTCAGAGCGAGTCACTTGAACGGTCCCCTGGTATTCGGCTTGAGCAGATGCAGCGACGCGGGTTTCTGGGGTTGCTGTTGCTCCCCAAGCATCTCCAAGGATCGTGTCTTCCGGCAGCGCGAACACTCGTGCACGATCGTCGTGAAGCCAACTATGAATTTGGCGCGATCCGTGTACCGGATTTCGTGAATACCGTATGCGGGCGGAGACACCACGCTGCGCGCGGTCTCCTTCCAGTCGTGGTCGCAGAACAGTCGCCGCAGCCAGCTCATGATCCAGGCTCGCGTTGCGCGCTGGCCTCGGCCTCGTCCGGCTTCTCGCCCTGTCCGTCACTAACGGACGGATTGCGCATTGCTGCGCGCAGCGATTGCAACATCTCATAAAGCTCGCTGACCTCCGAGCGCAGGATGCTCGGGTAGAGCCATCCGACCATGTGACCGATCATGACGTTGCGCCCCTGGATCTCGGCCTCGATCGCCTCCGACGTCAAGCCACCGGCGGCATGCTGAGCGCGTAACTCCTCGATTTTCGTCATCACGATATGCCTCCTGATCGCGCGTACGCATCCTGCTCCTCTTTACGAACTCGGCGCGACAGCTCGGTGTAGCGATCGGGGCTGCCATCGTAGGCGGCGCATATACGCTGGCGGTCCGCGTCGCTCGCCCGGCCTCGAACCGATCGCCGGATGGCCCCTTCGACCTCGGGCCAGTCGATCTCCGCCTTGCGCTTGGCCGTCATGCCCAGCCCTCGAATGAAGCCGTGGTCACCAGGCCCGCGACCATCGGCACTCCGTATGCCGCCTTGCCCGTGAGCACACGCAGGTTCGGCAGGTGCTGGTAGGTGCCAGGGCCGTGCGTGTGCCCACACAAGACCAGAATCTGGTGCTCGGGGTGGTCGGCCGCCACCGCCGCCAACATCTTACCCATGGCCGCGCACGTGAACCACGGCAACCAGTCCTTGTTGGACACCTTGCCGTCGTGCCAGCAGGCACCCTCGAACGGCGGATAGTGCGTGGCGAAGACGACCTTCTTGCGCACTTTGATCGCGGCCAGCAGCTTGGGCTTGGCCGCATCGACGGATGCCTTGGCTCGCTTGCGGATGACGTCAAGTAGGTCGCCGTGCTTGACCGCCGCCCACAGGTCCTCGATCAGCCTGAAGTCCGACATGAAAACCTCGGACCTAGCCGCGTCGCCAAACACGCCATCGTACCAGCCCTCGTCGCCAACCAGCGCCATCCCATCGTCGAGCAAGATCGGCGCGGCCGCGGCATCCAGCCAGATCAGCTTCGGCCCAAGGTTGGACCCAGTCAGCTCCTGCCGAACGCTCTCGAATGAGCCGCGGTAGTAGTCGTGGTTGCCGAGCACGAAGTACACCGGGCACCCCGCGTTCTTGGCGTACTTCTTGAGCATGCCTATCAGGCTTGGCGCCTCGGCGATGTCACCGGTGATCACGATCGCATCGTACCAAGGCTCCGCCGCGAACTTCATGCTCGGCTCAGGCGGCAAAAAGTTGAGGTGCGGGTCTGTAATCCAACAGACCCTCATGACAACAGTTCCTTTGCCAGGACTGGCCAGAACTTCTCGTAGAGCGCGGCGAACTCACGCGCGCGCTGGCCAGGCGCGGACTTGTAGTAGTAGTGCGTGTCTTCTCTGAACACCTTGGTGCCGTTGCACCAGTCGTAGAACTCGCCCACGTGCTCGAACTCGCTGGTAGGCCATTCGTAGCGAGCTACCTCGGCCGTGATCTTGCGGGCGAGGCGCAAGCGCACGATGTCTGTCCGAATGTCTCTGACCGTGGCGTCACCGTCGAACTCCTCGTCGCGCCCAACCATCTTGCCGAGCACATAGCTGAGATCGAGGTCGGCCAAGAAGTGGCGGAAGTCACAGCCGGGCACGCTCCAGGCATAGGAGTAGCCGCCATACGAACTCTCGATGCCTAGCCCAAAGTAGCTGCGCTCGGGCTGCTGATCGATCGTGAAAATAGCGTAGTCGTAGCCAACTCGAAGCTCGATGACCTCGGCCGTGCGTCGCCGAACAATGGCTGGCTTGTTGCCCATTTGCACCAGGTCCTTGTTGTCGAACGTCGTCATGGCAGCGGTCGCTCGCCAATAATGTGGCTGCCGCCGCGAATGACCGCGTCCAGCTCGTGCGCGAGCTTGGGCGACAGGGGGCGCACCAACTCACGCAGGGTCAACAGCGAGAACGAGTTGACGTCGGCCAACGACCAACCCAGCAGCTCTGCAATGCGCTCTTTCATGACTTCTTCTCCGGCTTGGCTCGCGTGACATATCACACGTGCACTAGAGTTTGTCAAGGAACGGCCAGGCTTACGCCGCTCGACGCTCAGACGCCATCTTGAGCTTGATGTATTTCTGGATTGCGTTTCCGACAGCCGTGGGCGCAGTGACGTCGATCCCGATAGACAGAACACTCGACCTAGAAAGGATCGAGGCTTTGAACTTGCCCCTGAAAAGCTCGATCCGAACAGAAACGCCCGGATTGTTGAGCATCAGACTGGTCACATCAACGAGCGTTACAGTGCCAGCCTGCCGCATTCTCCGCTTCAGCGGATAGAAAAGCTCGCCGTGCGGCATCCGCCTGACCACCGCCTCCAGAGATACGCCGCCACTAGACATGCCGCCCGGATGGGCGCGCAGAAGCTCCTCGCGTGTCTTTACCTTCTTGACGTTCGCGATCAGATTGGCGTTGTAGGACGACAAGCCAACGACCTGATCCCTTGTGAAAGTCGCCGCAATCCTTGTGCAGCGCATCACCTCGGAAACCCCAATCCGAAACTCGCCGTACAAGAACGAGCGGAAGGCTTGATACGGCTTGTCCTTCTTCCTCGCGACCTCCCTCCACAAGCCAGAGTCACGCATCTCGATCAAGGCCATGCCGAGGCTCCAGTCTCTCTGAGCGCCTCTGCCGAGTACCGATCTGATCTTTCTACAAAGTCTTTCATATTCCTTGTTCATCTTCACCTTCTCCATTTCTGTCCCAGCACTTCAGCCAATGGTCCGATACTTCGCCAAACACTCCTTGCAGGCTCGGCTGACGAGGTTGTCCTCGGTCAGAGAAGCCTCCAGGTCCCAGCCCCAGCCAACTGGCACGCGCCCACATAGCGACGGCGTGTCGATGCCTGTGCCCCAGCCGCTCAGCCTGAGACGGCTCGCTCCAGGCTCGGTGGTCTGCCATTTCCGGATGCACCACACGCCCCAGCCGGATGCCCGATCCGACTCGCAGAACGAGAAACTCGTGGCCGTCAGCTCGGACGGATTGTAGACGCCGATCTGTTTGTCCGCGTAGCGCTTGAGACCAAGTGGCGCACTGGGTCCGGCGAGGTGCCGATGAGTGGTCATGGGCATGCCACGCAGAGCCTCTGGCGCGGGGCGCGTTGTCGGCGTGAGCTGCTTGATGTCCACCTTCAGCACCGGGATCGGGATTGGCGCCCCCGGCGCCAGGTCATCGCCAGCGTCCGACAGGTTCGAGCGGAGCCATCCTCGTAGCCGCGAAATGGGCAGGTCGTCGTGTATCTCGAACTGCGTCCGGCTCAGGATCTCCAGGCACTTGGCGACGTCGCTCGGGCCCAGTCGGCGAGGCCGCTGTCGGCCCTTGTTCGAGGGCTTGCCCAGGGCCAGGCGGTAGAGCCAGACGCCCTTGCGGCTCGCGTCTCGCTTCTTCTCAACGTGGTGGCCGCCGAACCTGGGCTTGCGCAGATCGCGCAGGCGCGCGCTGACCGCTGCCTCGGTTCCATTCACGCCCTCGGCCAGCGAGGTCAGCGTCCACCAGTGCCCGTCACTCATGAGCTGGCGAACGTGCCAGAGCTGGCTCGTCAACCGTGAGCCGTCGAGCACCGGGGAGAAGGTCGCGCCATCGAAGTCCTCGGTCATGTTCCACCATCGAGCGCCCGCTCGGGCTCCACGCCGTCGGACGGCATCCCGACCAGCACCTTCTCGTTGAGACCTGTCTCCAGACGGTAGTCGTACATCGCGCCCATGGCCGCGACTGCGCGCTCACGCTCGACGCCTGTAGCGATCATGTGGTTGGCGGCGATGGCCGCGCACGCGCTGGCCATCTCCTGCCTGGTCAACCCGGCCTCGGTGCCGACGGCCACGATTTTGTCGGCCGCCGCCTCCATCTTCTTGAGGTCGAGCCCGACCTCCTCCGCGATCCTCCTCATCTCGTCGTAGTTCACAGCAGCAGCTCCAAGTGAGGGGCGGTCACGGCATCGAAATCATTCATCGGCTTTTCGTTCTGGATGAACATCAGCGCCAAGCTTCTTAGAAATGCCCACGAGAAGATCGTAGACGCTACTGCCACCTTCTGGACCGGCAATAGAATCGGCTATCCGACCCAACGCTTCCGCGATGCCCTCGGTGGCACTGGCGAGGCGCGAAAGTTCATAAAAATCCTGCTCATCAAGCGGCATCCCGTTTCTCCTGTTGTTGTGAGCGGCTTACCGCTTGTCTGGCAATCATATACCGTTATCACGCTTTGTCAATGCCGGTCGGCGCATCTTGACCGAAGCCTAAGCCGAAAAGCGACAATCCTGGGCTACCGTACCGACACCGGCGCCCCCTCCCCTGCTTATTGACAAACGCTCCTGTCCCTACTACATTAGACATCGAGGAGACACCCCAGATGGACTGCGGCGAGAAGACCATGACTGACCTAATCCCAGCCAAGCGGCTAGTCCGCGCCAAGGATCGGGTGGTACCGCCCTCGCCGGTTCTGAACCTGCACGACTACCACCACTGCTTCATTCGCTCGTCCGGCGGCAAGGACAGCCAAGCCATGCTGGACTACGTGGTCTCCATCGCCGACGCGCAAGGCTACTCGCGCGACAACATCACCGTGACCCACGCCGACCTCGGCAGGGTTGAGTGGGCGGGCACCGTGGACATCGTGCGCGAGCAAGTGGCCCACTACGGGCTCAAGCTCATCGTCGTCAAGCGCGTCCTGGGCGACCTCCTCGAACACATCGAGAAGCTCGGCAAGTTCCCCATGCCGACCCAAAGGTTTTGCACGTCGGACCACAAGCGGGCGCAACAAGCCAAGACGGTCACCGCGGCCCACGCCGCCTGGAAGGCCGCTGGCAACACCGGGGTCTACAAGATCGTCGAGTGCCTCGGGATGCGGGCGCAAGAAAGCTCCGGCCGCTCGAAGCTCGAAGCGGTGGCCCGCAACGACCGGTTCTCGACCAGAGACCGCGAGGTAACGACCTGGCTGCCGATTCATGACTGGCGGCTCGAAAAGGTGTGGGACCGGATCAAGGCGAGCGGAGTGCGCCACCACCCGGCCTACGACTACGGGATGCCGAGATTGTCCTGCGCCTTTTGCATCTACGCCCCTCGGGCGGCGCTGCTCCTCGCCGGGAAGCACAACCCCGAGCTGCTCGCCGAGTACGTGCGGGTCGAGGAAAAGATTGGCCACACCTTCCAAACCAAGATGGTGAAGGGCAAGAGAATCATGCTCCCCATCGCCGACGTGCAACGGGAGGTCAACGAAATGATTGCCGAGGGCCGCGAGTTCGAGCCGGTCGAAGACTGGGTCATGTGACCAGGCTACCCGGCTTCATCGACTTCTGATGATTTTCGGCTTTGCGGTCAAGGGTGGTCTGGCGGGAATCGGCTCGACCCAGGCGAGGGGTGTCCAACTATCGTCGGTCTGCGTCGGCTGCCACTGCCGCGACGCACCGCACACGCAGACATCGTCGCCGACAACGCTGCCCAGTCGTTTACGCTTCGATGCCGGGACGTGAAAGTGCGGCTCCGGCTCGGGCGTGGCGGCAACCGGTTCGCTCGGCCGTATCACCGCCGCACGTGCGCGCAGCTGAGCCTCAGCAATGCGCATGAGATTCGCGGCGCATTCGTAGATGGAAATCCCAAACGAATCCAGGTCGGCGGCCACCATCCGACGCTCGGCAATGTGCACCTGCTCTTGCACCGCGGACGCCGCGATTTTCAGCGCGATACAGGTCTCCCACAGAGCGGGCGGCGCCGGTGCGCCGAGCTGGGCACGGACCTCGTCGGCAATCAGCTGCCGGAGCGTCCCAGCCGTCAACGTGACGACCATCGAGTCGGACATCGAGCCGAGGTCGTTGTCTTCCGCCTGCCAGATCCATGCCCCGCCGACCGCGGCCCTCGCAGCGGCCTGCGCCGCGTCACGCTCCGACAGCAGGCGTTGCACGGCGAGCGCGATCACGTCTTCACTGGGTGCCTTCATGTTCCACTTCTCCCTTGTGATCGTTTCGCCTCAAGACTCCGCCGTCTCCCGCTCCTCGCGAGTGCGATAGGGCGGGGTGGTGTCGATACGGGTGCCAGCGCAGTCCCTCAGCGCCCGAACCAGGGGCCCGCCACACTTCGTGCACCCGGCATCGCACAGCAAGGGAAGCCCTCGCCAGCAAAGCACCAGGCGGCAGGCCGTGCATCGGCCGCGACGTTCACGAGGGTTGCTCATGGCTGTTGAAGCCGCCACATCGCATAGCTCATCGAGGTGATGCCATCGTCCACGCGCCACTCGGTAAAGAAGTCGTCCTCGCCGCAGATGCGGCTGACCGCATAGACCGACCGCCGCTGCCCATCCTTGGTCCCGATGTACCGCCAGCCGAAGCCGTAACGCTCCGCCCCCCAAGCCCAGTCGGGGGCCTCTTGGCGCAACTCGCCGATCCTCATATCGCCTTTGTATCAACCCACCATGTGATCAGGAACGCGCACGTGCGGCGCTTGTTTCCTTCGTAGTTGACCACGCGGCCAAGCAAGATCGGGTCGCCATGAAGCTGCTCGGTGGCCCTGAGCTTCTGCCCCGGCTTACCGGACCCGGCGCCGACGATTCCGATCTCGTCGAAAACCTTGAGCAGCATCGCCTGATTGGCAGCGTCAAGAATCTGAGGCTTCACCAGCATCACGGGGAAAGCGAACTCGCTGTCGAACGAGTGGGCCTTTGCCATGTGCATGGTCCGATCGTTGCCTCGCTCGTCTTTGTCCGTCCTCTCCCAGTGCTCGAATCGCATGTTCGGGTCCACGTACGCACCCTTGCCAGCATCACTCCCGTCGGAAAGCACTCTGGGCAAATCCGTGGTGCTCCAGCGGCTCTTGTGGACCGTCTTTCGCGGTCTCTGCTGCGATGTCCGAACAGCGATTGTGGCGCCGTCCAGGTCCGGCATGATCACGTACCCGGCTTCCAGCGCGGCGCCGATGCGCCGGTAATAGCCCAGGCGCCCCTGCGCAACCGTCAGCGCCTTCTTGAACGCAACGGTGGCCCACTTGCGCTTCGTAGCGATGTCCAGATTGGTCTGAGCTTCCACGGCCTCTTGTTCGAGGACCGCAATCTTGGGCCCAATCCAGCCGATGAGATTTCGCTGAGCGACCGCCATCTCCTCGCGGGTCTTGGCTATCACCACGATGTCATCGGCAATGGGCAGCGGGGCATCCTCGGTAGTCCGAGGGTCATGGGTGGTCGCCAGAGCGACCGAGGCGGGCGTTGCAGGGGTTTTGTTGGTCATTGTTTTCGTATTCCTCAGCTCGATGGCTTGATGGAAGCGTCCAGGGTTTTCATGGCTGTCTCGGCGAACCGCTTGACCGACATCACTGCCGTCCGAAAGCGCCGCCAGCATGCGCGGTGGCGCACTGATTCTTTTGCGCATCGACGCTCGCCGCATAGCCTGGATGCGTCGCGTCACGTTTCGTGATGCCCCCAAACCACTCCTTGGCCGATATCATGAACCCGACCCTGCCACACGTTGGGCAGCAAGGTATTCCGTGTCCAGCGCTACGCCCCAGCGCCGACCAGTCGTCTGTCCAAAATCCGCACCGCTCGTAGCTGGTGCTGTACCAAACATACCTCTGATCATCGTCGGCCGTCGTTGGCGTGCCGTCAGCTCGCACGTAGCGAACCGGGGCCGATGGTTCGCGCGGAGTTGTCATGCTCGCGACTTTCCAAGCGCTTCGAGAGCGTCTGCCACGCGCAGGCTGAACGAGTCGCAATCGTCGATCACTGCGTCCGCGACCTCTGTCAACAACGCATGCTCGTCGATGATCGCAAGCAGCATTTTGTAGCGTTTGATCGTTGCCGCGCCGATCGGGCTGTTTGCGTTTGCCTGCGAATGCAAGTCAATGCGCAGTTCGATATCGGCGCGCACAAGCGCTCTCTGTTCAGGCGTGATCTTCATGTCGGCTCCCCGCCGATCCACTCTGTCCACTCGCCCCGATACTCGCCGCGACCGGCACCGCAGGCGCACTCTTGTATTCGGCCATTGCGTTGCGTCTGTCGCGTGTGTACCGGCGCGTGCTTGTGCGGCGCGCTCTCGTCCACGGTAGGCGGGGCAGCGGGCGCAGCGTCACGCTCGAACGCGCTTCGTAGTTTCGCCGCCATCTCTCGGATCGCAGGCTTGCACAGCAAGCCAGGATCCTCGCCGTCATGCGCGCAGAACCACCCCCGCGTAAAGCTGGAGCACTCGACCGAGCGCGGGCAATGAGGCACGCCGTCCGCGTCGATGAGCGGAGCGATTGCCAGCTTGCGTTTCGGTTTCATCATTTCGCAGCCTCCGCTATCCGGATGTCTCGCGGCTTCATACCGTTTCCTCGGCCTCCGTGATGGGCCGCAGCGCTTCAATCGCGATCTTCAGAGCGTCCATATCTTCGCAATGTTATACCGTTGCCACGCTTTGTCAATGACTGTCGGCGCATCCTGGCCGCCGAGCGGGCCGTCGTACCAAGAGCAGCGTGATTGCCGCTTGTAAAAGTTTGGGGGCTCGCCAGTTTATGAGCTGGCGCCCCCGCCGATTTACTCGTCTGTCCAGGGCGCAAGCACTGGCGAGTCCATCGGGAAATCCTATGCGCGCTCTTTCGTCAGCAGCTTCCGCAGTGCACCGGCAGTGATCGAGATCGCCATCCCGTCGGACATGCTTGCCAGATCGTCGCCATCGTCGTCGGCCCAAATCCACGGGCCTCTGGTTGCCTCGATCGCGGCCTGCCTCGCTTGATGGCACTCGGCCTGTAGACGCTTTACCTCGGCGTAGCACAAGTCGATTGTCGTCTTCAGGCTCACGACTTCCGCGCTTGCCGCCGCGTGGCCAGCGTCCCACCACTCACGGAACAGGACGCAATCGTGGTACCGCTGTCCGTCAGAGGTCTCCACGCCGACGCACACACATCGGTCGATCAGTACCGGATCTTTGTCGCAGTACGGACACGGGCCGGGGCGTTGAAGCGGTTGGTTGGTCATGCGTAGTCCTCGTCGAAATGACAGGCATGCAGAACCTGCTTGCCGCATTTGGAGCACTCCGAGACGTCTTGTTCGTCTGTGCACGCGATCACCCGCCAGAGATGCTCCGAGCTGGAACACAGGGGTGGCTTTTCAGCCGCGTGCCTCGACTGCTCGACGACCGCCCGTTCACCGCGCGACACGGCCTCTATTGCCTGCTCGTCGGTCATCGACCTTCTCTCGCAGTCTCGGTCTCTGCTCGAAGACGAGCGATTACCGCTTCGCATGCGCCGTGTCCCGCGTCGCGATCATAGAACGCGGACCTGAACAGGTTTTCGCCCTCGAACGTGACCTTGATGGGGCGTCCGCATACGTAGTCGAAGCTGTAGATGGGGCCCTGCCTGCTCTCGGCCAGCTCGATCAGCTCACGCGCCTCGCTCAGGCTGAACCCTGGACGGTCATTGGCCTTGCCGAGTCCGAGCGGGCGCGTGCCGTGATACAGGCCGTGAAGTATGGCGGCGCGATCCAGGCCAATGATGTTGATGGAACCTCCGTAGCTCATTCTGCTCCTCCTTCAGCTCTGTTCGTGCTTCGGCGACGCCACCGGCGCGCTCACCACAAGTTACCCGTTGGAACCCCGGTCGCCTTCACGACCTCGACCTGGACCTTCACCACGGCTGGCTCGCGATTGTCCGACCACTCGCTCACCTGGAACAGAAACGGAAAGTCCCGGTACGGGCCGTCCGCCGCGGTCACGCCCCAGATGTTCATGATCGCCCCGTCGGCAGAAATCAACCCAGGCCATATCCGGCGAGTCCACATGCCCCCGTTGCGCTCGACGTGAATGTCGAACCAGCGTCGGCAATCGTCTGCCGTCGGCCGCTCGACCAGCGTCGGCACCTCGGCGACCGGAACCCAGCGCGGTTCGAGCAGCCGCGGCAGCTTCGCCACCGCCTCGTTCACCGCGCCCTTGCACTGGGGGCACCAGTTCGGGTCGTTCAGTGGATGGCCGCAGCCTTCTCCAGAGGACTGAAACACGTATCGCTGGCCGCAGCGCGTGCAGCGTTTTTGCCTGGCTGTAGTCATGGGAACGATCTCCAATCTGGCGTGACCGCCATCCATCTCGCGACCGCCCAGATCAGGTCGTCCACAAACTTCGAGTCGATGGCCCCGCCATCCGGCTTCCGAAAGCGCGGGTACTTCCGGCAGACGCGCTCGATTGCGTCCGGAAGGTGCGCTTCGATCTTCTCGAACGGCGGATCACTTTTTCCCATAAAGGCGCCTCATCACTCTCCGTACTTCGCCTCCATGTGCGTCCACAGCCACTTGCCGCCATCGTGGATGCCATCGAGCGTTGACCCGCTCTCGGTCTTGAACGAACCCCTGGTGGTCCTGAGCCCAGGGACGCGCATCATGCCGTTGCTTTTGGCGTACTCAGCGGCTTCGCGCTCGTACTCCGCCGTCGCCTTGGACATCTCCCGGTCGGTCAGCTCCCTCACATAGGCCAGCTCGTCGTTCTCATCGAAGTCGAACAGAGCGCGCCTCGGTGGCACCGGCGGCCCAAACCTCAGCTCGTGAACCTCGGTCTCGACAACGATGTCCCCGTCAATCAACGGCTCCTTGGTCATCGGATGCTTCTGACCCGTCGGCCAGAGCGGGTGCTTGGTCGCTGGGTTCCTCATGGCATGCCCCCTGGTTCCTCGGTGGCTTCGTTGGCCTCGACCCGGTGCTCGGCCTTCTCCGAACCGGTCTCTTGCCATACCCGCATCTCCAACCAACGCGCGGCAGCGCGTTGAGTATCTATCAAGTCGTGGGTTCGCTTCGCTGCCCAGCACAGGGCGACAGCTTCTGGCCTGTCACAGAAGTAAAGCCTGTCTACATCGATCGCGTCGTCCTTCTGCCAGCGCCAACACCCGCTCCCTGGAAAACTCTCGACCACGCTGTACCCCGCAGGCGGCTCAGACTCGTCCGCCGCGCTCGGCTCTGCGGCGGCTACCGGCGCACCGCCTCGAACCCACCAGGGCTCGCACTTGTACCTGATCAACAGCTGCTCCCCAAAGACGATATCCCGTAGAGCGACCACGTAGAGCATGTCTGGCATGCCGCCGCCGCCAGGCGCGCGGACCATCACGCAGTTCGGATCATCGGAATGGTTGTAGAGCATGGCGCAGCCTGTACCGACGCAATCTTCTTCCTCGGTCCAAGACAGCCGATGATCGTGCAGCGCCGCGGCCGAAACTTGGTCGATGAGGAACGGCAGTGCGCGACACGCCTCGACAAGATCGCCCTGTCTGAAAAGCGCTTCGGCAAACACGCCCATTCCGGTCGAGGCGTCTACGACACGGACACTTATCTGTGCGGTCCAGGGCAGTCCAATCGGTTGTTTAGGTTCAGTCACGCTCGCGCCTTTCGCAGTTTTCTTCTGAGATTTGCTCTGAGATTTGCTCTGATCTTTGCTCTGAGCTTTGCCCACAACGGCGCGGCAAGTTCTTGCGCGCAGTGGTCGCAGATCGCGGTTGGCTCGTCTTCTGGACGTTGCGCTGTCGCGACGCCACAGCGCTCGCATTCGTCGGGACAATCAGCGAGCGGGTCGATCGTTCGCTTCATCCCCGTGCCTTTCGCTTGGGCTTCGCCGCCTGCGCCTTCGCATTCCACGCCGCGTCCAGCAAGTCACAGGCCATCCGACGCTCGCGGCGCTTGAGGTCCAGCTCGGCGGCAGCGTCCACCCACGCGAGATGCGCGCGTCGATAGTTCGCCTCAAGCTGCTTGATCGACGGCTCCGCACTCATCCTCGCAACCTACCGCGCGCTGTTTCGATGGCGCGAAAGAGACGCTCGTCCGTATTCCTGGAACCAGCCGCGTCATGCGCATCTACCACGTTGAACAGCGCCTCCCGCAGCGTCACGGCCGTGGCGTTCGATGCAGCGACCGCGGCGCGGAGTTCGACGATCGCTGCGGCCTGGTCGGTCGTGTCACCCTCCAGTGCCGCGCGCTCGCGAAGGCTGGCCACTACGGCGCGAGCAAACTCCACGACCGGATCGGGCGTCGAAACGATCTCCATACGCGCAATGGTCTGATCCTTGACCGCCTGCTTGAGCGCCACGAGGATCGCGCCTTCGCGCCGCTCGGCTTCGCGCTCTATCGCGTCCGCCGCCATCCCCAGCGCTCGTTGGTTCAGCGATGCGGCGTCACCCCGTGGCGTTTCGCACCCAACGCAGATTGGCCGCGTCGATAGCCCGCTCCCGCCGCACACATCACAGTAATCGTCCGCACGCTCGGCCGTGGTGGCGGCGTCCCAGATGGCGCGGGCGCGCTTGCATCCGCCATACACGCCAAACGGCGCCAGGCACGTCGCCTGGATATGGTCATCATCGCATCGCGGACATGGTCCGGGGCGTTGCGCCTTCTGTGTCTTGTCTGCTGCGTCCATAGTGCCCATCCAGCCCGCGCTTTCTCTACGGTCGTACCCCACCGATTCACCATGTGTGTGTTTCGTTTTCAGCCGCGATTCAGCAAAGCTGCCGCCCGATCGACCGCCTCGGTAAGCCGCTCTATTGGTACCGACTTCTTTCCATCCGGGATGATCCTGGCGGCCACGATTGCCTGTAGGGCTTCGCGCAGAAGCTTCGCCTCCGCGGTCAGCACCGTTCGCTCCAGACGCCCCAGCGCTTCTAGGTCCGCGTCTCTCAGGCGCCCGGCGACGTCCTTGGCGTACTCGGCGAGCCAGCCGTTGGTAAAGGTCATCGGCGGCTTCAGCTCGCGCGCGAGCTTTGCGACCATCCCAACCGGCACGCTGTCCCGCATCAGCAGGTAGAGAAAGCCGACCAGTGGGTCATCAGACGCGACCTGCCCCGAGCGCTCGAACACCGCTTGCTGGTCCGGATCTCGCCCGAGAAAGACACCCTCGGCAGCGTCCAATCCGGACGATTTCTGGACCTTGGGCTCCGCCGCCGCCGCCGCAGCCGCCGTCGGCCAGGGCTTGTCCGGCTTTACTTCGATGCTCGGTCGCACGGCCCCGACCACGCCGAGATAGCGCTCGACCTGCGCCATGGCCTCGACGAGGGAGCGCGCGATCTCCGCGTCCTCGTGCAATGGCGACCAAGCCGCGGGCTCCCCGTGAGAGTCCCAGAAGATGACCCCTGGACCGGTGCGGCTGGAGTCGTCCCGCAACGTCCACATGGGTTTGCCGTTGTACGGCTTTGGGAGCTGGCGCCATGTCCGCCTGACCGGCTTGTCGCCCACCGGCCGTGAATTGGTCATCGTCTTGCGCATCTCGATGCGCCCCGCCGACTGGCCGAGCCGGTAAATGCTCTGCGCGGTATCACGCCAAAATGAGCCGATCTCTGGGTTCGGCTTGCCAGTGTTTCCGGCGACCTCTCGCCACAGCCACGCGCCGATATCGGCCAATCGACCAGCGCCCTCACGCTCCGGACATTCGTGCTCGGCGCCCATCGACTCGCCGCACACCACGCACCGGTTCGTGGGATCAATCGCGTCCTCGACCGACCGGATGGCCAGCTTCAGCTCGCGCAGCCAGGACGCTGGATTCGGTCCGCCCGATTCCTGTGACAGGGTCTGCCCGACGTCGGCCAAAACCTTGCCGCATACCTCGACCAATCGGCCGAACTTCTGATCCGTTGTCCCGTCGGTCATCTCGCAACCCTATCGCACGGGTTGCGTTTGTCAATGACCGTTTTCCCACTCCGGCAACGTCCGAAACTCGACTGGACGATTTCTAGCCTTGGCTCGCTCGATGCCAATGGTCATCCCGGTTGAGATGCCGAGGTCCGTGTAGACCACGGTCAGGTCGGCCGCCTCTCCCCAGACGAGTCCCGCCTCGATTCCGAGCGCCCGCTCCTCGGGCACGTCGTCGTCGAGCACCAGCGGGTAGAACCCGTGGCTTGCAAACGGGGCTTCCGTTCGGCCCAGGCAGTCCTTGATGGCCGCCTTGAGGTAGGCGAGGTTGCGCACGCGATCGCCCGCGAACGGGCTCTCAATGAGAACTCGGGCCGCCACATTCTCCTGCCTGTCACAGGCGGTGCACCGGAACGGCTCGGCCTTCTTGTAGCCACGGTAGAACGAGGCGAGTCCACCGCACCAGTTGCACCACCGGCCGCGGTGCTCGTAGGTCCCCGGAGGCTGGGCTTTTACATAGGGCATTCGATCACTCTTTCTTGTCGTCGGCACTCGTTTGCCGACCAGCTGCAAGTCCGTCTAACCACAGCTCCCACATGTATAGGTAGTGGCCTTCCCTCATGACCATGCGGCCGTCCGCGGTCAGGTAGTTCCGGACCTTCAGGGCGGCCACGAAAGCGACGTCGTTCTGCCATCGGCGAGCGGTCATGGGCTGGTCCTCCGTAAGTGCTTGGTCAGAACGTCGTTGAGTGTCGTTGGCTCGGGATGGCTCGGTGCCCGGCGTTGACGGGCGTGCCTCGGACACAGCCAGACGACATCGCCGGGTCTGGAGTGGTCGTCGTGGTGAGCGTGGACTGGCTCGCTGCCGCACTCCTCGCACGGCTGGCGCACCAGCTCCCCGCGCTTGACGAGCTGGTAGGTATTCGCTCGGCACCTGGACATCGCCTTCTGCTGCTCCGTCAAGTCGCTGTACGGGACAAGACGGGAACGCGCGTAATCGCTGAAGCACTTCCGGCACCATTTCTGTCCGGAGATCGCGTCGGCGGCCCGGCACCGTGAGCACTGCACGCAATCCGTTATAAGTGTGTTTCACGGGCAACGCTAGGGCTTCTATATGTCGGACATCGAAGATCCCTCTAGGAATCCGCTCGAAAATCACACGAGGCTCATCACGCAAAGGTCGTCAGGCAGTCCGTAGGTGCCGCCTTGCAACAGGTACGTGACGCGCCTGCTGACCCAACGGCCGGTGTACGCGCCGGTCGCGCGATCGTACTCGCGCAGGTGCAGGGTGTCGCCGAGCTGGTAACCCCGATCGTTGACCCGCGCCTCGAAGGTCTTGCTGCCCAGGTACACGGCTTGGAATGGCTCGGGGTCACACTTGAGTTCGTGAAACATGCCGGACACCTAGCCGTTGTGAAGGTCTGGAACGCAATCGAGCGCGGCAAAAGCGTTGGCGTAGAAGGTCTCGATAGCCGGAATCGTGGACGTCGGGCCCAGGTGCAGAGTCACCGTGAACCCAGACGAACCCACCAGAGGATTGCCCTCGGGCAGGTACAAGCGGGCCTCGCAACTCAAGCTGATCTCGGGACCGCCGCGGTCCGGAAAATGCTTCGCGAAGTACCAGAGGTACACCTCCACGAAGTAGAGGTTCTTGCCATCCGCCCCGCGGAACGCCTTCTGGTACCCCGTATTGTCGCAGACCGTTTTGCTGGACGGGAATGGCTTGTAGCCAGCTGCGATCAAGTCTTCTTTGATGATCATGACTTTCAACCTTCCTGGCCGCCGAACCCGTTGATCTGCTCCCAGCCCGTGCCGCCATACATTGGATTCGACCCCGGTCCAAAATATCTGTCGTTGCTGGACGTCGTAAAACCACGAGCCCGCTTCTCGGTCGCCCGGCCATCGTAGGCCAAGCCGTAGGACTTCATCTCCCGAATGACATTGGCCGTGGTGACGCCGAGCACGTCGGCCAGCGCATCGGCCTCGGCGAAAGTGAATGACTCGCGGCCGTCGTCAATGACGTCCTCGGCCAGCTCCTCGACAGTGACAGGCCCGGCATTCATGGCGTCCATCGTCATTCCTTTGCCTGCGTAGGGTTGCTGAGCGACTTCACGTATTCGGCGACGATTCGTTCCTTGCCAGGCGGCACGTTCGTGACCCGGCGCCAATCCTTGCCGCCCATGATCAGTGCAACATCCTTGCCCCGCACGATCGAGCGCGCGAACTGCACGACCTCTGGGCTCTCGCCCCGACCAGGCCGCGTCTCCAGGCCGATCAGCGTCGGCCCGAAAGCCGTGTTCTCGATGGAGAACACGACACCGAACCGGTCCGGCCGGTGAGCGCTGGTGCCGATGCCGACCTTCCATCCGCAGGAGTACGCATTGCACTCCTCGGGTCGGCTCTCGTAGATGCCGCAGCACTTGTTGCCCTGGCGCAGGTGCTGGCATGGCACGTACCGCCCCTTATCGACGCCCGGCACCGCGAGCACCGTGCAGCACGCCGAACAGTCGCCGCACGACCGCTGCTTGACCTGCTGGAGCGACGCCTTCATTCGTCGATAAATCTACGCCATGGATTCAGTTTGTCAAGCGGCTCACTTCACGAGCCGAAACGAGCGCCTGCGCGCCTCGACGTCTGACGAGGCTGCCAGGATCTGGTCGGACTCGAACTGCTCACGCATGTGCTGTTGAAATACGCTCTGCCCGTGTTTTTTCTGACAGTCGGCCGAGCAGGCGTGCGCTCCCACCTTGCCGGGCTCCGGGTGGATGCTGTGGCGCTGCCATTTTTCCGGCACGCGCCAGATCCCCATGCGGAAGTCCCAGACGGCGCTGGCCGTCAGCCCGCACTCATCGCATTGGACGAAAATCACCCGCCGAGACTACCGCCCTGGAGAGCTACCAATCAACCTCTCACAGGCTTCGCAGAGCACATACGTCGGCATCATCGCTGGCACTCGGTTCCCGGCCTCGGCCTCGATCAGTGTCTCGGGGTTCGCCTCTCCGCACACGGCGTCGAACTCGTCGCCCTTGTGCGCGACGTGCACGAGCACGCGCTCGCGCGGAACCACTCGCAGCCGAGCTGTCACTTGATCACCAGCGTCTGATCGCCCAGCTCGATGTGCGCGCCCGGCACAACCTCGCCGCGGCCGTGGGCCGCCATGATGGCCGTCTTGTCCGGCGGTGGTCGCTTGGCCTCGGCGCGGTAGTCGTCCGGCACGGCGTCCTCGTTGTCGATGATGACCCGTTCCTTGGCCGCCGACAGATAAACCGTGAACAGCGGCGTCTTGATCTTGTCACGCTGGGCGATCTGCATGCTCTCGCGGACGTACTTGCGCAGCCGCTCCTTGTTGCCCTCGATGGACTTGCGCCGCTTGGCGATACGAACCTCCTCGGCCCGGAGCGCCTCCATGTCGGCATCCAAGTGCCTGATCACCTTGGCGCAGCCCTCGACCTTGTCGTCGATGGCGCCGCCAATCGCATTGAGAGCGGCGTCGAAATCCGAATCGACCTCGCCGGTTTCCTCGTCAACGTAGTCGCGACTGTTGTTGAGGAGCTTCGCGTATTCACCTACCAACTCGTAGAGCTTCGCCATGATTCTTCTTCTCCGTTCTGGTTCTGCTTCTGTGCTGCCACGCGCCGACCGGCACCGTGAGTGCCGTCGCGGGATCCAACCCCAACTGAAGCCGCCGGTAGAGCGTACTTCGTCCCATGCCGATCCGCCGGGCATGCTCCAGCGGGGTTGCCTTGATGCCGTCCAGCTCGACCCGAAGGGCCTGCCCACGATACCTGGCCAGATACCGACACCTCGATGAGCAGTACAGGCGGCCAGGGAGCGATGCTCCACCGCACACGCCGCACTCGGCCGGGCCGTATCGCTCCAGGCGAGACATGAGCCGCCCGCCACCGGCCAGGCGCTCGCGCAACGTCAGCACATGAACATCAGGGTCACTGTCCGGCGACCGGTCTTCCTCGTATGCATCAAGGCACGCGCGACAGTAGATGCAACCGGCAGCAGCAATCTGGCCGCATCCGGCGCTGCATGGCACACCCTGTGGAAATCTGGCGATCACTCACCGGACATTACCCGGTCACCTGCGATTGTCAAAAAACTTGAAAGTCAGGGATCGGGGTCGCTTCCGTTGATCTTCAGGCGTCCCACCCGCCGACCTGCACGTCAACAACGTCCCACCCGCCGATGATGGCAGAGTCTAGCAGTCTTCCGGAAAAGGCTTCATACGAAAGCCCCTTGCCTGGCTCGCTCTTGTGAGCTTTGACCTTGATCATGCTGCCTGATCTCATGTACTTGCCGTTCTTGCCTACGATGCTGAGCGCATAGATGCTCTGCTCCGCGGTCTTGCCGCCGCTCCCTTCCAGCATCCTGAGCATGACCGCGAGCACCTGTGGCGTGGTCATCTCAGCCAGGCGCTGGCGGTTGCTCTCGTTGAGATTGTCGTGCATCGCGACGGCCGCCTCGGCCGTGTAGTGGTCCACGTAGACCCCGTGGACCTTCATCGGCGTCTCGCCCTCGGCCACGACGCGCAGCTTGTCGATCACGGTCGTGCCGTGCGCCTCGTCGAGCATCATGTCGAAGCGCTCAACCGTCATGCTCTCGCCAACGATGAACGGCAGCGTCGGGTCATGGCCGACGATCTGGATCGTGTCGGCCATCTCGTAGTCGCCGGGAACGGTGGACGACGGGAACGTGAACATGCCCGTGTGCGGGTTGTACTTGAGCACCTGCGTGCCGACGAGCGAGATGTGTCCATCCGGGTTCTTGAGCATCCCATGGGGCTGGCTCACGACTGCGTCGCCGAAGTCCTTGCCGCCGCGGCCTGAGAAGTCGCCTGGTGACTTCACCGATTTCGGAGCTGGCGAGAAGTCACCGTAGAGCGACCTCGCGATGGCCTCGGGCTGCATCAGCGCCGAGTCGCCGCTCTTGCCGATGATACGGAAGACCTGCTGGGTCAGCTGGATCTTGTCGCCAGGCTTGATCGAGCCCATGGCGCTCACGAACTGGTCTTCCTCGGTCACCTGGCCACCGGTGCCTGCCACGGCGTCGAGGTGTGCGAGCGCCGCGTCCACGGTTTCGCTGAGCCTGCTCAGCGCCTCACGCGGGGAGCCGCGCAGGACGTCGAGCGCGTTGGTGCCGCGCGTGACTTTCTCGGCCGCCTCGGCCAGCGCCGTAATCACGGCGTCTGTCTGAGACCGGAGCGCCGTGCCGAACGCTCGATGCGTTCTGACCATCTCGACGGCTTCCTTGAGCGAGTCGGACTCAGGCGCGGGCTTGCCCGGACGACCTTCGGCCAAGATTCCACGCACTTCGTCTGCTACCGACTGAGCCATAAGATCCTCCGCTTGAGCTGGTGCGAGTCTACTACAGTCGCGGTCGTTGTGGGCCACCGCGCGGCCATCTTTGGTCCTACAGAAGCGCGTGTCCGAGCGCGCCAGCAAACCCGGAATCCTCCGACTTGGCACTCTTGCCGCCGGTGATCTCCGCGTCCTCTGGATGCATGGTCTGCAAACCGGCCTTGTCCCACTTGACCTTGACCGCTCCGCTTCCCTTCTTGGGGTTGTCTGACGGCCAGCGCCCGTACTCGTTGCTGACGACCGTTCCCATCTCACCCTTCTTCGGGTGGTACTCGCGGTACATGCTCGCCCTCATCGCGGCGGGGCTGAACTTCACGCGCGATCCTGCGTGGAATGACGGCTTAGCCATCTCGGTCGCCTCGTCCAGATCGATATCCTCGTTGGACTTCTGCACCGTGATCTTCGGCAGCTTGCCGCTGGAGACGAAGGCGTCGATCTGCTTCACCAGCTTCGTGACCGGCGGGAAGCCGTCGTTGAACCGCTTGCTGAGAGACCACTTGAGCTTCTCCATGGCCTCCGACGAGTCGCTGCCTTCGACGTCCTTGACGTCGTCTCGGACCTTGCCCAGGGCGCCAAGCAAGAGACTGAGCCGGTGGATGTTGCCGCGGCCGCCGCGCTTGGTTTCACCGGCGATCTGCTTCTTGTCGTACTGCGTGAGGTGGCTCGACAGGATTGTCAGAAAGGTTCCGACCTTGCCGTTCGTGGCCTCTGTCAGGTTGGCGCCGTCGCCGTCGAGACTGTCCTCTTTGACAGCACGTAACGGCTTCATCTCGTAACTGAAGTCGTCCGGCTTGCCGCCACTCTTGGCGATGATGCCCTTGGCCTGCTTCACGGCGTCGTCCTCATCACGAGCTGTGACCGTGTGAACCGGAAGCTTCTTGCCGGACTTGAGGTTGGTGGCCCATCCAGAGAACTTTTTGCCGCCGCCCTCGCTGAGCTTGTACTTATTGATCGCAGCCACGACCGCGGCCTCGATGTCTTCACCGGACGCGGCCGCATCGGCGCCAGCCTTGTGGATCTTGCCGAGGTCCATGATGTGGAACTGGATGTTGTTGCCGTGCTGCTTGAACAGCCGGTTGATCTCGGCATCGAGCTTCTTGCCCTTGAGTTTGGCAGCCTCATCCAGCTCGCCGATGCCAGAGGCCAGAGCGTCGCCAAGGCTCTCCGCCTTGCCCTTCTCTACCTTCGCGGCGGCCGAGCGCGCCTGCTCGGCCGAGTCGAACGGACCAGCGACCTTCTTCCAGCCGTCAGCTTTCCTCTGGAAGACGTTGAACTTGCCGTCCTTGGCTGGCATCACGTCCGTGTCGCCGACCTTGTTCTCGCCGGAGCCCTGCGGATCGAGGCCGCCCTCGTCGAGCGACTCCTTCTTGCCAGCATCTAATTTCAGGTCACGCCAGGCCACCCACTGTCTTCCGCTTTTCTCAAATCGAACAACTACCTGTTGCAGCGAGCCTCCCCTGGCATGCGGATCTATCTCGGTGACGACGCCGCGCTCGCCGGACTTGGGGCCGCTTGTCGCTGCCTGGCCTGCCTTTGCCGCATGGAATACGACGTGATCGCCGACAGAAAATGGCTCAGCGGTTCTGCCTTCGTCGATCGACTCCTTGACCAGCGCACTGCGCTTCTTCTTCTCCATCGCCGCGATTAGCTCCTTGATGAGCTTGCCGCCCTTGTTGTCGTAGAGCTTATGCGAACGCCCGCTCATGCCTGGGAAGTCCTTGCCGCGCATGCGGTCGAACTCGATCTCGCCCTCCGGGCCGACGAGGCTGAACTCGCCGAAGCCTATGTGCTTCAGCTCCATCCCCTTGATGATGGCGTCCGGGTGCCAGGTGTGACCCAGGAACGCGGTGTCCACGAAGTAGCTCTTGCCGTCGAAGAAGTGGTGGCCGTTCTGCTCCTCGGTGAGCGCGCCCTCCATGACGAGCGCAACCTCGAAGGCGTCATCGGCGGACTCGGCAGAGACCTTCTTGGCAACGGACTCGTTGATAACGAGCCGCTCGTACAGCTCGGCCGCTTCGCGCCCTGCCTCGTCGAGGTCGCCGCCGCTGAGCATCTTGTCGTATGCCTCGGCCATGCTGACGCGCTCGTCCGGGGCGATATCGTGGATCGACTCGCGCCCTGGAACGGCGTCGTAGACACTCGTGAACTTCTCCTCAGCCGTGTACTGAGTCGGCTTCAACACCTTGGCTACGCCCAGCGGATCGACCGTCTCAGGCTTCGCCGTTTTGTTGTCGCGAACGACGTCGTCGATGATCGCGGCGACTGCCGCGTTCACGTTCACCGTGGTCTCGCCCGGCTTGTCCGGCGGCAGCGCGTATGCCGGTTCGTATCCAGCGTCGCCCGGATCAGCATGAGCATCCACGCTCACGGCGGACTCGCGGCCCTCGCCGACCCAGCCCATCGCCTTGAGCTTGGCACGCGACGGATTGTGAAACGCGGCGTCCATGACCTGGTAGCCGGTCTTCTTCTCGCCGCCCATTTTGTCGAGCGCAGCGTCGGCCGTCTTCGATCCGGTGAAGATGTCGTTGCCGACAGCCTTGCCGGTCTTCTTGTCGATGATGACGAACCACTGGCCGGAACGAGATGACTCGCCCATTGCTGACGACAGGTCGCCGCTGAGGCCCTCGCTCTTGGTCTTCTTGGCGCGCGACTTCTCGCAGTCGTCGCATCCACAGTCCTCCGGCTCGCCGCCGCATCCACAGTCGCTCATGGCTTCTTCCTTCTTGCGGACGGGCTTGCCGCGCTTGACCTTGTAGTGCGACTTGTCGCCCTTTCCCTTCATCCACCATGAAAGCGCCCAGGGATTTTCGATGTCCTTGTGCTTCTTCTTCATCGCGAGGACCGTGCCCTCAAACCCTGGCGGGGATACTTCGCCGAGGTTCGCGCTCACTGCATCGCTCGATGCAGCCATTGGCTCGCGACCGCCGACGTAGTGCGGAGCCCGTGTCGAAGTGGCCCGCTGCGTGATGCTCCTGATCGCGTAGTCCACGATCTTCTTCTGCTCGCGAGCGTCCAGCTCCATGCCCTTGGCCGCCTTTTCCAAGGACGCGCGCAATCGCATCTGGTCGTGATCCGAGAGGCTGCCGAAACCGCCGCCGCCGCCGCCTCCCTGACCGCCCTTGCTTATGGCGGCCCGGTAGAGCTTCACACCCTCCCCTTCGAGTGCGCCGAACAGCTCGACGACGTCCAGTGGCAACTTGTCGAGCGTTCGCTCGTCGAGTTCGTTGTCCTCGACCAGGGCTTCGAGGACCCGCGCTTCGATTACGCTCGCCATATACTCGGTCATCATCATGGGCTGCCTACCAGATTCTCCGTGCCTTGCACGGCTGCGACGATACTCACAGTGAGCACTGCTCCGACCACAAAACCACCGATCAGCGCGAGATGCGGAGCATTTCGATCGAACCAAGAACGCTCAGCGGCCGTCCATGCACGCTTCGTCTCGGCTTCGGACGCGATCAGGTAGCTCTCATAAATTTCGCGCTCGCGACCCCAGGTGTTGAGGTCCACTTCGTAGAGCCGACGCAGCTCATCGTACGAGACGATGTACCGGGCGGACCGCATGGCCTTCTCCTGCGACATGAGGATGCCAGACCTGCCGTCGGGCACGGTCTCGCCCGCCTCCATCGGGATGACCCAGCTGGCCGCGGACGGAATGGCATCAGCGTCAGGCCGCTCCGGCAACTTGGCTGCCACCAGCGGTGACGGGAGCGTGCGCTTCTCGGGCGATGCAGCTGTAGTGGCCGAACAAGCGACCGCCAGGACCAGCAGCATCGGCAATACAAGGCGCATGCGTCTCTCTTTGAAAGTCCGCCGCGCCAGCGCCCCGAACACTTTAGGAGGGTCCGGTGGGGCGCTGGCGGGCAGATTTGGTCGTCAGTCGATGCTCAGGCTTCGTTGGCCTCGTCGAGGATGTTCTCATCGTTCGCATCGACGGCGATGCTCATCGTGATCGCACCCTGCTGCTTGAGCAGGTTCAGGCGCTTGTACGCCGGGTCGCCCTGGTCCTCGCCATGCGTCAGGTCGCGCATGGACACGCCCAGGATCGCGTCGTCGCCTGGGCTGCCGTTTGCCGCGAGTGTCTTGTTGATCGGAAACCCGATCTCCAGCGGGGCAGCTGTCTGATTCTCAACAGTGATGATCATGTCGTTTTCCTCCAGAGAAAGACTGGTGGGGGCCTAATCCACCCAAAGCCAGAACGCTACCACATGGCCCGCCGACCAAGAAGTTTTCGACGCGCGTGGTACTCTGAAGATCAACCGGAGGTTCTCATGGACGAAGCTGTCACCACCCTGCTCAGTACGGGCGCCCTCATCCTTGGCCTGACTGCCTTTATCGGCACCTTTATCATCCGCCGCATCGTCGAAACGGCGGTCCCGACTGCGCGCAAGCAGGCAGACGCCAACGCTCCCGGCGCCACGTATTCGACCCCGTTCTCCCGCTGGTGGAACGAGGTCATCCTGTACGCCATGCCAGCCATCATCGGCGGCAGCTGCGGAGCCGTGAACCTCGGGGAAGCACTGAACAGCGACGCTGGCAAGACCCTCTGGGGCAGGATGTTCTTCGGCGTGATCGTCGGCTTCTTCTCGGGCTTCATCTACAAGGTAGCCCGCAAGCTCCTCAAGAAGACCACCGGCGTGGATCTCGAACCGGAGCGCGGCGGAAGCATCGAGCCGCCGACTCCGTGACTTTGTTGCGCGCCTAGCCCTCTTTCTTCCTGGGCACGTATATGTGGACGACGTCGTCGCTCGTCTTCTCATGATCGGCCTTTGCCGCCTCGGCCGCCTCGCGCGTTAGGTAGTGGCCAATCAGGTACAATTCGTCGCCGTCTTCCTCGAATGAGTCCACGCCGACGACGTTGAACCCCTCGTCTGGAATGAACCGATCCATGGCTCTGACTCGCGTCATCACCGTGTCCATGAAGCTCATATTTACCTACCTTTCGCCTACAAGGTAATAGCCTGACAACCGTTTGTCAAGCGGCCTAGTCTAGGCACCCAAACGGCGACTTGGACAGAACCTCTGGACATTTTGGCTGCTCTCCAGGCTTCCCGCCTTCGTCGATGTTCGAGTAGTAGTCGGACATGTCAGCCGCGTACTTGTCCATCTGCTTTCGCAGCTCTGGCGTGTCGTTGATCCGGTCGATGTAATCGCGCTGATCGGTCTCGGTCGGCTTGTAAATGTGATGGCTCCACTCGGCCCACTTGTGCTGGTTTGGCGTACGAAACTGGACCTCCTTCGCCAAGCCATCATCGTCAGTGAACTCCGCATGGATCGATCTGTACCCATCTGAGCGCCCGCGCGTGAGCATGTCCTCGGATGAGAGAATGCGGTCGCCGTACTTGTCCTGGAACTTCTTGAACATCTCGCGCACGCCGTTGTTGTCCTCGGCCAGGACACGCGCGCCGGTCAGATCCTTGAGCTTGTCGGCACGATTCAGGTGCGGTCGGCTCATGTCGAATTTGCCGCCTGGGAGCGGCTTGTGGTGCTTTCTGCTGAGCTTGCCGAGCACGCTCGACAGCGTCTTGATTCGCCCGGACACCCGATGGTAGCAGCCCTTCTCCTTGCCATTCACCATCTTGCACGGACCACCGAGCGTCTCCGGGGCGCCCTTTGGCACAATCTCTCTGAGAACACCGAGCATTCTATCCAAGGATGCAGCGTGGCGACCGATCTGGCGCTTGGCGACCTCAATGTGCTTTCCGAAAGACAGGCTGCTGTCGAGATTGCCCATCAGCCAGTCGTGCCTCAAATCGCGCACGGCGCTCTTGAGGTTGCCGCGCTCCTTCGCTGCGCGCTTGACGGCCTCCTCGTCATCGCGGACCTGTCCGCCGCCGCCCTGGCCAGCCTTGTATCTGACCCAGGAGCCGGTGCCGACCTTGATGCGTTTTCCGTCGCCCCACGGCCTGACCGTGCCAGGCTTGAACGTCATCTCGGACAGCACTGCTTCGCTCAACTCTTGCGAGAACGTCACGCTACCTCCGGCCATTTCGCAGCAAGTTTGCCCACGGTAACTTGTAGCCTGGCAACCGTTTCCCGGTCCAGTTTCCAGCCTGTCAACGCCTTGGCGAAGGCATCCTTGAACCGCGACGCCGAGAACTTCCCACCCCATGTCTCGTAGTCGGCTGTCGAGAAGCTCCGAACCCAGATCCTCTCCGCCAGGGCCTCCAGCAGCCCCGTGACTGACGTGGCACGCGACGGGTCCACCTCCAGGGCGTCGCGGTCCCGCAAGTACGAGGCGAACGCTGGGCCGTCTCCGGTCAGTTCCGCGCCTACCTGCACGATGCCGAGGCCGACATCGCTCATCTCATCCGCGACGCGCTTCAACGCAGCGATCGTCGGTCGCAGCTCATCGTCCTTGTAGCCCCAGACATTGACCACCTCGAACCCGGCCACGGACAGCTCGGCACTCGTGTTGCCGATGCCGTCCCGCACGGCCTCCAGCACGTCGGCGACCACTTCGGCCAAGGCCCGGATCTTCTCAGACGCCGGACGCTGTGATAGCGACGACATGAGCATGTTGTGGGCCGCCCGCCGTAGACGTCCGCGTAGCTTGGACACCTCTGGCCGCGAACCATGCAGGGCCTCGGCGATTGGCTTCACCAGCTCGGACAATTGCTTGAGCCTGAATCGACTGGTGCCAACGACCGACACCGCGACCGCCGTTTGCTCCAGCTCCGTGCGCGCGCTTTCGATATTGCGCGGCAAGAGCGGGTCACCAGCGACGCGAAGCAGGTTCGTGGGCATGGCTCAAAGGTTTGAAGCTAGGAATGCGGCTAGCTCTTTTCTGGCAGCCTTCGGATCCGTCTTGCCCTTCGCCTCGATGACGTCGAGCTGCTTGTTGGTGTCCTCGGCCTGGGTCCGGATGCGGGCCTTCTCGACCTCGCCCTCCAGGTGCACGCGCTCGACCTCCTCGCGGGCGCGCTCGATGAGCTTCGGCGGCACAGTTACCGGCTGAGCGTCTGGCGCACGTGGGCCGAATATGCGCCAGAGCACGGCGCCTGCGACGCCAGCGCCAAGCGCGAACGCCCACCACCATCGCCTGACGAACCGCCAGGCCGCCTGCGCCTGCTTCTTCATCCCTCGACCAGGCGCTGACGACGATCGCCGTCTGACATGTCGTCGGTCAGCATCTTTCGGCCCTGGTCGTCCTTGATCTCGCTCGCCGAACACTCCTGGCAGGTCACTTTGACCTTACCGTCCAGAAGACCCTCGGTCAGCACGTGTTTGGAGCCGCAGTTTCCGCACTTCATCTTCAGTCTCCGCTTCCTGGCAGATCGTCTGGCACCCAACGGTTGTGTTTCTGCCCCGGAGCCCAGTCTCGCTCGCCGGAGAGTTTCACGCCACCCTCCTCGTTGGACTCCTCGTCGTCGGATTCATCGTCATCGTCCGCCTCGGGCTCGTCGGCACTCGTCTGCCCTCCGTCACGGGTGACGGCCAATATGGCAGCCAACTCGTCATCCGACATATCGCCCAAGCCTTCGAGCTTCGTCATCACGTGCTTGATGATGCGCTCGACCACCTCCTCTACCGCGGCGTCATCGTCCTCGTAGATGGGCCAGCCATGCATCGCCACGTGTGCAAACAGCGCCGCCCTGGCCGCATTCTTGAGCAGAGTCTCAGCCACGAAATGAGTGCCAAGCGCCGCCACCGTGAGGTGCCCGATCCCGCCGATCGCAATGGTCCCGGCAATTGTTGTACCGATGGCCTTGGCGGCGCCCTTGAGCGCATGCTTGTCGTGTTTGCTGAGCTTCTGCCTGAGCGCGAGCTTCTTGAGCGCGTGGCCAGCGTCCTTCAGCTCGCGAACCTCCGCCACCGCGCCCTTCGCGGCGTCCAGGCTCTTGCGCTTCAGGGCCGCGGCCATCGCATGCCCTGTCTTGGCTCGAAAGTCGCGATCGGTAACCAGCTTGCGGGCGTCGGCAGGGAACCCCTTGATCTTGGCGAGCAGCCCCTTGGCGACCGCCGGAGCCTTGGCCAAAGCGGCCTTCGCCTTGCCAGCGACGCTCGCTGGTTCAGCGACTTCGTCACCCTTGGTTTTTTCAGGCGCCGCCCCAGGCTCGGCCTCGCCTCCTCCGGCGCCCGGCGTCGCGGGCTTGCCAGTAGCCTTGTCGATCCATCCCTTGGCCGTCTTGACGACAGTCCCCTGGGCCCACTTGCGCTCGGTTCCAACCTTGAACCCGCGCTCGTGCAGCGCGCCCTCCAGCTCTGCTGCGACAGTCCGGATCACGCGCCTTCTCGCTCGGCGGTCACCGGCGACCTCTCCAGCTCGCGCGCAATGTCCTTGCGCTTCAGTTCTCCGGGGTGACCGGACTTCGTCTGGAAGTACCGCCTGAACAAGATGTCGGCCATCTCGGTGCCGCTCACGCGACGCATGTAGATGTAGAACATGAGCGCGGTGTCGTCCGGCGCGGACTGCAAGTGCTTGTGCGCCCTCGGAGAGAACTGCCTGAGCTTGGCGAGCCACCTGTGGAAGGCATCACGCGGCTTGTTCGCGATGCGATCCTGCGCGTCTGGCATGTCCTTGCCGCCGACCATCTTCGGCAGGTCTTCTTGCGGGATCATGTCGATGATCTTGCGAGCCGAGCGAAGCGTGGTGTCGCCAGCAGACACGACGCCGGTCTCCTTCTTGAGGAGATCGAGCACCTTGCTGGAGACCTTGAACGCGCCCCGCTTGGTTTGCTTTTCGTCACCAGGAAGTGCCAACGCCGGGTCTTCTCGACCCTCACCCAGCCCGTCTCCAGCTTTCACTTCCTGCACCGGTATCCCGTATCCGTGATCCTTGCTCGACGTGCTGGGTTTGCCGAGCTGCGGCTCGCCGGGCCCGCGCCTGCTGAAGCCAGCGACGATGCAGGCCAGCTCGTCATCCGGGATATCCCCGATCACTGCGCTGGCGGCACGACCACGAGAGTCGAAGTAGACGATCGCTTGCGATCCGCTGGCCTTACCGAACTTGTGCCGAGCAGGCGTATTGGCGAGCACGAACCTCTCGGCCTTGTCACGCCATTCGGGATCGTCTTGCTGGACACCGATCACGCTGGATCCGCGCTCAAACTCCGGCCGCGACGGCGCCTCCTCGGCATACCGCTCGGGCTTCGGATCGATATAGCCCATCAAATTGGCGAAGCGGCTCATCGCAATCTCCTTTGCGCAGCACGGACCAGCGTATCAGTTCCCGCTCGCGGTGGCTTGTATCCCAATGGGCGCCGACGAATCACAGGGCCATCGGCGTAGCTCTGGTACCGGCCAGATTCCGGATCGGCCGGAGAAGCCGACGGGCTGATGCCCACGCCGTGCGCGGTATCGGCCTGCATGACAACCTCGGCCACTGCCTGCGTCTTCGCTCGGCCGCGGTCGGACGTTCGAGACTGAACGTCTTCCAGCGGAACCAGGAGGACCTCGTCCTGGTACTTCACCTTCAGCGCCGACCCAGGAGACTTCGGCTTGTACGGCGTGAGCATGGACGCGCTCGTGGAGCCCTTGGGCACAGCCGCCCACTGATAGGGGATCACGTCGAACTTGATGTACTCGGCCGTGACCTCGGGCGGCCCATCGAACGCAGCGAGCGTGTGGATATGCCACCCCTGGCCAGGATGCATGGCCACGGCCCGCGACGTCCGGACGACAACCTGATCGCCCTTGCGGAGAGTCCGGCTGTCCTCGTGCGACAACCGCTCCCAGAATGTTGCAAGCCGCTCGGATTCCATCAGAACGCGCCCGAGCCTCTCGGCCCACTCTTTCTTCTCCGGGCCAATGCTGGGATCAGTGAGGCTGCGCTTCTCGACGCCTGGATGATCGTTCACCAGGTCGAGCAGCGGCCTGATTGGCATGCCGACGCGGATGACGTTCATCTCCTCGTTCGCGCCAACGGCGAGCAGAGCGGCCCATCTGTGATGCCCGTCAACGATGTAGCCATCCTTGCTGATGACGATCGCGTTCTTGATGCCGTCGAACTTGCCGTCGAGGTATGCGCCAGCCATGCCGATCGTCTTCTCGGCCTGAATCTCCTCTTGGCTGGCCTTGAGCTGACCGACCTTGACCTTGCCCTCGGTGACACGAACTCCGCTCGCCTTGAGCTTGTCCAGGAAACTGTCGCGGACTTTGTTGTCCGGGAACTGCGGCATCTTGTCGCGCGTGATGCCGAGGTTGTCGTGACAGACCGGAGGGTTGATCTTGCAGAGGTCGGCGGACTTATCGATCCCTCTCTCGACGGCCTTGGCGAGCTTCTCGTGGCCTGGGCCAGTGAGCTTCAACCTGTACTTCTCGATGACGGTCGCCGCCTGCGTCTTCGGCTTTTTCTCTGGCTCTGCCGTCTTCGCCTTCGGCTCCGCTGGCTTCTCGGCCGCGGTCTTGTCTACTGGCTGCCACTTCGAGCCCGACCAGGCGTAATCGCGCCCCCAGAACACCCTGCGGTCGCCCGTCTTGGCGTCTCTCTCCAGCAATGCTGTCACGACGTTGCGGATCATCGCTCAGCCTTTGAAGCGGCCGAGGCCGCGTACAGAAACTCTACAACGCCCGGCGACCCGTGCGCTTCGAGGTAAAGGCGCAGTGCTTTTCCGAACACCTCTCCAGGCGAGATGCCCTCGGCGGCGCCCTGCCTCACGAGCGTCTGCCAGGTGACGCCCGTGATCAGGAGCATCATCACCTCGTCGGCGCCTTCGAGCAGGCCAGGCGGAATGTCGTTGGCAGCTGTCGCGTGTGCCCTGGCCATACTCAGAATCCGCCGATTCTTTTCTCCAGGATTTCGCCAGTCTGACCGCTGAACACCGCCAGCGAGGTCACCTCGGACGCTCCGAGCATGTCACCTCGGCTATGGAAGCGTACCGAGCTTCCCTGTTGTACGACCTCGGCGAACTCCAACGCGACTTCAACGATCCGCGGCTTGCCGTTCGGGAACCACGCCTCGTAGGTCACTTCGCATCCAGTCATGACTGTCACGAGGCCCTCGGAGCCGTCATGCGACAGCCCGCTGTTCTCGAACACGAGCATGGCTTTCGGCGGCTCGCTTACGCGCACGCTGCCCTCGCGGTAGAGCGGGTACGTGAAGTACCGAAGCCACTTGATGGCTGCTTCGATGGGCGGCTCACGAGCCGGGTCGCCTTCCCTTGGCCCAAGCCCAACAGCGCTTGCCGCCGACTTCAAAAACCCGCCGAGGTTCGTGGTCTTCGAGTCGTCGGGCTCATGATCGCGCGCGAACACGGCCGTAAAACTCAGGCGACGCTCGCCGCCATGCGTCCACTGATAGATGGGATGCGAGCCGCCGGGAATGTTGCGCGGGTTCCACTCACTCGATCGATTATCGGTCAATGATTCGGGCCAATACTGAAGCGCAATCTTGGTCGCATTTCCACCGGCCGCGGCGCGTGCGGCAACATCGGTGCCGCCCTTGTTCTGCGCCCAGGGGACGACCTCGTCGTCAGCCGTGTCGATGGCCCATAGATAGACCTGCTTTAGCCTCGGCAATGGCTGAATGCCGGTGATCGACGAGACGATGCTTGTTGGAAGCGCTGGCACTACTTACCCATCATCGGTTATCGACGATCGCGTTGACGCTCTCCACCGTGGTTGCCGCCGCCACCTGTGCCTTCAGCGCAGCTCCGCCATCACGGATTGCTCGGATCGCAGATACGGCCGCAGCATGGAACTCCTCCACCGCCGCCGCATCTTCCAACGATACGGAATCAAGATCGTTCTTCACGAAGAAGACGACTGGATACGCAAAGCCGGGTGCATTTCTGCCGTTGAATGCGCCCGTGATGTTCAGCTGCGACACCTCGGACATGCCAAACAGTTTGCCGCTTGCAGGAGGGTACTCGAAGCCACCGGCCGCAATCAGCTCAGACGTCTTAGATTTGATGGTTCTGAGTTTTCCCTCCTTGAGCGCGACGAGCACTTTGGAAGGCTGGTTGTGCGTAGCAACCACTGCGTTCAGCAGCGATCGATCCCCTTGCGACACCGGCCCCGCGAAACCAATGCGCAGTCCCGATCGAAGACCTCGCACAAGAGATGATCGCTGTGAAAGCCCAGCTTCCGCCAGCTCTTTTGCGAGCGCGGAATAATCGACTTCACCGTTCGCTGTTGCGGAGAAGGGGTATTCAACAATAACGTTCATGTGCGGCCAGCTCTCCTAGAAAGTATCCACGTTGAGCGTGCGAGCGATTGTAAACAACGTGCCTGCGAGGACTACGCGACGACCGTTGGAAGCGAGAGCGGCTCCGTTGGGGTTGATGTTGAAACCAAGCTCGCCTGGGTTTCCTGGGCAAAAAACTTGAGACCACGGCTGATCCAAGCCTTGCAGAGAAACGTGAAGCCCGCCCAGGTTGTCTCCCTCTGTCGAGTGCGCGGCAAAGGCTTGGACGCCGCTGAAGTACGCGATATGCGGGATGTAGTTGTAACGACCGGCAATCGGACCAGGCGGAAACACGTCTGCACGTTGCGTCCAGGTGATGCCGTCCGGCGACGATATGATGTACGCAAAGCTATCAAGACCGTTGTAGCCGACAGCAACAAACTCGCCATTGCCAAAGGCAACGTCTTCAAGCGACACGAAGTTCGCGGCAATTGAGGGAGACGTCCGGGAGACCCAGGTCACTCCGTTAGGCGACGTCAGGATGACTCCGCGATCCGCAGCCGGTCCATTGCCAACGGCGACAAACGTACCATTACCATAAGCGATTCCATACAGTGACACGGGGAGGATTTCGGGTTGTGGGCGATGAGTCCAGGCGACTCCGTCTGGAGAGCTTTGAATTTCTCCAGAAAGGCCAACTGCCACCCACATGCCGCCGCCAAAGACCACATCTTCCAGTGTCGATGCAGGGAAGAAACCGGCCCCGACCGTTCTTTGGACAGTGGCACCGAATGAAGTGTCCAGCGTGTGGATTACCATGTTACCAGGCGCGTACCCGCCCACAAGAACGAACCTACCAACGCCGTCGCTCGCAACGCCTGCGAAGGTGCCCGCAAAAAGGGATCCCGGCGTTACCTGTACCCAGTATTTGGCATCAGCATAGGAAGCAAAAATGGAAGCGAGGGTCCCGAACGGTGGACCGCACGTCTCGCCACATACCACCCAATACTCGTTTGGGAAGCCGTAATCGGTGAGAGGACCAGATGCTACCGCACGAAGGTCATTCGTGCCAGCAGGGGAGGGCGCATACGGAATCTCGATATTGAGAGCGGTGGAGGCCGACGCGCTCCTGCTGAGCGTCCAGTCGCCGACAGCCCATGGCGCGATCGTCGAGGTTTTGTAAACCCAATCGAATACAGAGCCGAATGACAACACTGCGGCAGCGGCCGGGATTGCAGTATTGTCGGCGACCCACAGGAGCGTTCCAGTGTCGAAGCGCGCATTGATCGTGATGACCAGGCCGCGTCCAATCGCGCCACTGGAGACATTGCTGCTGTAGATGCGAGCATAGACGTCTGGGGCCGTCGTGTACTTGAACTGCTGGAGCAGAAGCAGTTGGCCGCTTGGCGCCACCGTATCTACCTGCAACTTCGTGCTGAGCGCAGACTCTCCGAAGCTCCATCCAGCATCCGCCCATGGAGCGGCCGTAACAAGCCTTCCGACCATCTCTGTGCCGCCGATGGCGAATGACGATTTCGACGCTGACTGCGCCACGTCATCGGCAGTCCACGTTTGATTGGCTCCCCCGCCCCAACGCGCATTGACTGTGATCGCGAACCGTCCGCCGCCGCCCACCCTGGAGTAGCATCGAACCTGAACGTCGCTTGTCTGCGACGTCCTGTACGCATGCAGAAGCTTGTAGTCGTGCGGGATCGTGTCTTGGTCCGCCGTGGTGGACACGCCGGACGCACCGAATGCGTCCTGACCAAAATCCTGATCGAGCTTGCTGAAAACGCGCGGCGTGTCCCAGCCCTGGTTGGTGTCCTGAAGTAGAGTTCTTTCTGCAAGCGAGATGGCCGACGGCGGGATCACGCCAGCCAATGGCACGGCCACGACACCGAGGACGATCAGCTCGTCCTTTTCCGGCGCGCTGTTGTAGTCGGCCACCGAGTAGACGCGAAGCTCTGCCACCGTTGCCGAGCTGATCGTGTATTCGGCGAACAGAACCACGTAGACCGTGGAGTTGGCGAATGTCGTAAGCGGGACCGAGATGGTGCCGCCGCTCCTACGCAAGGTGAGCGAGAATCCGAGCAACGATTCGTAGACAGCGAGGTGTCGGCCAAGAGAGTCCGGATCCAGCTGAGCCGTCAACGGAGCGAGGCTCGGGACAAGATCGAAGCCACGATAGACGCCACGCGGGATGACGCCCGCGAGCTTGGCGTTCAGCCCCTCCGAGACGTAGGTCTCGGCGAACCGCATCTTGACGTCGCTGTTTGGGAAGCTCTGAATTGTGGTGGCGGCCATGGTCCTTCTCCTACTAGATCACCACACTAACTCGATTATATGATTTAGCTGAATGACCAGTGTCTTGGTCTCATCCGGGAACGTCATATACACGAGCATGACGTTGTTCGCATCGAACAGCCCAAGCTCGAAGAACTGCGGGTTGTTGCCGAGCTGATCAGCGCTCGCCTCGGCCGCGAGCACGATGGCCGTGACCTCGGTGATGGCTGGCACGCCCGAGGTGAACAGCACGTCCGAGTTGGCCATGGCCTTGCGGAACGTAAACAACGGCTCGGCCGCCTTGTGGCACCGACGCGCCTCGGCGAGCAAGTGCGTCCCGCCGACGTATGGCGCGACCAGCGTGATCGAGTTGTTGGTGTTCACGAACAGAACCTGGCCCCAGCCGTCCTCCTCGGAGCCAGGCTGACCGGCCGCATTCACGAACGCCGACGGCAGCGGGCCTGGCTTGATCCAATCGCCCACGGCGACGTCGGCCAAGAACGTCGTGCCAGATCCGATCACGGCCGCCGACCCGTTCGTGAACTCGCAAAACCCGCCACCGGCAAGCGGTGTGCCTTCGGACTGCAAGTCGCGGAAAGTCGGGTCCGGCGTAATCGGCGTCTTCGGTGGCAGGTCGATGAACCCGCCTTCGCCGATCTTGAAGTGCGT
>Ga0315281_10001228_pt1 | contig 37576 bp, 45 predicted proteins | sample YL17G07_0_MG_FD_204540 | JGI IMG/M metagenome (GOLD analysis project Ga0315281, IMG submission 204540) | Sediment microbial communities from Yellowstone Lake, YNP, Wyoming, USA - YL17G07_0 | ecosystem: Environmental > Aquatic > Freshwater > Lake > Sediment | place: USA: Wyoming | collected...
GCAGTTGTTCGTCGTTCATATTGATCACCATGCCTCGCATCATGATCGATCCCGGCCGCCTGCTCAGACTCATACCCCGTTGGATTCACACCCCACGCTCAGACTCAAACCCCATTGGACAATGCTGGTTCTGTCGGTAGATTGAGCGGGGCGGTACAATGGGACATTGTAAATATGCAACCGTTCACGGTAGTGGTTGTCGGAGAAAAAGATGGAAAGCAATATAACCTACGTTGGCCTGGATAACGACGAGTATGGCGGTATGAGCGCGCTGGGAGGTATCGTCAAGGATGCTTGGGTATTCGGTGTGATCCCTGAGTCGGAAACCTGCGCGGGCTGGACTCAGAGCGCCATGCGCGTGATCTACGAGCATGTGCGGGAGCAGTGGGAGAGGGTCGAGTATTCGGTGGATTTGTTACCGCAGGAAATGCGCGAACGGCACGAGCGTATCCACCAGGCAGCAATCAGCAAAGCGCTGGAGATGGGCTGGGAGCCAGAACAACATTTTGATGCTGAGTGATTTTGAAAAACCGACATGGCTGAACTGAGTATTTTCACTAACCGCCTGCGCAAGAACGCCAAGCACTGGGCAAAGTGGGCCAAGCGGCGCGGCATCAGTTGCTACCGGGTATATGACCGCGACGTGCCGGAGTTTCCGGTGGCGCTGGACTTGTACGAGGGCCGCGCGCACTTGCAGGAAATCGATACCGGCTGGCTGCAGGAAGAAGCCGAGCACGCCGCCTGGGTGGAAAGCCTGTGTCAGGTCGCCGCCGAAGTGCTGGAACTGCCACGCACTGCGGTCATCTTCAAGGTGCGGGCAAGGCAGCGCGGCACCAGCCAATATGAAAAGACCGGCACGCGAGGCGGGGATTTCGTGGTCAGTGAGGGTGGGCACCGCTTTATCGTCAACCTGGAGCAGTACCTGGATACCGGTCTGTTTCTGGACCACCGCAACACGCGGCAGATGGTGCAGGAACGTGCGCGCGGCAAACACTTCCTCAATTTGTTCGCCTACACTGGCAGTTTCAGCGTCTATGCCGCAGGCGGTGGTGCGGCCAGCTCGACCACGGTGGACTTGTCGAACACTTATCTGGACTGGGCACGACGTAATTTCGAATTGAACGGCATGGATTTGAAGAAGCACATTCTGGAGCGCGCGGACGTGTTCGCTTTCCTGAAGATGGCGCAGAATGGGGGGCAGCGTTATGATTTGATCGTGATGGATCCGCCGTCTTTTTCCAACTCCAAAAAAATGGATGGGGTACTCGATGTGCAACGCGATCACGCGCTGTTGATCAACCAGTGTCTGGCGTTATTGGCGCGCGGCGGGGAACTTTTTTTTTCCACCAATCTGCGCAGCTTTCACCTGGATCAGGAACAGATTTCGCCGTGCCGCCTGGAAGAAATTTCGCACCTCACCGTGCCCGAGGATTTTCGCAACAAGAAGATACATCGTTGCTGGCTGATAACCAAAGTTTGAGGAACTGACATGACGGACTATCAGGATTCGCTGTCCGAGCTGAACCGCAATGCGCCGCTGTCCGAGAAGCTAAAACGTATTCACGCGGTGTTGCGGCGCCGGTTCGAGTTTATCGACCGCATCGCGGTGGCGACTTACGATGCCAAGACCGACTCGATCAAAACCTATGTTCATAGCAGCGGCGATGACGTGCCGCTGATCTGGTACGAGACTAAATTGGCGGATGCGCCATCTCTGCGTGAAATCGCTGATGCTGCCCAGCCTCGAGTGGTGAACGATCTAGCCATATTTGCCCAGGGGAAGAGCGCTCACACCCAACGCATCGCAAAGCAAGGCTATGGTTCCAGCTTTACCATGCCGATTTACCTCAACGGCATTTTCCTTGGATTCGTATTTTTCAATTCATACCAGAAAAATGTTCTGGATGAATCCGTACTGGCCGACCTGGACCTGTTCGGCCATCTTGTTGGGGAGGTGGTCATCAATGAACTGGGGGCCATCCGCACCTTGGTCGCCACAGTGCAGGCGGCGCGAGATATCTCCCATTATCGGGACGAGGAAACCGGTGCTCACCTTGATCGCATGTCACATTACGCACGGTTGATTGCACGCGAGTTGGCGCCGAAATACGGGTTTAGCGATGAATACATCGAGCACGTGTTCCTGTTTGCCCCGCTGCATGACGTAGGTAAAATCGGCGTGCCGGACAGCGTGCTCAAAAATCCCGGCAAGCTCACCGAAGCCGAATTCGATGTGATGAAAACCCACACCCTGAAAGGTCGCCAGATCATCGACACCATGCTGCGGGATTTCGGCCTGGGTTCGGTGCAGCACATCGATGTGCTGCGCAATATCGCCCAGTACCATCACGAGACCATGGACGGCACCGGTTATCCGCAGGGTTTGGAGGGAGAGGCGATCCCGATCGAGGCGCGCATCGTGGCCGTGGCCGACATCTTCGATGCCCTTACCAATCGTCGTCGCTACAAGGCAGCCTGGGGTAATGACGAGGCTTTCGCCATGTTGCAACGTTTGGCGGGACTGAAGCTCGATCCTGATTGCGTGGCGGCGCTCATTAGTAAACGAGCTGTGGTGGAAGAAATTCAGCAGCGCTTCCATGAAGCGCAGCCGGTCGAGTAATTGCCATGCAGCGTACAGTGACGACCGGCAAACCTCTCACCATCGGCGCCCTGGCCAAAGCCGCCGGTGTTAACACCGAAACAGTCCGCTACTACCAGCGGCGTGGTCTTCTGGCTGTGCCGCCGAAGTCACTCAACGGCTACCATCACTACCCGGCGCAGGACGTCAAGCGCCTGCGCTTCATCAAGCGCGCCCAGAAACTCGGCTTCTCGCTGGATGAAGTGGCCAACCTGCTGCGTCTGGGTGAAGCCCGCTGCGCCGAAACCCGTGAACTTGCGACGCACAAACTGGAGCTGATCGAAACCCGCATCGCCGACCTAGAGCGCATGGCCGGTACCATCCGCGAATTGGTGCAGCGTTGTGGTACCGGAGGCGCAGAGGGATGCCCGATTGTGGAGAGTTTGAGCGACGGCGAAGCTGGGTAGGTCGGGCTTTATCCCGACAACACCCATGGATAAATCGCGGCTGAAGTTAACCCGCGCAGCAGGAAAGTTGCTTCACATCTTTGGTAAAAGTCTGGGCGCAAAGCTTGAGCCCTTCCACCATGGTGAGGTAGGGAAAAAACTGGCTGGCCAGATCCTCCACCGTCATGCGCGCGCGAATGGCGAGGGCTGCAGTCTGGATGATTTCGCCGCCTTCCGCCGCCAGCACTTGGGCACCCAGAATGCGCAAGGAGCCTTTTTCCGCCACCAGCTTGATGAATCCCTTGGTGTCGAAATTGGCCAGTGCGCGTGGCACATTGTCGAGCGTCAGGGTGCGGCTTTCCGTCTCGATGCCGAGCTGTGTTGCCTGCATTTCGCTGAGCCCCACGGTGGCTACTTGCGGGTCGGTGAACACCACAGCGGGAACGGAAGATAGATCAAGTGCCGCATTACCCCCCATCATGTTGACCGCCGCGCGCGTGCCGGCTGCTGCTGCCACGTAGACGTACTGTGGCTGGCTGGTGCAATCGCCGGCTGCATAAATATGGAGTGCTGAAGTGCGCATGTGATCGTCCACGATTACTGCGCCTTGTGCGTCGGTTTTAACGCCGGCATTGGCAAGAAATAGTCCGGCAGTGTTGGGTTTGCGTCCCGTGGCAACCAGCAGCCTGTCACCCACGATGGTTAATGTGCCGATATCAAGTTGAAAACTCTGGCCGTCGTGGCGTATTGAATTCACCGCAGTATCCGTGAGGATGCGCATGCCTTCGCTTTCCAGCGCCGCTTTCAGGCCTTCGCCAAGGGCTGGGTCTTCTTTTGGCAGCAGCTTGCCACGCGCGATCAGGGTGACTTGGGAGCCCAGCCGCAGGAATGCCTGGGCCAGTTCCACCGCCACTACAGAACCCCCGTAAACGATCAGATGTTGCGGCATTTCGTCCGCTACCAGCGCCTCGGTGGAGGTCCAGAAGGGCGTCTGTTTCAGCCCGGTGGTGTGGGGAATCTGCGGCGAGCGCCCAGTGGCGATGAGGATGTGCTCAGCGCGCAGGGTTGCTTCGCTACCGTCAGGTTGCTCGACGATCAAGGTATGCGCGTCCTGAAAACGGGCAAAGCCGTGGATCAGTTTGATGCGTGGATTGCCTTCCAGAATGCTTTCGTACTTGGCGTGGCGCAGTTCCTCTACCCGTGTCTGTTGCTGCGCCAGCAAGGTCTTGCGGTCTACCGTGGCAGCCTGCTTGCCGAGGCCCTGGATTGGGTGGGCCGATTGCAGGTGCGCGACATGGGCTGCTCGTATCAATATCTTGGAAGGCACACAGCCTACGTTGACGCAGGTGCCGCCAGTGATTCCAGCCTCGATGACCGTGACCTCGGCGCCTGCTTCGGCTGCGCGGATGGCAGCGGCAAAGGCCGCCGATCCGGTGCCGATGATGGCAACAGTGCTCGGTGAGGTGCGAGCACAGCAGGGTGCCTCATTGCTGCACTGTAGATCGGGTTTCACTTGGCTTTCGCGCCTTTGACTTCAGATGGATAGCCGGCCTCGAAAGTGGCGTCGAGCAGCTTATCGATAGTGGCCTTGGTGTCGTCATAGGACACGACAGCTTCCTTGGTCTTGAGGGAAGTGCTTGCCTTGGTCACGCCTGGGACTTTTTCCAGGGCCTTCTTGACTGTGATCGGGCACACCGAGCAGTACATGCCGGGGACGCTCAAGGTCACGGTGCGCATGGTGGCGAGCGCGGCATCAGTCCAGGTGAATAGCAGTGCAGTGATGAGTAGCAGCTTTTTCATGGTGAGGATCTCCTAATAAAACATGGGTGCGAGGTAAGGGAAAGCCATGGCCAGACTGGTCATGATTACAACCAACCAGAACATGACCTTGTAAACTCGATTGGTCTGAGGCAGGGCACAGAGCGAGCCCGGCGCGCAGTCAGCCACCGGTGTGCGGTAGATTTTCCGGTAGGCCAAGAACAGGAAAACCACAGCCGCAACGAGAAAATAAGGGCGGAACGGTTCCAGCACAGAAAGATTGGCGACCCACGCGCCGCCGATACCCAGCATGACCAGAACCAGTGGGCCAAGGCAGCACAGCGAAGCCGCAACCGATGCAGCAACGCCACAGACGAGCGGCCAACGCGAGAGCTTTTCTTGCGGCATGACTTCCTCTATTCAATGACGGATGGCGCAACCTTAAACGCCGTACCATGGTACGGAGTCAACTGATTCCAAGTATGGGCACACAGGAAACGGCAAGCGAGATGAGTTAAATCACGCGCTGCTCTTGAAATAGGCTGCATATCCCCCTATGTTTAAAGCGAGGCGTCATGAAACGCCAACCGGATCTGATTTTTGAGGAATGACCATGAATATCGTATACAACAGCCAGCACTACTACCTGGTGGAATATCCAGTCCGGGGTGGCTTTGAGTTGGTGGATAAAGACTCCGGCCGTGGCACCTTTCTCCAAGGCTCGGTTGCAGCCCAGTTTCGTCAATCCCTGCAGGAAGCGGTCGATATTAATCCGGATGTAGAAGCCATCGACGAGTTTCTGGGGGAGTTTGATGAGTGGCTGGATCAGCCGGTGGTATATCACTGAGTTAACAGCAGAAACACGGCGTGGCGAGCGTAGAGCAAGGGATTGCCAGTTGACAATGAGCCTAAACCCATTAGAATAGCGGCTGTTCTAAACGCGGGAATAGCTCAGTGGTAGAGCACAACCTTGCCAAGGTTGGGGTCGGGAGTTCGAGCCTCCTTTCCCGCTCCAGACACCAAGGGGAAAGCAATTGCTTTCCCCTTCTAGTTTCAAATCAATATTGCCCGGGTGATTATCCGGGCAGCCTTTAAAGACTTCGCGCGCAAGCGCCAAGGCTTACGGCGGGTTGGCAGAGTGGTCATGCAGCGGCCTGCAAAGCCGTGTACGCCGGTTCGATTCCGACACCCGCCTCCATATGCCCGGATGGTGAAATAGGTAGACACAAGGGACTTAAAATCCCTCGGCAGCGATGCTGTGCCGGTTCGAGTCCGGCTCCGGGCACCACTTAAAACGATAGCAACCACTAACAATCGATTATTGTGTAACCGCTGTGTAAGCAGCCGAAATAAATTACCATCAGGTTGTAACCAGGCGAAAAAAACCCGCCATTGCAGCGGGGCGATACGTTCAGTAGTGTTGCGGCCTCTTCCTGCGTTACATCAAGTTGCAAATTTGCAACTTGATTTTTTCTGTCTCCGCCATGGCGAATGTTCGCCAACTCCGCAGCTACCGCACAGCGGACGCAGCCCGCAAAAAAGCCCCCGGCCTTGTGAGCCAGGGGCCAGGCTTACACCTGCATCAGATCGTTAGACTGTGATGCCTTCCATGGTGCAGAAGCTTTCTGCTCGGGTCGCTGCAAAATCTACCCGTGCATAGGCCAGCACCGCAACTTCCAGATTGCTGCCCATAAACGCCTCAGACAACACACGCACAGTGATGTCCTTGCGGCAACCCATCAGCAGGTCATTCCAGTTGCCTACAACTGCCTTGCAGGTCGTGCCGCTGGTGAAGGGTGCGGCGGTTGTCCAGAGCTTGGGCAGTGCTGCTACTTCAGGCGGCATGGTCAAGGTGGTCAAGTCGCTGGCAATACCACTCTTCAACCCAGCCATCTTCCGCCACAGCTTAGGGTGCCCAATCATTGCGCCGATTTGATCCATTGGAACGTTGTCTGCCAACAGCTCATACAGCCCATCAAGCAGGTAGTTCCAACTGGTGGGCGCACCGATTGCAAGAACACTGTTGCGGTTGGCCAGGTTAAAAATACCACCTGGAGCAGCGGCCGCGTTTGTAGTTACACCGTTCAGGCCGGCAGAATCAATCGCCGCTGCCATCGACTGTGTAATCGACTGCTGCAAAATCTGCTCGATATTGGCACTATCCTGCGCCAGCTCCAGACTCAACCTGACCAAGCAAGTGATTGTCTTGCTGCTCAAGTTGACGCTACCGAATGTCGGATCGCCAGTGCCAACCGTTGCGCCTTCTGCATGCCACGAAGAAGTCGGTGAAGTGACTACCTTTGCAAGTGATAGTTGCGCGGTCTCCATGGGGATGCAGCGCACACCAGCCTGGCTCAATACCATGTTTGCCCGGAGAGCGTCGATCCATTCCCCCGACAAAGCGCCGGCCACCGTGTAACCGCCGGTCGGGTCGGAGGCGATAGAAAGGCTTTTGCGCTCCTCCGCAAGCTCGGCAGCATCATGGGCCTTGCCGCCCAAAATGATGCCGCGCAAGAGCCTTCCCATGCTTGGCGTAGCGCCACGCTGCTCGAAGCCAGCCAGTGCGCCTGACTTATATTGGGGCGAAAGAGCAGCCAGGCTGTCACCATGACTCAGGACCGGGACGTAATTGCCCGTTTTAGTATCAACGAACTGCTCCAGTCGCTTCGTATCGCCGGTTGCCGGGCTAAACAGTTTGCGCGCATTGCGCTCTACGAGCCGCGAGATATCATTTTCCAACAAGCCGAACCGCTCTTCGTTTGTGGCCTTGAATTTCAGCCAAGCATCGCCTTGATCTTCGATCAAACTTTTTATTTCTGTGATTGCGTCCATTTTCGTGTTCCTTTTCGGTTGAGCGTCGCGCCAAATGGCGGTCGCTAATGTCTTTCACGCTGTCCGTACCCGCCTCACGCGGTTCCAGCCTGCCGTGCTTCGCCAGAGCAACCACACCGCCCGATTCAACATCTCGAAGCCCGTGGCGGGGTGTTGCCCTGACGGTTTTCCGGGTACTAGCTACCAACCTCACGAAAGCAGCTTTCATCGGAGATTTCATTATACTCTTATCGGTATCGTGTCAATACCAATATTTTCAAATAGTATCGAATCGAAACCTATTTTCTATAATGCTGTGATACAAAAGTTCTCGAAGCTTTGACGGAATGGCCCTTAGCCTTCAGGCGCAATTCCAGCACTCTTTTCTGTAGGCTAATGTTTTCACGCCTGAGCCGTTCGTTTTGGCTTGCCCATTCACGCACCTTTGCCAAAATATTCAGCGGCCACGGGCGTGTTGCAAGGCGGCGTGCGGCTATTGGCATGTCATGCGCTCCAGGGTATCGCCGGTAATTTCGAGCATCCGAACTACAGTTTCGTCGGTATGGGGGTCGCACAGCACCAGCTCCAGGCGGGTTTGCCTCAGGCTTCCGTGGCAGGCTGTAATCACCAGTCGCGGGTAAAGTTTTTCGTCGTCGTGCAATGCAACAGCGTTTGCGCGTTCTGCCGGATCGCTACCGAGTTGCGCGGTTTGGAAGGCAACGCTTAGCAGTTTTGCGGCCATCGCAATCAGATTTTGCTCGCGGGTAATGTTCATGTTTTCAGTCTCCAAAAAAGTTAATGTGCTGCGGTTCGCTCTGGTTTGTTGCTTTCGGCAATCAAGTCCGTGCGTTGTTGAATCAGGATTTCCCGGCAAAATTTGAGCAGTGCAAGTTTTGTGTCGCCGGGCTTGGTCAGCGCAACAGCCCCGAAAAGCTCTCGCGTATGGGCAAGTGTCCAGCCTGGTTGAAGGGTTTCGTGCAGAAGCTTCTTAATGCGGTCTTGGCTGGTCATTTTGATGATCCTCCTCAGTGAGCCGGGCCGTGCGCATCGCGTTCAATTTCAATCAACGCAACGCCACGTGCAGCATTCAACAGGTCGCGGCAGAACTCCATATTGGCTTGGGCAATCTGGTCAGGCGTCGCACCGTGAAGTGCTTGAGCCAAGCCGTGGATTTGCTCGTAGGTCCAGCCAACTTGAAGCGCCTCGTGCATTAATTTTTTCAATCTTTTAACGATCATGATTTTTCCTTTGTGGTTGGTGAATATTTGTCTATTGCTGCTCTGTATCCCCTTAATCCCCCTTACCCGTATATCGCGACTCTGCGAAAAGAGGTCAGAGCGCGGTCTGGAGTGAAAAACATCCAGACTTTTTCGCCCCCCCAGGGGTTGCTCATTTTTCAAAGCTCCTCCGATTGCGAATGTGTTTCGATCAGTTGCAGCAACATCATGCCGTCAAAAAACCGCTTCGGTATTTCCATCTCGAAAGTTGCCTTGCCTCGAATTGCCACCCAGCACGAAACCGGATCAGTGGCGGCGTCCTCAACGAGCAGCGCGTACTTGTCACCAGGCTGGAGCAGGGCAAGCACCTTTGCGCGGCGTAACTCACGGTGTAACTCAGCAGCCATTACCCGAAAGCTCCGCAATGCCGCTTCAGGATTGCCTAGAGCGTTGCGCAGCGCCTCGGACTGTTCGGCAGGGGTGAAGGTATGGGCGGCTGCAACCAAGGCCACCAGTCGCCGCAATTCGGCTTCTTGCTCAGGCTGAGCTTGTTGCGCTGTTGCAACCCTAGCACACGCAACACGCAACAAGCTCGAAATGCCCGTGTTTATTGGTTCTTTAGAATCCGCTAATACTTGGTTGTTGCGCGGCTTATTGGTGGGATCATCACGCGCAACAAGAGCGGCAAATTCCCCCGTTAAAAATGGAGCTTGTTGCGCGTCTTTTTCGGTGGTTGTTGCATGACTGTTGCGTAGCTTGTTGCGTGCTATATCCAGCAATGACGCGGGTTTGTGGGGTGCCTGTTGCGCGGCTGTTGCGTAACTGCTTGCGCCATTTATGGGTGTTTGTTGCGCTGTTGCGTTGCTAGCAATTTCGCCGCGCAACAAGCTCTTTTCTGGTCGAGAGATATTCATTCGCCATCCCTCCCGGTTTTGTACTGATTGCGCGCCTTCGCTTTCGGTTTGGCATTCATCAGCCCAAGCGCATCAGCCTTGCGCCAGGCACGTGAAACCGTCGAGCGGTTCACCCCTAACTCGTCGGCAATCTCGGATTGGCTTAACCCATCGCCGGCAAGGCTCACCACTCGATCAAAGGTGCTATCAGATACCGCACGCCACGCCCAGCGGCATATCCCGCTTGCATCGGTTGTCAGTTGCGCCTCAATCGGTGCAACGTCATCGCCGGACAGGTGCCGTGCTTTTTCGTAATGCACCTCGAAACAGGCCCCGCTTGCTGGGTCATAGTCAGGTGGTCGGCGTAGTCCGATAACCACGTCGAGCAAATCCTCCCGCTTGGATGTGCCACGTTGCGCACCGTTCTTGCCGCTATGATGAATAAACAGAATCGAGCGCCCGCGCTGCCTTTGCTGTAAGGCCCATTCCGAAACAGACAGCCAGCTCTCGGCGTCATTCTCACGGCCACCACCACGCACCAGACACGATATGTTGTCGAGAATGATTAGCTCAGCCCCGACCTGCTCAACAATTGCGCTAACAGAATCCTGCCCTTCGTGGCTGGATAAGTCCGGCATTGCGCCGCTCTGCAAATCTGGTGTGAGTATCGAAAGGAAGCCAGGAAGGGGCTCGACGCCAGACGATGCAATAATCGCTGCCAGGCGCTCTTGCAATGCCGGCCCGGGCATCTCACCGTCAACAAGCAAAACCTTGCGGGGCTTGTTTGCCTTCCAGCTCAGAAAGGTGCCACCAGTGCCAACCGCGTAAAAAATCCCAAGGCTCATGTGCGTCTTTCCAAGCCCGCGCCAGCCGTGAATCATGTTCAGACTTTGGGTCATCAAAATTGGCGTCAGGATCGTTTCGCGGGCGGGTAGTTCGGTTGCCATGAACTCGTGCAGGCCAACAACTTTTAAAGGTTGTGGTTCCACGACTGGCGCGGCGGGCTGGCCCATGATTGCCGAGAATACAGCCTGAGCTTGCAGCTCACGTGCGTTCAAAGCACCACCTCATCTAGCGTTTTGACGAAGGTGTTTTCGTGCCGATCTAAGCTGTGCGTATGTAATGAGCGCGGGTTGACTGCCTCGATTGCCGCAATAAGCTCAGGAACCCTTGAGGCATCGCGGTCGCGGTAAGGAACCGTCACGTCCAGCCCGGCCAGGTAACGCAACTCAAGCCTTTCACTAGGCACGCCGTCAGGCACCACAACACGAGGGAAAAAACCGCCCACGGCCCATTCAAATGCGACCACGACACAATTATTTGGCATGCTTCCGGCAATCCGTTGCGCCATTAACTGCTTGCCATAGGCCGGGTAACGCTTGGCGGCGCTCATTGGGAAACACCCTTGACTGATTCGCCCGTGGCTGTACAATCGTAGTTGTTGTGTGTTTCCGAAGCCGCTTTCACCCTGCCAGGTGTCGCGGCTTTTATTTTTGGCGGGCCATAAAACGAGCGCTCCCACCATTTAACGGAAGCGGCAACCTGCGCCGCCTTCAGCGTGCTGTGGGTACGTTGGTACCTCCGGGCGGCGCTCATGACTTCACCCCATCAGACTGGGCTTGACTGGTTGAGGCGCGCGTATGTGATTCAATGTAGGCATCTAGATCGTCCAGGCTATACCTGACACTACGCCCGATTTTGACGTAGCGCGGCCCTATCCCATGGACGCGCCAGCCTTCTAAAGTGTTTGGTTTGAGTCCGCCAAGGTATTCAGCCGCTTTGCGGGTTGATACGAGTGTAAATTTCATTGTGATGGCTCCCGGTGAATCCGCTAAACCTCAGCAGCATGGGAACCATTTTCACAAAATCTAGCCCAAAAAAAAACTGATAACTATATGAAAATGAATGAATATCAGTAAAGGCTAGTTAGCTTTTACGGGTAACAGTAAAGGCTAGTTAGCTGGGTGATTTCGCTGTCTTGTACATCTCTCGAATTGCAGCGACGCGGTCTATCATCGTCTGTTCGCTCAGCTCGATCTTCTTGAATTTGTGCAGCGCCCGCTGTGGTTCCATTAGCCACCGGGCAATTGCTGGATCGCTCCAACCAGACGTTGCCGGGTTTTTCAATATATCGGTCACGCTAGGCGTCAGGATTTTGACGTGCTCCTCTTTTCGTTGCGCCATAGTAGCGCCGCCTTCGTGCCTTCCGGTATTGTCCCGCAATTGATCGCCGGCAATGGCCGGTGCCAGCTGCCTAAGCGCCTTAATTGCGTTCGTTGAGGTCAAAGCATCTTCCGCCAGTATGGACATAACCTCCAAAAATTCCGAAGCGGGCACAGATGAAACAACCCGCTTATCAGTCTTGGCTTTTTTCAGGATTTCGCAAAGTCCAATCCAACCGTCGGCATTAGGGTTTGCACTGATTCGTTCGGCAATGGCAGCAATTTTGGCCTGCAATATTTTGTCCGTATTTTTCATGCTGTTTTACTTCTCCCGAGTGGTGCCGCGCCCATCGCTGGACAGGCGCGGCCGGTGAACTGGCTAGGTTGCGTTGTGGTAGGGCCTGGTTTGCGCTGTATCGCTTTCCAGGCCCGCTTTGCCTGTGAATCCCTCAGGCGGCGGTTTTACTCTTTCCAATGGGCAGTTGCACCACATTGTCAGCGGCGGCAATTTCCCCCTGGTGCGCTATCCATGCGGCTATTTTTCCGGCTTCACCTGACAGGTATCGAAGATCGCTGGTCTCAGTGTAGTGGTCGATGGTTACGTCGCCCTTGCTGATATGGTTGGTCAGTAACTTTAATTTCCACATTTCGATTTTGTTCGCGATGCCTACCGCAATAAATGTGCGCCTCAAGTCGTGCGGCGATAAGTGCAATCCGGCTACCTTTGAGACTTCCTGCATGGTGTAACGTGCGTCCTTAATATGCCCGTCTTTTCCGCGTGCAGGGAAAACGTGCCCATTACCGTCAATGCGCGGGCGGGCTTCGAGTATAGCGAGTGCTTGGCTTGATAGTGGAAGTTCTACCGGGTTATGGTTTTTCGGATCATGTAGGTGCCAACTACCGCAGCTAAGGTTTACACAGTCCCAAGTCAATTCAGCGGCTTCGCTCCAGCGGCAACCAGTCAACAGGATGAACACGATAATATCCGCGCCAGTCTGTCCTATTGGAAGCACAGCATCAGACGTGCGGCGCTCCTGTAGCAAATTCCACACAGCGCCGATTTTCTCAGGAGGGATGCGGGTGTTTTTGGCAACGCTCGGATTCCACATTTTTTTTCCGCTGACAACTGAAACCGGGTTTTCCAGCAGGATAGGTACACCTCCGGGCCGGTAAGATTCCCGCGCATAGTTGAGCAGGGCGCGAAGGATGCGGAAAGCTTGATTCGCTTGCACTGGGCCTTTAGCTGATAGCTCGCTGAAACGAGCTGAGCACATATCGCGTGTGATGTTCGCAACGGGATTATTCGCCCAATCGCAGAAGGCTTTATTGATGTGCTTTGAAATATCGGCTTTCGTTCTTGCAGTCAGCTCGCCACCTTTGGAAGTGCGGCGCTCCCGGCAATAAACTTCTGCAACATCTCGCAGCGTCACGGCAAGCGATTCTGTGCGCTTCTTTTCTACTTGTGGGTCAACACCATCATCCAGGGCGACAAGTGCGGCCTTGGCTTTCTTGCGGGCCTCATCGCAGGTAATGCGGCCATGTGCCCCCAGCGTGACACGTCGCGTCTTGCCGGCAACGCGCCCTTGCACGATATAAGACCGGGCGCCAGATGGCGTTACCCGGACCCCGAAACCGCGAAGTTCGTCATCCCAATAAAATGCTTGTCCGGCAGCCGGTATCGGGAAAGCTTCAACCCTTGATTTGGTCAGTTTCATATAGTCCCTTGCGTCTCCATGTAACCACTGTGTAAGCAGATTATGTAAAGCTTGATACAGACACAACGGATTTGATAATACTCTATATGATTGATAAGTCAAGGAAGGCAATGCTTACAATGGGAAGATAAAGCAGGATAAAAGGCTAATGAAAAGAACTTAAAATCCCTCGGCTGCGAAGCTGTGCCGGTTCGACTCCGGCTCCGGGCACCAGAATACAATCCAATTTAACTCCAATAAGTTACGTGAAGTTTGGTTTCTGTTGTTCTGTGAGCACTTGCCCTATACCCCCCCAAAAAAAACCCGCCCAAAAGGGCGGGAAAGTCGGCTGCTCGCGGCAGTCATGAGTGTTAGCGGTGAGGCGCTTTTAGCGTGTTGCCTGATTCAGTAGCCAATGGAAATCACGATGGGTTGAATTCCTTATAGACGGGTTAGTCCAGCCTGTGCAATCAGGCCACGTTCGGCGGCTTTGCTCAACCACTTGACCGCTTCCTGGCGATCCTGCGTCACGCCACGGCCTTCGGCATACATGTTGCCAAGATTGTACTGGGCGCCCTGAATGCCTTGTTCGGCGGCAAGGCGGTACCACTTGATTGCTTCCCGATCATTTTTGGCGACTCCCAAGCCGTTTTCATACAAGGCGGCGAGGTTGTTCTGGGCGATGCCGTGACCCTGTTTCGCGGCCTGACGATACCATTTGGCGGCTTCGTCGTAATCCTGTGGGGCGCCTTTGCCCTGGGCGTAGATCAAGCCCAGATTGTATTGAGCGCGGGCAAGGCCTTGTACGGCGGCCTGGCGGTACCATTTGAATGCTGCGCTGTAATCCTGGGAAACGCCGGTACCATTTTCATACAGCGTGGCCAGGTTGTTCTGCGCATTGGCATGGCCGTGTTCCGCAGCCTGACGGTACAGGCGTGCGGCTTCTTGGTCTTGGCGGGGGACGCCTTGTCCCTGCGAATACATCACCCCCAGGTTGAATTGGGCGCCGGCGTCGCCTTGTACCGCCAAGTTCTGGAACAGGACCGAGGCTTGCTCGAAATTGCCGGCGCGATAAGCCGTCAATGCGTCCTGGTAAGTGTCTGCTGAAGCCGGCAAGGCGCAAAGGCTTGCCGAAAGGGTAAGGCCGAGGAACAGGCTGCGAAGTGCGTTTGCTGATTTCATTTTTGTTCTCCTTGAGAGCCGATTGAGTCGAGAAGCTATTTGACCGATCAAGGCTGAAACGGAGAACGCAAGTTGCTGTGGCTCAAAGCGCCGCAGGCATGAAATTACCGGGTAGATATGGGGGAAGGTAGACTTGAGAAACCTGGGACAGGTGCCGCCGCGAGCTTCGGAAACCTGTAAACCAATCTTGTCTGGCGATCCCGCTATCTTGGAGCTTAACGCTCGTTAGACCGGAAATTTTGCGTCCCCACCTTTCGATGAGTTTGCCTTTTTCAGTACGGTTGAATTTGTATCACAATGATTGGAGTTTTGTCAAGAAAATTATGAGGGATGGTGGTATCTGGACTCCTGGAATATATACTGAACGAATCTACAGAGAGGCAGTCTTTAATCGTTGTTGAGCGGAGATTGATGGTATGAACGAATTGCTGTCCCAGCCTGCCGTGCAGTCATCGCTAGTGCCATTTGTGACCGCTTTAATCGCGTCTATTCCGTTCGTCGTGACGGGCAGACGGTGGTCCGGCCTGGTAGTGGCCGTCGGATTTTATGTGGCCGTTTACTTCATTACCAGTTTTGAATTTTTCCCGTTAACCAGTACCCGCAAACTCCTGCTGTGCGGTCTGGTGTCGATTGTTCCTGCCATGTTGCTGGATGGTCGGCGCGATAACGGGCGCTATGTTTCTCCTGCAATATTCATCTTGGCCGGTGCGGCTTTGCTGTGGGTGGTCTGGCCCCTGGTGCAACAGGCTGAAACGGTTATGGTGGCGGTGCTGCTGGCAGGTGGAGGCGTGTTGTATGTGGGTGGTGTGACTGTCGCCACAACGGCGTTGCGCGAACAGCCGTATCACGCCGGCGCGGCACTGCTTAGCCTGGCAATGGGTACCGGCGCAGCAGCAGTGATGGGCGCTTCCGCATTGCTCGGACAATTGGCGCTGGCCTTGGGGTCGGCCTGCGGTGCCTGGCTGCTGCTTGCCGTGGTGCGGCCACAGTGGGTGGCAGGATTCAGTTTGACACTGCCTGCGGCGTTCCTGGCTGCGCTGATCGGCTATAGCGGCGTGGTGTATGCTTCGCTGCCTTGGTACGTATTGATACCCTTGGCGTTAATCCCCATATTGGTTTATGCGGTGCCGCAACGGAATGAACTTGCGCCGTGGCGTGAAGCGTTGCGTGCGGTCATGGTGGCTGCTCCCGCTGCCATCATCGCTGTGGTGGTTGCCTGGAAGGTGGCCGGTGCGCCGCCGATGTAATTTTTTTGCTGTCCTTCGTCTGTGTTATTCAACTCAACTAGGAGATGTTTCATGAAGCTGCATACCCTGTTTGCCGCACTTGTTGTTACTGCGGTGTCTTTGCCTGCATTTGCCGCTGACACCATGAAGATCGACCCGAACCACACTTACCCTAATTTCACCATTAACCACCTTGGCTTTTCCACCATGCATGGCCGCTTTGGCAGCACCAGTGGAACCATCGTCATGGACCAGAAGGGCAACACCAGTAGCGTTGAGGTGAAAATCGTAGCGGCTTCGATCGATACCGGATTCCAGAAGCGCGACGATCATTTGCGCTCGCCCGATTTCCTGAATGTAAAAGAATTTCCGGAAATCACTTATAAATCCACCAAAGTTGTTTTCAAAGATACGGCCACTGCAACGGTGGAAGGAAATCTGACCATGGCTGGGGTAAGCAAGCCGGTGACGTTGCAAGTGAATAATATCAAGTGTGGTCCCAATCCTTTTGACAAAAAAGAAACCTGCGGTTTCAATGGGTCGGCCAAAATAAAACGCTCGGATTGGGGCGTTAAGTATGGTCTGCCTGCAGTAGGCGATGACATGGAGATCATGCTCGAAGTCGAAGCGATCAAGGGCTGATTTCCTCCTGCAGCAACTGAAAAACCCAATGCGGGTTTTTCAGTTGTGCGCGGTTATACTGTTGCCCCGCCCTTTGTTTAGTCTCCGCTGATTCATTCGCTATTTCATCCTGTGAATTCTCCTTTGCAACGTCGTATTGGATTGTCTGCTGTGTTGGCAGTTGCTTGTCTGGCGCTTCCGTTTTCGAACCAGGCTGCATCCTTGCCTCGGCTGAAATCAGTGGAGCCGGCAGGGGTGACGTATAACCAGGCTACTCCGGTCAAGATTCGTGTGGAGGGAGCTGCGCCCACGACCCATCTCGCACTTTCGCCAGGCGGGCCGTATGTGGCGGCAAGCATCGCAGTACCTGCGGTGCGCAGCGTGGCTTTCGCCGGGGATTACCTGCTCCAGGCTTCGACGGTGGGCGAATTGGCGGTGGTGGACTACGCGCAAGCGCAGCCTGTTGTGGTGGGGAAGATCAAATTCCCTGGGACGATCACCAAAGTCGCGGTGCAAGGCAAGCTTGGGTTTGCCGCTGTCAGCGGCGTGGGGCTGGTTGTGCTGGATTTGTCGCAACCGCGTGCGCCTAAACGGCTGGGGCAATTCAACATGGCCTCGCCGTTGCGTGACTTTGCTGTATCCGGTCAACGCGCATGGCTGCTGCTGGGGCAGCAGGAAATCGCAATAGTTGATTTAACTGATCCCGCCAAGCCGCATCTGTTGACGCGTCATCGGCTAACGCAGCCAGCGTTGCGATTGGCGGCAGATGGCGTTTACGGCTATGTCGCTGTCGGCGAGCATGGACTGATTGTGCTTGATGGGGGCAGTGCCGATTTGAAAGAAGCGGGGCGCTTCAAGACCAGCGGCGCAGTGCTGGATGTGGCCATTGCTGAAGGCCTCGCCTATGTTGCCGATGGCCGGGCGGGGCTCACCATCCTCAATATCGCCGATCCGGCGCATATCACCCTGTCGGGGAGCAACAACAAGCTGGGGCACCTGGAACGCATTGCCGTTGACCAAGCGCGTGGGGCGGGAGCCAACAGTGCGGGGCAAGTGATCCTGCTGGATCTGTCGCGGCCCGATTTGCCCTTGGCCATTACCCGTCTGGCACTTCGTCAAAACATTCATGGCTTGAGCTATCAGCAAGGCAGAGCGTTTGTGGCCACAACCGAGGGAGTGCATGCCATCGATTTTGCCAACGAGGCTCCCCCCCTGCTTTCCGACGAGGGGGTGAACCTGGGCGGCAGCCGGCGCGGCTTTATCCGCGACAATCTGCTGTACGTGGCGGATTGGTTTTCCGGGCTGCATATCTACGACATCAGCTCGCCCAGTCGGCTGCTGCATGTGGGCAATTTCCACACGCCGGGTTCCTCCAAAGGCGTAGTGGTGCGCGGCGATTTTGCCTTCGTCGGCGACGACGATCACGGGCTGCAAATTCTCAATGTCAAAGATCCGCGCAATCTGGTTCGGGTGTCTGAAATCGCCACCCCTGGTCTGGCTTACACCATGAAACTGGTGGGCGATCTGCTGTACTTGGCGGACCACCGCGGCGGCCTGCATGTGATCGACGTCAGTGATGTCACTCAACCCAAAATGCTCGGCAGCGCCAGTACCCAAGGCAAGGCGTGGGCGGTGGAAGTCAGCGGCCAGACCGCCCTGGTCGCGGCAGACAAGGCGGGGCTGATGTTATTCGACGTGAGCAATCCAGCACAAATGCGCGTGATCGGCCAGTTCAATCCGGGGGGCGCGGCGGAAGATGTGCGGGTGAGCGGCACCACCGCTTATGTCAGCTTTTTCGACAAAGGGCTGTACGTGCTGGATATCGCCGAGCCCACGCAACCCAAATTGATCGGCAGCCTTCCCATTCCCGGCAATGCGCGTGGGCTGGACCTGATCGGCAGCCTGCTCTATGTCGCGGCCTGGGAAGCGGGCTTGCAGGTTGTCGATGTGGCCGACACGGCAGCGCCGAAAATTATCGGTTATTACGACACCAGCGGTTCCGCCTGGGGTGTCAATGTGGCCGGAAACTACGCTTATGTGCTCGACTGGTGGGGCGGGGTCAAGGTTGTAAATGTGCGCGACCCTGCGGCGCCCGTTCTGGCCGGCAAGTACCACGCTGCGGACAAGGTTCTGCAGATCGCGTTGGACGGCAAGTTTGCCTACGCCGCCAGCGGGCCGGGCGGGGTGCAGGTATTCGACGTGAGCAACTCCATCAACCCGATCTGGGTCACCGGCGTGGATTTTCCTGGTTCGGCGCAAGGCGTGGCGGTAGGGCAGAAATACCTTTACGTGGCGGCAGGCGATGGTGGGTTGGCGGTGCTTGATATCAGTAACCCGTTCCAGACTCGATGGGCCGGACAACTGGCGACTCCGGGCAAGGTGAGCCAGGTGCGCATTCAGGGCGACAAGGCTTGGCTGGTGGATAGCAAACTCGGTCTGGTACTGGTCTCCATCAGCGATCCGATCCGGCCGCGTTTGCTGGCCAGTTACAAGGCGTCGATCAATGATCTGTGGAACGTGGGCGACACGCTGTTTCTCGCTACGCAGGACCGGGGTGTGGTGGTGCTGGATGCATCTGACCCGGCCAAGATTATCGAGCAGGAGCGCTTTGCCACCAAGGGATCGGTCGATCTGGTGCGGGCAGACTCAGATTTGGTGTTCCTGCACCAGCCGGGGGTAGGAATACGCGTGCTGCAGCGAAGCAAGGGCGGACTCAAACAGTTGTCGTTGTTCGCAACGGCCGAACACATTGCGGACATGCAACTTGCCGGGGACACGCTCTACTTGACCAGTGCTGAGTCAGGCCTGAAAGCGCTGGATATTTCCCGGCCAAGCGCGTTGCGGGTGAAGGCGGTTTACCCAGCATCCGTCCCTATCAGCCGCATGGCACTGAAAGACAATCAAATATTCTTTGCCGGCGAAAATATCATCTCATCTGTAGCGTTGATTCCGGATGTGGCCATCAGCCGCGCCGGGGAAAATTTTACTGTGACGGTGCCAAAGGGCATGGCGATGGGCTCCTACGATCTGGTGGCGGTGACGCCGGGGCGGCCGGACGTGGTTTGGCATAACGCGCTGACGGTGAAACTACCCAAGGGGAAAAAACCCAAGCTCACCATCGAGGAATTCCAGAAGCTGCTTAAACAGCAGCGCGGCGAAGGCGTCCCGAAGCAGTAAAGACGGTCGAGGACGCTATGCTCCTTGCGCATCCCGTACACCGAGCCTAGGATGAGATCATGCGGCGGAGTGATGCCGCGAAATCTATAGAGGCAATCATGGCCGTTCCGCAAACTACTTTTGCTTATGCGCCCAGAGGGGCGGGTCTGATGTGCGCCGTTGTTTATCTAGAGGTGGAGCCGGACGTATATGGCTGGTACATCGGCCACAAGGACGGCGCTTTCCCATGTGCCTATTTCAAGTTGGAGGACTTCTTTTCCACTGCGGGCAATACCTTTCTTGCCACGGACTGGTGCGATATCTACGCCGGCTGGAAATTCAATTACGCGTCAAGCCAACCGAAATTCGACAAGGCGGTCCCGGTCGATCAAGACATCATTCACAAGCTGGTGAAACTGCAAGACGACTTCGTTGGCGAGTGGTTGTTCTTCAGCGACGATCCGGCGGTGCAGCGCGAAATCAAGGCTTACGAGAGTTCCGATCTGCCTTTGCAAACTGTCAATATCAAAACTACCAAGTTGAACCGGCTCAACAAGGATCAGCCAGTCTGGAGCTACTATTCCAAAGAATTTGAAATGAAAATTCTCGAATATCTGATGCGCCGCTGGCCGCTGGAATACGGCAGAGAGTAGTGGTCAAAATAAAAATCCTCCTCTTCCTTTGCGCCATAGTTTCATCCTGTGCGTGGGCTGAGCAGACCGACGTCGAAGTCAAAATCCTGGTGCAAAGCTCGCCGCTCGCCGGCTTTCAATATCACGAGGGAAAAGAACTATGGCCCCAGATGCAAGTGGGCGATGCTTTGACCCTGAAGCGTGAACCGGACAACAAGCACGACCGCAACGCCGTGCGCGTCGAATGGCAAGGTCACATGCTGGGTTATGTGCCGCGTGCCGACAACACCGCTGTGGCCCGTTTTCTTGACCGGGGTGCCAAGCTGGAGGCGCGCATTGTGCGCCTGCAGGACAGCAGGAATCCGTGGGAGCGGGTGTTATTTGAGGTGTATGTGGGGTTGTGAAAGGCGCGTCCCAGGCTATTATCCATGTGCCCGTTTTTTTGATCTTCCAACAGCCGATTCTTCAAGGCGTTCAGCGAGCCACACTTTGATAATGGATTGCCGAGTCACGCCAAGCTTCCCTGCTTCTCGATCCAGTGATTCAACCATCCACGCAGGGAAATCAACATTCACCCGTTTTTGTTCCTGCAAAACGCGTTTTGCTTTGGACAAATCGAGCGAAGCGGTGATGTCAGTGCACTCGTCAAACTGCTTGTCGAAATTTTTAGCTTTCATAGAATGCGACCTCCTCAATTCGTGATCGACGGACAGAAATAAGTCGAATATTTGTGTCGCGATAGGTGATGACGGCTGACCAATGTTTCCCCTTGATCAGTCCAATCACCAGAAATCGCGGTTCATCTTCTGTTTTTGCCGGGATTTCCAAAAGCTCAGGGTCATGCCACAACAGTTGTGCATCAACGAAGTTGATGCCGTGCTTGGAAAAGTTAGCCTGACTTTTTGATTCGTCAAATTCGAATGAATGCATGGTATATAAAATATACCATTATTGTGTTGGTTTCAAGTGGGGAGAGGGTCTTCTGGTGAGATTGTGCAAAAAACACTTGATGGGAGCGAGGGAACACAAATCAACCTTGGTCCAAGCGTTCAACAAATTCAACAGAAGTGGGCCTGTGTAGTTTTATCTGTAACCTGTTTGTTTTGCTGTCGGCAGATCATAGTAGTAAATGTGGGGATGTTAGCGGTGTAATCGGCCCTATGCCGAAAATCGCGCCGAAGAAACACTTAGGGGCTATCTTGTGGCAAGGTGGAATGCGGCGCTGCTGAAGACCGATTGTTCAATGGTGCACATTGCCCGCATGTTAGCGTGGTCATGGGTGACGTCATCGACATTGGTGAATCGGTTTGGCGGTTTAGAGCCGCTGGGCCGATATCCCGTTTGAGAGAGTGAGCTAGACGACGTACCCGATGCGGCGCCACATTTCAAACTGAATGATGGAGCAAGCCATGTCCCAACGTAATCGTAGCGCCCCCCTCAACCCGGGCAAGTCCCGATCCGCCCTGACGATCACCCACCCCAACGCCGCCGGCATCGATATCGGCAGTGCCTCCCACTTCGTTGCCGTACCGCCCGACCGGGATGACGAACCGGTGCGGGAGTTCTCCAGTTTCACGACTGACCTTCACGCTTTGGCCGATTGGCTTAAGACTTGTGGTGTCGACACCGTCGCCATGGAATCCACCGGCGTGTACTGGATTCCCTTGTTCGAGTTGCTGGAGTCGCGCGGTTTTACCGTGTTGCTGGTCAACGCACGTCACGTCAAGAATGTCTCGGGCCGCAAATCCGACGTGCTGGACTGCCAATGGTTGCAGCAGCTCATGACCTACGGCTTGCTTAGTGGCGCATTTCGCCCGTCCGCTGAGGTGTGCATATTGCGCTCACTGTGGCGCCAGCGCGGGATGCTTCTGAGAGGCCAGGGGCGGCAGGTGCAGCACATGCAAAAGGCACTCACGCAGATGAACATCCAGCTCGCCAACGTCATCTCCGACGTGGTGGGTGTGACGGGTCAGCTAATTCTGCGCGCCATCGTCGCTGGTGAGCGTGACGGACTGATTCTGGCTGCGATGAAGAATGGCCGTATTCACGCAAGCCTCGATGAAATCGCCAAAAGCCTGCGTGGCAACTGGCGCGCCGAACATCTGTTTGCGCTCAAGCAGGCGCTGGACATGTTCGATTTCATCGGCGCGCAATTGGCCGAGTGCGACAGGGAGATCGAGCAACAATTAAAGAGCCTTCAAATTCATGACGGCGAACCGGCGAAGGGCAAGAGGCGTGGCAATACCCGCAATGCGCCGAAGTTCGACCTGCGCGCGCAGCTATTCAGGATGTGCGGGGTGGATCTCACTCGCATTGACGGTATCGATGTGACCACGGCACTTGCGGTGATCTCGGAAACTGGCGCAGATATGTCACGTTTTCCCACGGCAGGGCACTTCGCGAGTTGGCTGGCGCTGTGCCCGGGAACCAGAATTACCGGCGGTAAGGTGATGAGCGGCAAGACCAAGCGCACTGCCAACCGCGTAGCGCAGGCCTTGAGATTAGCTGCAGCGGCATTGCGCAGTAGCCAATCAGCGCTGGGTGCGTACTTCCGCAGGATGTGCGCACGTATGGACAAGCCCAAGGCAATTACCGCGACCGCGCATAAGCTGGCGCGCCTGATCTATACGATGCTCACCAAGGGCGAGGAATACACTGACCAGGGGCAGGATTACTATGAGGAGCGCTACCGCGAACGGGTGCTACGGCAACTGGCCAAGCGGGCCGAGAGAATGGGCATGAAACTCGTCGTCAGTGAAAACGCAGTTTGAACACACATTTTAAATCAATCACTTGGGATGTGTTTCTTGAGAGGACAGCAGGAATCCGTGGGAGCGGGTGCTGTTTGAGGTGTATGTGGGGTTGTGACTTATGACGTAATTGCCAGTCACGAGCCTGAAGTTGGTGCCTTCCGGACTGAATAGCGTATAATCAGGTCTGAATATATGAGTTCTTTTATCTTAACGAGGAAAATAATAATGAGTATAAACAGATTGCTAGGTGCGCTTTTTTTATCAGTGGTATCCATTGCGCCTGCTCAGGCGAACTTGCTCACAAATGGTGGCTTTGAAACCGGCGATCTGACGGGGTGGACGCAGGTGTTAAATTCCGCGTTTGCTACCGTGTATTTGAGCAGCCCACCGTATTACCCAACTGCCAGTGGTAACTGGCAATTAGGACTCGATACGGCTACTAAACAAAATGGGGGCTCCCAAATTTATCAAGATATAGCGACAGCTATTGGCGATACCTACGAAATTTCTTTTGCGCTTCGTCCTCATGGTGGCTCCGCGGTTTTTGGAGTTGGTCTTGGCGGTCCATCGATCGGAATTTGGTATGATTATGATTCGGTTTTTAGTACCTACTCTCTTGCTCCGGTGAAGGCTTACCAGCAACTTTCTCGTACTTTCACTGCAGTCGATTCGACCACCCGTGTGACATTTGGGTGGCTTAATGCTTGGGATTTGGACAATACGGCAGTGACGAAAGTGGGATCCGCAGCTCCTGCGCCCTCCCCTGTGCCTGAGCCTTCCGTGATGCTGATGCTTGTATCCGGCTTGGTGTCCATGGTTGCAGTGGGAGCGCGCCGTCGCAAGTCATAGAGGATGGTAGATCAAATGGGTAACCCATGGGGCTACCCATTGTCCTCAGTCAGTCAATTAGTCTCTTGAGCTGATACAACAATTCCAGTGCCGCCTTGGGCGTAAGTTCATCCGGCTGGATTTCGCCAAGCTTTTCGAGCGCAGGATGGAGCGCCATCAGAGGTTCCGCTCGCAACGGTGGTGCGAATAAATCCTGCTGCGGCCCTTGCGTTACGCTTTGTTGTTCCAGTTGCACCAGGCGCCGTTTGGCCGTCTGGATCACGCTCCCCGGCACGCCCGCCAGTTGCGCCACTTGCAGACCATAGCTCTGGCTGGCCGGGCCGTCCTGAACGCTGTGCAAGAACACGATATGGTCGCGGTGTTCGACGGCGTCCAGGTGTACGTTCGCAATTTGTTTCAAATCCTGGGGCAGCCGCGTGAGTTCGAAGTAGTGGGTGGCGAACAGGGTGTAGCAGCGGTTTTTTTCCGCCAGATGTTTGGCGCAGGCGTAGGCCAGGGCCAGGCCGTCGAAGGTGGAAGTGCCGCGCCCAATTTCGTCCAGCAGCACCAAGCTGTTCTCGGTGGCGTTGTGCAGGATGTTGGCGGTTTCGGTCATTTCTACCATGAAGGTGGAGCGCCCGCCGGCCAGATCGTCGGACGCGCCGATGCGGGTGAAAATCTGGTCGATGGGGCCGATCCGGGCGCTGTCCGCCGGCACGAAGCAGCCGCAGTGGGCGAGCAGTACAATCAGCGCAGTCTGGCGCATGTAGGTGGACTTGCCGCCCATGTTGGGGCCGGTAATGAGCAGCATCTGACGTGGGCGGGAGAGTAGGGTGTCGTTGGCGATGAAGTGATCGACGCGGTTTTCCACCACCAGATGACGCCCGCCGCGAATTTCGATCAGTGCTTCGTGGGTGAAGACCGGTGCGCTCAGGTTGAGGCTAGCGGCCCGTTCTGCCAGTGCCGTGAGCACGTCCAATTCGGCCACGGCGGCGGCGATGGTTTGCAGTTCGGCGACATGCGGGATGAGTTGCTCCAGAAGGGCGTCGTACAGCCATTTTTCCCTTGCCAGCGCACGCTCCGAAGCGGACAGCGCCTTGTCCTCGAACGTTTTGAGTTCGGGGGTGATGTAGCGCTCCGCATTCTTCAGGGTTTGGCGCCGCCGGTAGTCGTCTGGCGCTTTTTCCGCCTGGGCGCGTGAGATTTCGATGTAGAAGCCGTGCACTTTGTTGTATTCCACCTTGAGGGTGGCGATGCCGGTGCGCTCACGCTCACGCGCTTCCAGCGCCAGCAGGAATTCGCCGCAGTTGTTCTGGATGCCGCGCAGCTCGTCCAGTTCCGCGTCGAAGCCATCGGCGATCACGCCGCCTTCGCGCAGCACGACGCTGGGCTCGGGTTGCAGTGACTGTTGCAGCAGCGTCAGGAGAACGGGTCTGGGCGCAAGCTGAGCGTTGATTTGTTGCAGGCGTGTGGCATCGAGACCAGCAAGCGCCGCTTGCAGTTCCGGCAGCAGGGCCAGGCTATCGCGCAAGCTGGAAAGATCCCGCGGCCGGGCGGTTTTGAGGGCGATGCGGCTGACGATGCGCTCGATGTCGGCGCCGCGTTTGAGCGTTTCGTGTAGGTGGCGGCTGGCCGAATTGCCGCCGTCCGCGTTGAGCAGGCCGATGGCTTCCAAGCGCAGTTGTAGCGCGTCCCGGTCGCGTAGCGGGTGGTGCAGCCAGTGGCGCAACAAGCGGCTGCCCATGGCGCCGGCGGTCTTGTCCAACAGCGAAAGCAAAGTCGGTGCGGGCTCGCCGCGCAGTGTTTCGCTGATTTCCAGGTTGCGGCGGGTGGCTGCATCCATCAGCACGTAAGCGTTTTCCCGCTCCACGGCGAGGGTCTGCATGTGCGGCAGGGCAGCGCGCTGGGTATGCTTGACGTATTCGAGCAGGGCGCCGGCGGCCTCGATGGCAGAGCCCAGCTCACCGCAGCCAAAACCTTCCAGATCCAGCGTGCCGAACTGGCGGCACAGATTGCGGCTGGCGGAATCGAAATCGAAATGCCAGGAGGGCAGCCGTTTCACCGCGCATTTCAGGGAACTCAAGGCGGGATCGTCAAAGCTGTCCGGCACCAATATTTCCGCCGGACGCAGCCGTTCCAGCTCCGCCGCGAGGCGGCGTGGCGTGATTTCAGTTGCGGCGAAACGGCCGCTGGCCAGGTTGAGCCAAGCCAGGCCAATTGACTCGTCCCGCGCCATCACCGCCAGCAGCAACGCGTCTGCTTTGTCGTCCAGCAATGCCGCATCGGTCACCGTGCCCGGCGTGATAATGCGCATCACCTGGCGTTCGACCGGGCCTTTGGAAGTGGCCGGGTCGCCGATCTGCTCGCAAATCGCCACCGATTCGCCCAGCTTCACCAGCTTGGCCAGGTATTGCTCGGCAGCGTGGTAAGGCACCCCCGCCATCTTGATCGGGTCGCCGGCGGAAGCGCCACGGGTGGTGAGGGTGATATCCAGCAACTGCGCCGCCCGTTCCGCATCGGTGAAAAACAACTCGTAGAAATCCCCCATGCGGTAAAACAGCAGCATGTCGGGGTGCTGCGCCTTGATGCGCAGATACTGCTGCATCATGGGGGTGTGGTTCGAAGTGTCTGTGTTTTTTGTAACCATGGCATTGCTGTGAGTTATTTTTTGTTCTGTAAATGGGCTGCTGGATAGCCAGAAATATCTGTTTGCCTCAACTGCGTTTGCCCTTGTCCTTCGGCTTCTTTTTATCGACAGAGCCTTGGGGTTCGCTCGCCTTGGCGGGCTTGGCCAGATAGTTCGTCTTGCTTAAAACCGGCTTGCCGCTCCTGGCTTCCAACTCCTTACGGGCATTGCCTGCAACTGCCCCACCTTCTTTCGCGGCTTTGCGATTATCGGCAAAGCCTTGGGCATCCTTGCGCCGTGCGATTTCCGTGGTTCCGGCTTCGCCCAGCATGGTGAAAATCAACTCCAGATCAGTCATGTGATCGCGCAGGTTGTTGCCGGTTTTTACCTTGCTAAGTCCCTTGAGGCGGCTATGCGCGCCGGGCGTCACGCCGAAGGTGGCGCGTGCGATTTCCGCGGTGAGAATGGAATATTCCTTGCCTTCCTGAACGCCGCGCGTCTTCCACTCATCAGTTAATTCCCCGCGCACGGCAATCGAGCGCAGCCGCTTTTCGATCCACGCCTGCGGGTAACCCTTGGCCTGGTACAACTCGCGGGCGCGAGCGCTGGCCAGTTCCGGGTTTTCGATTTCCTTCACCCGCTCGTAGCCCACCTGCGCCAGCCAGCGCTTGAAAGGTTCCGCTTTGGGTGAGGGGATGGACTGAATGATGCGGAACAGGCTTTCCGTATTGGCACAATCGGTATCCCGCTGTTTTCCGTCGGGCGCTGTGAGTTTCAACCTTACGATTTTTTCGTAAGGTTGCCCGGAACCCGCTTCCTGAGACAGTTTCCGCTTCAGGTCTGACCAGTAACGATTCGGGTTGTTACTTTCGGAAAGAACGCCCACCACGTCGATGATCGAAAACCACCACTCTGCACCATGCCAAGCGCGGCGGATCACTGTTTCCTGAAAGACGGCGATGTGATTTTCTGGCACAGCAGGTGGGGGTTTCTTGCTCATAATCTGGATTCCCTTGAAGAATTGTCCATTGCCCGTCCCTTGACGAAGCGCACTACGCCTAGCCCTCACAAGGCAGGAGGCGCGGGATTATTCGCCTTTCAGTTGTTCGGTCAGATGCGGCGCAATGGTTTGCAATAATTGAGAGAAGATCTTCGGGCTGCCTGCGACGACATTGCCGCTATGCAGGTGTTTTTCATTGCCCTGGAAATCGCCCACCAGCCCACCCGCTTCCTGCACCATTAAACATCCGGCGGCGATATCCCAGATATTCAGTCCGGCTTCCCAGAAGCCGTCGAAGCGACCGGCGGCGGTGTAGGCCAGGTCCAGTGCGGCTGATCCGGGGCGGCGCACGCCGGCGGTTTTCTGAATGATGTCGCGGAACATGCCCATGTAGGCTTCGAGATGGGTGTAGTCGTTATAGGGGAAGCCGGTGCCGATCAGGGCATCGGTCAGTTGCGTGCGCTTGCTTACCCGCAGCCGGCGGTCGTTGAGGTAAGCGCCGCGGCCGCGGGTGGCGGTAAACAGGTCGTTACGAACTGGGTCGTAAATCACGGCCTGAGTGATGCTGTCCTTGTGCATCAGCGCGATGGAGACGGAATACTGGGGAAAGCCGTGCAGGAAATTGGTGGTGCCGTCGAGCGGGTCGATGATCCATTGGTGCTCGGAGTCGCCCTGAGCACCGCTCTCTTCTGCTAAAATTGCGTGATCCGGGTAGCTGTCCAGCAGTACTTCGATGATGGCTTGTTCCGCCATGCGGTCCACTTCAGTGACGTAATCGTGACTGCTTTTGTGCGTGACTGTCAGCCGGTCGATGTCGAGGGAAGCGCGGTTGATGATGGAGCCGGCACGGCGAGCGGCTTTCACCGCGATGGATAGCATTGGGTGCATGGGGAACCTTGGATCACAAATTGTAAGAAGAACAGAATCCTTATTTTAAATTGAATTCACCAATCTATAAACCTAAACCTTTCGATAACGTCCGAATCGTGTTGAGCCATACCACCGACCCCGGCAATATCGGGGCGGCGGCGCGTGCGATGAAGACCATGGGTTTGAGCTCGCTGTACTTGGTCAACCCCAGGCTCTTCCCCGATCCCAAGGCGACGGCGCGCGCTACCGGGGCTGCGGATGTACTGGATGCGGCACGGGTATGCGCGAGCCTGGACGAGGCGCTGGCCGGCACGGTGCTGGCGGTGGCTTTGACCGCGCGTAGCCGTGACCTGGCGCATGAAGCAGTCACACCGCGCCAGGCTGCCCCGCTACTGCTGGCGCAAGCCTGTACCGAGCCGGTGGCGTTGGTTTTTGGCACCGAGATGTCGGGGCTGACTAATGAAGAGGTGGGTAAGTGCCGATTGCACGTGCACATTCCCGCCAATCCGGAGTATTCCTCTCTGAACTTGGGTGCTGCGGTGCAGGTCATGGCTTATGAGTTGGCGGTTGCAGCAGCGGATGGTGCCGTACCCCCCATTGACGAGGTCAAGCTGGCACGTCTTGATGAGCTGGAGCACTTCTATACGCGGCTGGAACAGACGCTGATCGAAATCGACTTTCTCGATGCTCAGTATCCTAAACGTCTGATGGCGCGGCTGCGTCGCATGTTTGCGCGGGCAGGGATGGAGGCCGAGGAACTGAATATTTTGCAAGGCGTGTTGACTGCTATCCGCAAGGCACAGAGCGGAATACCCCCGTAAAATGTTGACTGAAAAAGTCAGGAAACAGATACTATCGTTTTAAGCGGGCTGCAATTAAGATATCAAGATATGTTTAAGCGACTGCAAGAAGACATCCGTGTTGTATTCGAGCGCGATCCGGCGGCACGTTCCGTATGGGAGGTCCTGACCACCTATCCGGGTATTCACGCGGTGTTGATGCATCGTCTGGCATCCTGCTTGTGGCATTGGAACCTCAAATGGCTGGCGCGGGTGTTGTCGCATCTGGCGCGCTGGCTCACGGGTATTGAAATTCACCCTGCTGCCACGATCGGGCGGCGGGTGTTCATCGATCACGGCATGGGCGTGGTGATTGGCCAGACCGCCGAGATTGGCGATGACTGCACGCTTTACCATGGCGTGACGTTGGGCGGAACTTCCTGGAAGGAAGGCAAGCGCCATCCCACCTTGGGTAAGGGTGTGGTGGTGGGGGCCGGCGCCAAGCTGCTGGGCCCGATACACATCGGTGCCGGCGCCAAAATCGGCTCCAATGCGGTGGTGGTAAAAGATGTGCCTGAGGGCGCCACGGCGGTAGGAATTCCGGCACGTATCCTGGAGCAGGAGCAGGACATACGGCGGGCGGAGAAAGCTGAGCAGATGGGTTTCAGCGCCTACGCCATCAGCGAGGATGTGAACGACCCGATCGTCAAGGCCATCCATGGATTGATCGACCACAGCGCCGCCATTGACCAGCGCATCGACTTGATTTTGGAGCAGTTGAAACAGCTGGGTTTGCAGATTAAACCGGAAGCGCCGACGGACGAAAAATTCGACCCCGCTTACCTGAATAAGATAGTTGACTAAAATAATCAACTATTATATAGTTTCTACGGGTTGCAATTTGTACATGTTTCCAGGGGAGTGCAGTATTTATGCGGTTAACGACTAAAGGGCGGTTTGCGGTCACGGCGATGGTTGATCTTGCCATGCGTGATGGTCAAGGGCCGGTTACGCTGGCCGGAATCAGCGATCGGCAGAAAATATCGCTGTCCTATCTGGAACAGTTGTTCGGCAAATTGCGCCGCCATGGTTTGGTGGACAGCGTGCGTGGGCCGGGTGGTGGGTACTGCATGGCGCGGCGTCTGGAGGATTTGTCGGTGGCCGATATCATTGTGGCAGTGGATGAGCCGATCGATGCCACCCAGTGCGGGGGGCGCGAGAATTGCCGCGACGAGCAGCGCTGCATGACTCACGAGCTGTGGACCAACCTGAACAAGCATATTTTTGATTACCTGGCGTCGATCACCCTTGCAGAACTGGTGGCGAGCCAGCATGTAAAAAAAGCGGCTGCGGTACAGGAAAAGCGGGACGGCACACGAATCGAGTTTGTGCTCCCCGCGTAGCAGTTGAAATTGCGTAATAGTTAGCGTTGTTTGGAGAGAAAAGCAAAGATGGTCAAGTTGCCCATATATCTGGATTATTCCGCGACCACACCGGTTGATCCGCGCGTCGCGCAAAAGATGATTCCTTATCTGACCGAGCATTTTGGTAATCCGGCGAGTCGTTCCCATGTGTTCGGCTGGACCGCTGAAAAAGCGGTCGAGGATGCCCGTGCAGAAGTAGCGAAGCTGGTCAATGCCGACCCCAAGGAGATTGTGTGGACTTCCGGTGCGACCGAATCCAATAATCTCGCCATCAAGGGCGCGGCACATTTCTACAAGGGCAAGGGTAAGCATCTGGTTACCATGAATACCGAGCACAAAGCCGTGCTCGACACCATGCGCGAATTGGAGCGGGAAGGATTCGAAGTGACTTACCTCGGCCCGGAATCCAATGGTTTGCTGGATATAGAAAAATTCAAGGCAGCGCTGCGCCCCGATACCATCCTGGCCTCGATCATGTTCGTCAACAACGAAATCGGCGTGATTCAGGATGTGGCTGCGATTGGCGAGATCTGCCGCGAGCGCGGCATCCTCTTTCATGTGGATGCGGCTCAGGCTACCGGTAAAGTGGTGATCGACCTGGCTCAGCTCAAGGTAGATCTGATGTCTTTTTCAGCCCACAAGACCTACGGCCCCAAAGGCATCGGCGCCCTGTACGTGCGGCGCAAACCGCGGGTGCGACTGGAATCGCAGATGCATGGTGGCGGTCACGAGCGCGGCATGCGCTCCGGTACTTTGGCCACGCACCAGATCGTCGGTATGGGCGAAGCGTTCCGCATTGCGCGCGAGGAAATGGCAACGGAAAACGAACGTGTGCGCATGTTGCGCGACCGGCTGCTCAAGGGTTTGAGCGATATGGAAGAAGTGTACGTGAACGGCGACATGGAACATCGGGTGCCGCACAACTTGAATATCAGCTTCAACTTCGTCGAAGGCGAATCGCTCATCATGGCGATCAAGGATCTGGCGGTATCGAGCGGTTCCGCCTGCACCTCGGCCAGCCTGGAGCCGTCCTACGTGCTCAAGGCATTGGGCCGCAACGACGAGCTGGCGCATAGCTCCATTCGTTTTACCATCGGGCGCTTCACCACCGAGGCGGAAATCGACTACGCGATCGCGTTGCTCAAGAGCAAGATCGAAAAGCTGCGCGATCTGTCGCCGTTGTGGGAAATGCACAAGGATGGCATCGACCTGAATACGGTGCAGTGGGCAGCACATTAGTTAAAGGCAGGGACTAGGGGCTAGGGGCTAGGAAAAACGCGAAGCGACAACCCCACTAGCCCCTAGTCCCCAGCCCCTAGCCCCTGACAAAAGGAGAATCAAAATGGCATACAGCGAAAAAGTTCTGGATCACTACGAAAACCCCCGCAACGTGGGTTCCTTCGAGAAGGGCGACGACAGCGTGGGTACCGGCATGGTGGGCGCGCCCGCTTGCGGCGATGTCATGAAACTGCAAATCAGGGTGAACAAGGATGGCATCATCGAAGATGCCAAGTTCAAGACCTACGGCTGCGGTTCCGCAATTGCTTCGAGCTCGCTGGTGACTGAGTGGGTCAAGGGCAAAACCGTGGACCAGGCGATGGAAATCAAGAATACCCAGATTGCCGAGGAATTGGCTCTGCCGCCGGTGAAAATCCATTGCTCGATCTTGGCGGAAGATGCGATCAAGGCGGCGGTGGCAGATTACAAGAGCAAGCATGGCCAAGCTACGGTCAGCAATAGTTGATTTTTGATTCGGGAAGCGAGAGGCAAGACTATGGCAATTACGTTGACGGAAAGCGCGGCTAATCATGTGCGGAATTTCTTGATCAAACGCGGCAAGGGTGTCGGCCTGCGTCTGGGCGTGCGCACCACCGGCTGTTCCGGTTTGGCTTACAAACTGGAATTCGTGGATGAGGCGCAGGAAGACGACCAATGTTTTGAAAGCCATGGTGTCACCGTGCTGGTGGATCCAAAAAGCCTGGCCTATCTTGACGGGACGGAACTGGATTTTGCGCGTGAAGGTTTGAACGAGGGATTCAAGTTCAATAACCCCAACGTCAAGGACCAGTGCGGCTGCGGGGAGAGTTTCAACGTTTAAGTTGGATGGTTTAAGGTACACCTCACCCCTTTCCCTTTGCTCCTTGCACTCAGATGAACTACGACTTCAGTCAGGACCACTTCCGCTTGTTCGGGCTTCTCCCCGCGTTTGATATCGATCCTGCTCCACTGGAAAAAACTTATCGGGAAATGCAAAGCCAGGTGCATCCAGACCGTTTTGCGCACCTTGGCGAAACCGAGCGCAGACTGTCGATGCAGTGGTCGACCCATGTCAACGAAGCGTACCAGACCCTGAAAAAGCCTCTGAGCCGCGCCTGTTATTTGCTGCAATTGAATGGTGTGGATGCGCTGGAAAATTCCAACACGGCTATGCCTGCGGCGTTCCTGATGCAGCAGATGGAATGGCGCGAGGCGGTCATGGATGCCAAAGCAGGCCGCGATGTGAGGGCTCTGGAACAATTGGAGCGAGAATTGAAGGATGGCGCCAAGGTTTTGACCGGCTCATTACAACAGCAACTGGATGTTGAAAAAAATTATCCGGCAGCGGGCGAGAGCGTGCGCAAGTTGAAATTTTTGGAAAAATTGATGGCGGAAATTCACGATGCCTACGAGGCATTGGAGTCATAGATGGCGTTATTGCAAATATCCGAACCCGGCATGAGTACCGCACCGCACCAGCACCGGCTGGCGGTCGGCATCGACCTGGGCACTACCAATTCGCTGGTGGCGACAGTGCGCAACGGCATAGGTGTGGTGATCAATGACGCGAAGGGACACCCCCTGTTGCCGTCGGTGGTGCATTATTCCTGCCCCGACTGCGCGCCCGAAGTAGGCTATGCCGCCCAGGCCAGGCAGAACGCTGATCCCCACAATACCATCGTTTCAGTGAAGCGCTTCATGGGCAGAGGCTTGCAGGATATTGTTGACGTTGCGAGCCTGCCTTACCAGTTTATCGACGCTCCCGGCATGGTGCAGTTGCGCACCGTGGCAGGGGTGAAAAGCCCAGTTGAAGTGTCTGCCGAAATTCTCAAAGTGTTGCGCCTGCGCGCCGAGGAATCCCTGGTCGGCGAATTGGTTGGTGCCGTGATCACCGTGCCGGCCTACTTCGACGATGCGCAGCGCCAAGCCACCAAGGATGCGGCTCGTCTGGCCGGCCTCAACGTATTGCGCCTGCTCAATGAGCCTACCGCAGCGGCCATTGCCTATGGCTTGGACAATGCCGCTGAGGGTATCTACGCCGTGTTCGATCTGGGTGGGGGCACCTTCGATATTTCGATATTGAAACTTTCGCGCGGGGTGTTCGAGGTGCTTGCTACCAACGGCGACTCGGCTTTGGGCGGCGACGATTTCGATCATCGTATCTACTGCTGGCTGCTGGAACAGGCCAAGCTCTCCGCATTGGGACCGCAAGATGTGCGCTTGCTGATGACCAAGGCGCGCGAGGCCAAGGAAGCACTCACCGATCATTCGGAGGTGAGGATTGCCGCCGTACTGAGCGGTGGAGAAACCGTCGATCAAGTGCTCACCGCAGATACTTTTTCCGAAATGACCCGCAGCCTGATCAACAACACCTTGGCCCCGACGCGCAAGGCGTTGCGCGATGCCGGTCTGACGGTGGAAGAGATCAAGGGTGTGGTGATGGTGGGGGGCTCGACCCGCATGCCGCAAGTGCAGCGGGCAGTGGCCGATTTTTTCCATCAGGAACCGCTCAATAACCTGGACCCGGATAAAGTGGTGGCGTTGGGTGCGGCAATGCAAGCCAATATTCTGGCCGGCAACCGCGGTGCGGATGACTGGTTGCTGCTGGATGTGATTCCGTTGTCGCTGGGGCTGGAAACCATGGGCGGACTGGTGGAAAAAGTGATCCCGCGTAACTCCACTATTCCGGTGGCGCGCGGCCAGGAATTTACCACTTTCAAGGACGGCCAGACTGCCATGATTATTCATGTGCTGCAAGGCGAGCGCGAGTTGGTCAGCGATTGCCGGTCGCTTGCCAAGTTTCAGTTGAATGGCATCCCCCCCATGGTGGCGGGAGCGGCGCGCATCCAGGTCACGTTCCAGGTTGATGCGGACGGCTTGCTCAGCGTTTCAGCGCGCGAGCAAAGCACCGGCGTGGAAGCGGCGGTTACCGTTAAACCCTCCTATGGTTTGAACGATGAGCAAATCACCCAGATGCTCAAGGATTCCTATCTGTATGCCAAGGAAGATGTGCGTGCGCGGGCCCTGCATGAGCAGGAGGTCGAAGCTCGGCGCCTGCTGGATGCTACCGAAAGCGCCCTGCAGGAGAACGGTGATATGCTGCTGGATGATACCGAGCGCTCAGAGATTGACTCCAATATGCTGGCGCTCAGGCAATCCCTGAGCGGTAGCGACCACCTTGTAATCAAACAAGCAATTGAAGCCCTCAATCAAGCCACGCTTGATTTTGCCGCGCGGCGCATGGACCAAAGCGTGCAGCAAGCGCTGACGGGCCATAAGATTGAGGAATTGGAAGCGTAAAGAAGTTATGGTTGACCAGCTAAATGCTGATTACTGAGACTAAACAATAGAAAGTTAATATGCCGCAAATTATCGTGTTACCCCATGAAGAGCTTTGCCCGGAAGGGACGCTATTTCAGACCGAGCCCGGAATTTCCGTTTGTGATGCGTTGCTGCAAAACGGAATCGAAATTGAGCACGCCTGTGAAAAATCCTGTGCTTGCACCACCTGCCACGTGATCGTGCGCGAGGGATTCGAGACGCTTGCGCCCGCCGATGAGAAGGAGGAGGATTTGCTGGACAAGGCGTGGGGGCTGGAACCTAATTCGCGTTTAAGCTGCCAGCTGATTGTTGATGGTCGGGACTTGGTGATCGAGATTCCCAAGTACACCATCAATATGGTAAAAGAAGGCCATTAGGAGAATTGTTATGAAATGGACCGACACCATGGATATCGCCATCTCTCTGTCCGAGAAACACACCGACGTGGACCCTCAATATATCCGCTTTACCGACCTGCACTGCTGGGTAACGGAACTGGAAGGGTTTGATGACTCCCCCGATCGTTCCAACGAAAAAATCCTGGAAGCAATCCAGATGGCCTGGATCGACGAGGTCGAATAGGCGCTTTGCCTTCTTCCTTACCCGTCACTTAGCCCGGATATTACGTAAATTCGCTAGATCTCCCGCACCACCAGTAATGTGCTTTGGGCGTTGGGGCTTTCATTGGCGTTGCAACTGTTTGCGCCGCAAAATTTTTTCACCTCCCTTCCACAATCGAGCCCGTGCCCATTGAAGCGCGGTTAGTGGAATCGCCTAAGGCGCAATCTGTCGTTGCCCGTCCTAAAGCCTTACGCGCGTTGGTCCGAATGGAATAATTCTCCCCTCTTTGCAGGGATTACCGCTTCCCCGCGCGCAACAAGGCGCGCACGATCTCACATACCATCAGCTTGTGCTGGGTCGTCAAGCGCTGAAAATCTTCCGGCAGGGTCACTGCATCTTCCTCATAAGTACTCTGCTCTTCCTCGACCTTTAGCCCCACCGCGCTTTTTTCGTTTTCCCCATAATGCAGCCAATGGGGAGAAGCCTTCAGCCACTTTGCCAAGGTGCGGATTTTGTCTCCTGCGGGTATGGCTTCCCCGTTGAGCCACTTGCGTACCGCTTGCGTGGTGACGGGCTTGCCCAGATAGCGCCTGTTGAACTCGCGCGCTACGTGGGTGGGGCTGGCAATGCCGACCCCCGCATCATTGAGCAAGCGCGTCAGCCGCTTGCCAAAAGCTTCCTTTTCATTCATCAGGCTCATACGTAAAAACTATCATCCTGACAGTAATTACCAGTTGCTTTTATTGATAACCACTAGTAGATTGTGGGAATTCTGGCAAGCGACCTCTGCACCTTCCTGATTTGCTTACAAAGGCTGGATGTACGCGGAAAAGCGGTGTGCACCCAATTTACAAAAAAGACCGGGGCACGGCTGTTGCTATATGACTGGCAGGGCCACAAACAGCTGGAAATGGAATAAACAAAAAAGAAAAAAAGGGGGGGTGTTGTTTTCATCATTTATTCTGGGCGGTGTCGCTGTCCGTAGTTTGCCTTTGCGGGAAAAAAGCGGCTGGCTGGGCATGCTGGCCGCAGTTTGCTTTATAAATTATGCCAGCCAGGCATGGGCCGTGGACGCATCCCCGGCTGGATCGCCCGTTGCGCGCGAGCCGCTCAAGGACTTCACCGAAAGCCCATACGTCAAGGATCGGCTCGCCGTTCACGTCGAACACAATTACTTCGATTGGCACGACGACACCGACCGCAGCGGCCGGCAGAACATTACCCCGTTCACCCTGACCTATAGCTACAACAACCTGGATTTCGGCCTGCGCCGGGCGCTCATCGAATCAACGAACACGAGCCCCGGACGCGCAGGCAGTATCGCCACCTGGAGCGACACTTCGCTCAGCGCTTCCTATACCCTCAAGAACCTGTCGTGGCCGGTGAGGTTCAGCCTCGATTACAACCTCCCGAACGGCAAGGCCACACTTTCCGGCAGCGAGAAAAACGCCATCATGGATGGCTCGCTGGTGCAGCAAACCCGCTTCGGCGAAGGCGAAAACATTACGCCTGGAATCGGCGTCACCCATGCGTTCGGAGAAAAGAACGTATTCGGCGCAGGACTGAGTTTCGTGAAACGCGGTGCATTCGATCCGAACGGCGACGTTATCAACGACGTGATAGACCCCGGCGACGAAACGATTGCCACCATGCAGTGGCAGCACAGCGAAGAAAAATGGCTGGTCATCGGCGGCTTCATTTACACCGCCTCGGGCGTCACCCAGCGCGGCGGGCTCGACTACTACAAAAAGGGCGACCGCTACGATGCCAACGTGACCGGC
>Ga0315281_10001229_pt1 | contig 37564 bp, 31 predicted proteins | sample YL17G07_0_MG_FD_204540 | JGI IMG/M metagenome (GOLD analysis project Ga0315281, IMG submission 204540) | Sediment microbial communities from Yellowstone Lake, YNP, Wyoming, USA - YL17G07_0 | ecosystem: Environmental > Aquatic > Freshwater > Lake > Sediment | place: USA: Wyoming | collected...
ATAACTACTGCGATGGGCAACTCCGGTGCGCCAACTCGAATTGCCATTGAGCACAGCAGTGCGATGCCGCTATAATGCCGCCATTGGAAACCAAGCAGCGAGTTGCAGCAACATGCGACAAAACCATCTTTCAGCCTGATTCAGGACAATTTGTGATTAAAAAAATACTCGTCGCCAACCGTGGTGAAATCGCGGTCCGCATTGTGCGCGCATGCTCTGAAATGGGCATCAAGTCGGTCGCTATCTACACCGATGCCGATCGCCATGCGCTGCACGTAAAAAAAGCGGATGAGGCATACCATATCGGATCGGAGCCGGTCACCGGCTATCTTAACGCCCATAACATCGTCAATATAGCGGTCACATCGGGGTGCGATGCGCTGCACCCGGGCTACGGCTTCCTTGCAGAGAACCCCGAATTGGCGGAAATTTGCGCGCGCCGCGATATCAAATATATCGGCCCGAGCGCGGAGGTGATCCGTCAGATGGGCGACAAAGTTCGTGCCCGCAACGCCATGATAGCCGCCAACATTCCTTGTGTGCCGGGCAGCGACGGCAACCTCGCCGATATCGAAGAGGCGCGCCTGCTGGCAAACAAAATCGGCTACCCCATCATGCTCAAGGCCACCAACGGCGGCGGCGGTCGCGGTATTCGCCGTTGCGACAGCGACAAAGACCTGATCGGCAACTACGAGCGGGTGATTTCGGAAGCCAACAAGGCTTTCGGTCAGCCGGAAGTATTCCTGGAAAAATGCGTGGTCAACCCGCGCCACATCGAGGTGCAGGTGCTGGGCGACAGCCACGGCAATGTGATCCACCTGTTCGAGCGCGACTGCTCCATCCAGCGTCGCAACCAGAAATTGATTGAGATTGCGCCTTCGCCGCAGATCACCCAGGCGCAACGCGAATACATCGGCGAACTGGCCGTCAAAGCTAGCCGGGCCGTGGGCTACGAGAACGCGGGCACGGTCGAATTCCTGCTCGATCAGGACAACCATTTTTACTTCATGGAAATGAACACCCGCATACAGGTTGAACACACCGTAACAGAAACCATCACCGGCATCGACATCGTGCAGGAGCAGATACGCATCGCCGATGGTCTTGAGCTGCAATACAAGCAGGAAGATGTTAAATTTCGCGGCTATGCCATGGAGTTCCGCATCAATGCGGAAGATCCGAAAAATGGCTTTTTACCGAGCTTCGGCAAAATTACCCGTTACTACGCGCCGGGCGGCCCCGGCGTACGCATCGATGCCGCCATGTATAGCGGCTATGAGATCCCGCCGTATTTCGATTCCATGTGCGCCAAGCTCACTGTTTGGGCTCTCACTTGGGAAGGTGTTATCGAACGCGGTCGCCGGGCGTTGAGCGACATGGTGATCTACGGTGTCAAAACAACCATGCCGTATTATCAGGAAATCCTGAAACACCCCGATTTCAGAAATGCAGACTTTAATACCGGTTTTGTGGAATCCCATCCGGAGCTAATCAATTACGTTACCAAAGTCCCACCGGAAATCAGAGCCGCAGCCATCTCTGCCGCCATAGCGGCGCACGAAGGCATTTAATTTCAACCTGACATAGTAAGTTAACAACATGGCAAAAACCCTTATTTCCGAATTGGTCCTGCGCGACGGACATCAATCCATGATCGCTACACGCATGCGCACCGACGACATGCTGCCCATCTGCCACAAACTGGACAGCATCGGCTTTTGGTCGTTGGAAGCATGGGGCGGCGCAACCTTCGATTCCTGCGTGCGCTTCCTGAAAGAAGATCCGTGGGAACGCCTCAAAAAACTGCGCAGAGCATTGCCGAACAGCCGCATCCAGATGCTGCTGCGCGGCCAGAACCTGCTCGGCTACCGCCATTATTCGGACGATGTGGTGCGCGCATTCGTGGGCAAATCCGCAGACAACGGCATCGACGTATTCCGCGTCTTCGATGCGATGAACGATCTGCGCAATTTGCGCGTCTCAATCGACGCGGTGAAGAAATCCGGCAAACATGCCGAAGGCTGCATCAGCTATACCACCAGCCCGGTGCATGGTATTCCCCAGTTCGTCGAACTGGCCAAAGAGCTGGAAGCCATGGGCTGCGACACCATTTGCATCAAAGACATGGCCGGCCTGCTCACACCTTATGCCACCACCGAACTGGTCACAGCGGTGCGCGCAGCCGTCAGCCTGCCGATACATTTGCACAGCCACTCCACCTCCGGCCTGTCTTCCATGTGTTTTCTCAAGGCGGTAGAAGCGGGTGCCACCATACTGGACACCTGCAACTCTTCATTCGGCGAAGGCGCCAGCCATTCATCGACCGAGAGCATCGTCGCCGCCCTGCAAGGCACACCCTATGACACCGGCCTCGACCTGGCCGCAATACAGGAAATCACCGCCTATTTCTACGAAGTGCGCCAGAAATACTGGCAGTTCGAGAGCGCCTACACCGGTGTGGATACGCGTGTGCTGGTCAACCATGTGCCGGGCGGCATGATTTCCAACCTATCCAACCAGCTCAAGGAATCGGGCGCGCTCAACCGCATGAACGAAGTACTGGCTGAAATCCCCCGGGTGCGCGAAGACTTGGGCTACCCCCCGTTGGTTACGCCAACCTCACAAATCGTCGGCACACAAGCGGTCCTGAACGTATTGACCGGCGGGCGCTACAAATCGGTCACCAATGAGGTCAAAAACTACCTGCTCGGCCACTACGGCAAGGCACCGGGCAAGGTCAACGAACAAGTCAGAAAACTTGCGGTCGGTGATGCGGAAGTTATCACCTGCCGCCCCGCCGATTTGCTCGAAGACGAGATGAACAAACTCAAAATCAAGTGCGAAAATTTGGCCAAAAGCGAGGAAGACGTGCTCACCTATGCCATGTTCCCGGACATGGCAATCACTTTCCTGCAAGAACGCAACGCCAACACGCTCGCCCCCGAACCGTTGCTGTCCAAAGAGGCCGCTACCGCGTCCTCCGAACGTTACGCGCCAAACGAATTCAAGGTAACGCTGCACGGCGAAACCTTTCATATAAAACTCACCGGTAGCGGGCATCGCGGCGAAGCACAGCGCCCATTCTACGTTTCCGTCGATGGCATTTCGGAAGAAGTCATGGTCGAGACGCTCAATGAAATCGAGGTTTCTGGCGCAAATAGCAACGGCAAGAAAAAATCCCCCACACCTGCATCAGGCATCGGCCGACCACAACCATCCCATCAGGGCTGCGTGGCGACCGCCATGCCGGGCACCATTGTCGATGTCAAGGTCAAGGCCGGAGACAAGGTCGAAGCCGGGGACGGCATACTGGTCATCGAAGCCATGAAAATGGAAAACGAAATCCAGGCACCTATCAGCGGCATCGTTATCAGCGTCCATGTCAAAAAAGGCGACAGCGTGGCACCGGATGAGACCTTGGTCGAAATCCAGTAAATCCTGGTTGGCCGTGGCGCTGGGTGGCGCAAATCATGGTAAGAGCCTCATGGCACTCGGTTAAGGAAGGTCTGATTAACCCCGTGGCGCGATGGCACGTAGGACGGATGAGTGCAGCGTTAACCAATGACTTGGCGTCGTTTTTTGACGGCCTAGTCAGATGGCTATGCAAAGCTATCCGCCGTATGTTGGCCTTTCGCGCAACTTCCTTGCTTCCATACTCTGCTTAAGGGTACCTCTAAAAATTCAGAGTTCGCCCAAATGCAAGGCGCGGAAAATCAGTAGGTCACGCCGTTAGCCTTCCCGTAGAACGGCGGTCGGCGACCGGTTAGGTCTTCGAGCATGACCAGTTCGACATCCGTGTGATTGATCACTGTGGCATCCACCATCGAGGGCATTCCGGTGTCGTGGTGGATGTAGATGGGATGGTCGTGGTGTTTCGTCTCGATGCGGTCGACCCGGCCCGGCTCCGCTGCCGGGAAGACATCGGCCACACCGTAGCAGAGGCAGAAATACACCTTCTTCGTTTCGGCCTCGATGTAGCAGGCGGTGCCACGGATGCCGATGGAAGCGGTGGGGGTGAGTAACTTTTTCTCGCCGCTGCCGAACACCGACAGTATCTTTCCTGTAACTACGCGGAAGAAGTCTTCCGCAGCCTTCTGCCCGAAATGCACGACGCTGTTCTCGCGTTGCAGGAAGGCGCTCTGCCCGATGACGTAGGTCGCCGTGCTGCGCGAACCGGTGACGACCTCGTCGCCCGGATTGACGAGCTGCCCATCTTTCGCGGCCTTGCCGTTAATGCGAACCTCGCCCCTGATCCTGTAAATACCCTGCGGCGCGGGCATATTGCCGGCGGCCAGCGCATCACGGATCAAGCCGGGGATGCCGGAACTACCCAGCAGGCCTATGGCGAAAAGCTGGCGTAGCGTCTTGCGGCGGTATTTATTCATTGTCGTAACCCTCCCGATGAGGCCGTCCCGGTTTAAGTGGCGTAGCCATGGTTTGTTCCATACAAGCGATGCTGTACTGCGACTTCACTGCAACTTCTCTGGCGGGGTGAAGGCATACAGACCCAGGCCGCCGATTATCTTGCCGAACTTGCGCTCGAAGTTGAGATTACGCTTGCGTTCATTCAATTCGCTGCCCAACAGATAGAGCACCATACCCGCCATGCACGCTGGAAAGCTTTCACACGGCGAAATCGATATTGCGTGCGGCATTATCCTAAAAAACGCAGTTGAGGGGTAGGTAGGTGCGAATTCATTCGCACGAACAAGAAGTTATGTGCGAATGAATTCGCACCTACAAGAGCAACGCAACATCTTGGATAAGCACACATTTATCATCAACTGCGGTTTTCAGGATAATATTGGTACACAGTTGGCAGTTATACGATAATCCCGGCATACCACCTGTATTAACCGAGTAGGGTTAAGCATGAAAGCACCCGTTTCACATTCGAAAGATCCCGCTGCTTAAAGCACGCAAGCACTTGCTGCGCTCTTCGGGAAAAACACGCTCACTGACCTGACAATTCAATATGAAAAACCACCTTCACCCATCCGAAGTGCTTTACGCGGGCAGTCGCCCGTTTCCGCAACTTGCCGCCTGCGAGCATTTTGCCGGCAGCGAGAAGCTGCTGAAAAAGGCGCTCCATATCCAGGCCGAATTATCGGTCAACGGAAAACCCATCTTCGACATCACCGCCGACTGTGAAGATGGCGCGCCTGCGGGTCAGGAGCGGGAACACGCGGAGATGATCACCGGGCTGCTGCTGTCCGACGAGAACCGCTTCGTCCGCGTCGGTGTCCGCATCCATGATGTCCGGCATCCGCACTGGCGCGACGAACTCGACATCGTCATCGGCCGCGCCGGGCAGCGCGTGGCTTATATCGTATTGCCCAAGCCGGAATTCGCCGCCGACGTGCTGACACAAATCACCGCGCTCGACGAACTGCGCGACCGCTACGGCATCGCCCGCGAGATACCCGTCCATGTGTTGATCGAAACGCCCGGCGCGTTGCACGAGGTGTGGGGGATCGCCCGCCTGCCCCATGTCGAGGTGCTCGACTTCGGTCTGATGGATTTCGTCTCCGCGCACCACGGTGCCATTCCCGCCAGCGCGATGCGCTCGCCCGGCCAGTTCAGTCACGCGCTGGTCGCGCGCGCAAAATGCGCCATCGCCGCCGCCGCGCTGGGCAACGGCTGCGTGCCCAGCCATAACGTCACCACCGAGATACGCGACACTACTGTAGTGCGGGAAGACGCGCGGCGCGCCCGGCAGGAGCTTGGTTTTCTGCGCATGTGGAGTATCCATCCGGCCCAGATACAGCCCATTGTCGAAGCGATGCGCCCGGATTTTGCGGAAGTCAACGAGGCCGCCTCCTTGCTGGCTACCGCCCAGAATGCAGCCTGGGGGCCTATCCAGCATGAAGGCAAACTGCACGACCGCGCCTCCTACCGCTATTACTGGGAACTGCTGCAACGCGCACAGGCGACCGGAATGGACATTCCCGAGGATGCCCGTCAGCGTTTCTTTTTCCAAGCCTGAATAACAGCCTTGCCGGGCTGATAAAATAACCGACATTTTTTACCAATGGATGGCACAAATGAAGTTAACAGAAATTGACGCATTGCGCGCTTATGCACGAATGATGAACACGCTGGATGCATCGCACATTGAACCGCTGCTGGACGAAGATTTTCGCTACTCTTCGCAGTGGATGATTGGGGAAATCCCTTCGAAGCAGGAGTTCCTCGATTACATGAAGCCCATGCTGGATTCGATCAGGCAATCAGGCAGCCGGGTTTACGCCGAAATTGCGGTAGTTCAGGCGTGGGGGCATAGCGAGTGCGTCGTAACGGCTGAGGGCGAGAAAGGCAACCTGATAGCCACTGTGTTTGCCCATGTAAAGGATGAGAAGATCACGCGGATCGACATGTGCCATGTGCCCTCCCCAGCCGAAACCATGAGAACCGGAGAGTACCCCTCCTGATGCGTGATACATGCCGCGCAGAGCCGAAATTGCAGGAAAAAAAGGTAGCCGCAAAAGGAAAAAAGTGGCTCAGATTTCAACCGCTCACCTGTGGGAACCGCTGGGGGCTGAAACGATTTCCACCGGATTTTGGTACACCTCCGGCCGTCTGTCACGCAGTGGGATGGTGCTACCGTTGAGCCGGTTCTGGGCCAGCGTTCCCAAATCAATATCGGCGACCACCACTTGCTCATTATTTGCCACACCCTCTGCCGCGATGCCATCGCGCGGGAAAGGTAGATCGGATGGTGTCATGATGCTCGCCCGGCTGTATTGCGTACCCAGCCCTTCCACCGGCAAACTGCCTACGGTGCCGGTCATGGCGACATAAACCTGATTCTCAACAGTGCGCGCCTGGGCGCAGTAGCGCACGCGTAGGTAACCCTGGCGGTCACCGGTGAACGACGGGACAAAGATGATGTCGGCACCCGCCTCGCACACCTGCCGCGCCAGTTCCGGGAACTCTATGTCGTAGCAGATCAGTATGGCGATAGAACCATAGTCGGTCTGAAAAAGATGCAGCTTGTCGCCCCCTGTCACATCCCACTTCTCACGCTCCATCCGGGTGCGATGAATCTTGTCCTGCGCGAACACCTCTCCTTGCGGAGAGAACAGGAAAGCGGTGTTGTAAAGCAAGCCGCCGCGCAGATTGAGGTGGGTGCCGGCAATCAGGTAGAAACGGTATTCTCTGGCCATCTCGGCCATGAGTTCCATATAGCGCGGCGTGAAATCGTGCAAACGCCGGACAGCGGCCTTGATGTCATGATCCGCCCCCATGAAAGACAGCAATTGGTTGGTAAAATTTTCCGGCAGCAAGACAAAATTCGGCTCCTCCTGCGCAGCGGCCTTGAGGGTGAGCCGAACCTGATTTTCAAAATCATCCCAGCCGTTGATTGGCCGGAGCAGATACTGCACAGCAGCGATACGAATTTTCACGAAACATTTCCTTTGTAAATAAAGAGCCGCCCCCGTATTGTAGCGCGTGCCTGGCAGCCCAATTGGTGGTGCAGCCCAATTTTCGCAGCCTTCTAAAACTGCCCGCATCACAATTCCGCGATATAATGCGCGCGCTCTACCGACATGTCATCCACCGGCACATTGGTGTCACGCTTACCTTGCTACCACCCTGAAATAAAAAATTAGAATGAAAAAAGCTACCCGCAAAAAAATCATGCCAAATACTCTCTATGACTTCTGCCGCAATATTGTCTTGTTATTGCTTCCCATCACAATTGCCGGTTGCGGTGACGCGCTAACTCCAAAGCCGTTCGTGTTCGACATGACGCGCCTTAACCGGGATGGCAGCGTGAACGACGGCAAGGACTACGCCAAGCAACCATGGGCATGTGTGCAGGACAACCAATCAGGTTTGATCTGGGAGGTAAAGGAAACCGGACCCGGATTGCACAGCATCAACAATACTTATAGCTGGTACGACCCCGATCAACAGACTAACGGCGGTTTTGCGGGCAAGGCCAATGGCGGGGCATGTACCGGCAGTGATTGCGATACGAGCTCTTATATCAAAGCGACCAATACAGAAAAACTTTGCGGCCTGAACGATTGGTATCTGCCAAGCCGTTACGAATTGAATACCATCGTGGACACCAGCATCCCCTTTCCCGGCCCTACGCTTGCAAAAGCCTTTTTCCCGGAATCGCTGCCCGGAAAATACTGGACTGATACAACGTTCAAAACCCGCCGCGCCGGTGCATGGGTATGGGCATTCGATCATGGCGGCGATGCTGTTGTGGAAAAAAGCGATGCGTTAAGTGTAAGGCTGACCCACGTAAACCCGAAAAAGACAGCTGCGCCGACCTCTCAAAACCGGTAAAGGGAACCTCTAAAAACTTATTTATTGTCATTTCGAGCAAGGCGAGAAATCTTTAGGCCTTTTGAAATCCATAAGCCACAAAGATCGTCACGTCGCCACGCTCCTCACGATGACAATTTTTAGAGCCGTTCGGGTTAGACGAGCCGGAGCCAAAAAGATTTGCGCGCGGATACGCGGAAAAAAACAAAGGCGTAGGGGCAATTCACGAATTGCCCGTGCGATTCGTGAATCGCCCCTACGGGGTGGTCGAACATCTTGTCATTTTTTGACATCATTTGACTGGTAAGAGACTAAAAGCACGCCCCACCTCTTGGAATACGAAAAACACCGAACCGCTCAATTCAGTACAGTTTTGCCCGCAGTTCTGATTTTGTAATTCAGCGTGGCCAGTAAAAATGTGAGTAGCGCCGCGCCGCCGTTGTGCACAACCGCCAACGCCAGGGGAAACTCCAGAAAAACGGTCAGAGAACCTGTAGCAAATTGCAGTGTAACGACGATCAGCAACCAGCGCGCGGTCTTGCGCAACCCGTCGATTTTAATTGCCGTGCGCGCCACCCAAACAATAAAGGCAATGACGGCGAAAGCAAAAATGCGGTGCGTCCAGTGAATTGCCGTCAAAGCATGTGCGGGCAGGTACTCGCCGGTGGATGTCATGCCCAAATTGCGCCATAGCGTGAAGCCGTTGGCGAAATCCATTTCCGGGAATAGCGCGCCCTGGCACAACGGAAAATCCTGGCACGCCAAGGTCGCATAATTGGTGCTGACCCAGCCGCCAAGCGCAATTTGAATTGCCAGCAACACCATTGCGATTGCCGCTGGACGGCTTAACGCCGCAGCCGATTGCGGCAGCGGCGGTCGATCGCTTTGACGTGCCGCAAACCAGGTCAACAGCGCCAGCAATGTCATTCCCAACAACAGATGGATGGTCACGATGGCCGGTTGCAGCTTCATTGTGACTGTCCATGCGCCAAAAGCCCCCTGCAAACAAACAAACGCCAGCAACACCGATGGGAATATTGGAGCAAATTTCATTGCTTTGCGGCCGGATTGCAGCCATTTGCGCCATGCTATCACCACCAGCGCGATGATCAGCACACCGACACACATGGCCAGATAGCGATGGATCATTTCAATCCATGCCTTGATGACGGTTACCGGGCCGCTCGGCATGGCGGCCTCTGCGGCACTGATGTCCGCATGCGCTTGCAACGGGTTGGCATGTCCATAACAGCCCGGCCAATCCGGGCAGCCCAAGCCCGAATCGGTCAGCCGCGTAAATGCTCCAAACATGATCAAGTCAAAGGTGAGAAACAGCGTGACCCACACCAGTTTGCGGTATTTATCGGCATCGCCAGATACCCAGACCATGGCCAGCGGCAACAATGCCGCCAGAAGGGCCGTGATGGCAAGCTGGATCAGCACGATGCGTGCCCAAGGTTGGATGTTTTTGCTGACATAGAACAAACAACTATTACGGTCATGGCACGACAGAATCAATCACAATATTTACGTCTTTGGCACCCGGCTTAATGGCTCCCGTCATTCCCTGCAAATCGCCGGGCCGCGCAACCGGGTCGCCGGATTTGGCCACGCGCGCCACCACCACGACTTGATCGAAACCGGACAATTTCATCTGCGCTTGCATTGCCATGCTGTCATCGAGCGTGAATTGCAGCGGCAAATCTTTTACCTGCTTGCGCAATACAGCAATCGGAAACTTTTGCTCTCCCGCCGCACGGGCAATGATGAACACCGGGTCGGTTGGCGCGGCCATACCGGCCAGCGCGGGGTTCAGCGCGACTCTGCCGGAGATCACCGCGCCCGATCCGGCCGCCGATTTCTCGGGCGCTTTATCCGCTGGCATCCGCGCCAATTTTTCCTTGCCACCCTTTTGCGTGGCGAGGAGTTCGCGTGCGCGCTGGGCGCCGGCGCGGATCATCTGCACATCCGGGTAGTCCGGTGGCAGCAGGTCGAGCAGTTTTTGCCAATGAGCGATCGCTGCGGCGTAATCTTCGCGCTCCATCGCTGCGGTACCGGACAGCGCCAAGGCCAGCGTGTTGTTACTGTCCAGTTCTAGCGCTTTGTTGAGAAATCCGGTTGGCTCACCTCGCAGCGTCCGTCCGTGGCTCATCGCATAAACATCGGCATAGTCCGCCCATAATTGCGCTTCATTGGGTATCAGCTTGACCAGTTGCCCGTAAGCGCGCTCCGCATCGGAAAAACGTTCCAACTCACTGTAGGAGCGCGCCAACAGCATCCACCCGTCAGGGTTTTCGGATTGTTTCGCCAATTCCTTTTCCAGTTTTTGCAGCGCGGCTTCCGAGCTGATCAACCCCGCGCCTCCGGCTCCCGCTTGTTGCGCCTGCGGCAGCATGGCGTTGGTGTCGCCTATCGCAAAATAAAGCGGCACACAGAATAACGGCAGCAAAACAGCCAGAATAACCGCCAATATCTTGGCGGGTCGATGCGATGGCCCGACGGGTTGTTCCGCAGTTTTGACTTCCTCCAGCAAACGCGCCTGCAATTCATGCTTGCCTTGCTCATAACCATCCGGCGTTAACAACCCGTTACGCAAATCGGCATCAAGCTCCGCTGACTGGGCACGCAAAATTTCCAGATTGGCGGCATCGCGCATCACTCCGCCATCACTACTGTTGCTGCGCCAAAGCGGCAACACGATAAACAGCAGCGCCACCACCAGCAGCGCCGCGCAAACTGCCCAGAACAGAATCATGCTTGAGTATCCTTAGATTGATTGGGCAATTCTGATGTTTCGCCCAGCAAGGCAGCGGCGCGCTGCGCATCTTCGGCAGACAATTCGGTTTCCGCAACATCGCCCTTACGCTTGCGCACTTTGTAAATCAGCATGATGCCGCCGATCAGCAACAGGGCAAATGGCCCATACCAGAGGATCAATGTAGCCTTTTTCATCGGTGGGTCATACAGCACAAAGTCGCCGTAGCGGGAAACCAGATAATCGATAATTTCCTGATCGCTCATGCCCTTTTGCATCTGCTCGCGCACTTCGCGGCGCAAGTCTTCGGCGAGCTCGGCATGGGAGCTGGCCAGCGATTCGTTTTGGCAGACCAGGCAACGCAGATTCTCCGCCAACCCTATCATGCGTTTTTCCAGCACCGGATCCTTGGCCATATCTACAGCCTCGCCGGCATAAGAAAAAACCGGCAACAGGCAGAACAGCAGCAACAAGTGTCTCATTTGGCCTGCAACTCCTTTACCAAAGGAAGTATTTTTTCATCCAGAATTTGCTGTGTCACCGCGCCGATCTGTTTGTACTGAATGATGCCCTGTTTATCGATCACATAAGTTTCCGGCACGCCGTACACGCCGTAATCAATGCCGACCCGCCCTTCAATATCCGACACCGCCAAAAGATAAGGATCACCGAGCCTGCGCAACCAGATTTGCGAATTTGCCGGTTTGTCTTTGTAGGCCATGCCTAAAATCGGCACCAGATTTTTGCGCGACAAATCCATAAATAGCGGGTGTTCATTTTCGCAGGCCACGCACCAGGATGCCCACACGTTGAACAGCCACACCTTGCCCTTCATGTCCTGCGGTGAAAATTGTTTGGCTGGTGCATACAGCTGCGGCAGCGTAAACGATGGAGCTGCTTTGCTGATCAGCGGAGACGGCACTTCACTGGGATTAAGTTTCAACCCGATAAACAAAAAAACCGCCAATATTACAAAAACAAAAAACGGAACCAAAAAGCGCGTCATGATGTTTTTACCTTCATTGCTGATATGTTATCCGTGCTGTTCTTACTGTTCTGCCCGTCAAAATTCGCCTGCTGCGCCTTGTCTTCTGCCTTCGTGACACCCGGCCTCCGGCGGAGGCGATAACGGCGATCACTGATTGCCAACACGCCGCCGAGCACCATCAATAAACAGCCGGCCCAAATCCAATCCACAAAAGGTTTGATGTAAACACGTACCGCCCACGCCCCGTCACCGCCCGGTATGGGTTCACCCAGCGAAACATACAAATCGCCCAACAAACCGGTATCGATCGCCGCTTCGGTCATCGGCATACCGGACGCGTTGTATATGCGTTTTTCCGGGAACAACTCGGCGACCTGTTGGCCATTTTTGCTGGCCGTTACGCGCCCGCGCCCAGCCGCATAATTCGGCCCTTGTATTTCCTCCACGCCATGAAAGCGGAATTCATAGCCGCCAGCCTGCACGGTGTCACCAACATTCATACGCACATCGCGCTCGGTTTCGTAGCTTTCCACCATAGTCACGCCGATGATAAATACCGCTACGCCAAGATGCGCCAACTGCATTCCGTAATAGCTCAACGACTGGCCGCGCAAATGCTGCATGAAAGCGCCGCGGCCAATCAACCGCTCGCGCAGACTTAACAATACCGAAGTAACGATCCAGAAGGCCATCAAAAAACCCAGTGCGATCATGACAGTCCATTTGCCCATCACCAGCGGCAACAACAGCGCGAGCAGCAACGCGCCGGCAAATGCCCAGCGCACGCGCTTGGCCAATTCCAGCGCACCGATTTTTTTCCAACGCGCCAGCGGCCCCAGGCCCATCATCATCACCATCGGCACCATCAGCGGCACAAATACGGCATTGAAATAAGGCGGCCCGACCGACAACTTCCCCTGCCCCAACGCATCCATAAACAGAGGGTAAAGCGTGCCAATAAACACCGAGGCGGCGGCGACCGAAAAAAGCACATTATTCGATAGCAACAGCGATTCGCGCGACAACAAATCAAACCTGCCGCCCAGGCCGATTTTCGGCGCGCGCCAGGCAAACAGCAGCAACGATGCGCCAATTGTAACCACCAGGAAAGCCAGGATGAAAACACCGCGCTTCGGATCGGATGCAAATGCATGCACCGAGGTGAGCACGCCGGAGCGCACCAGAAATGTACCCAGCAAACTCAATGAAAACGCCGCAATCGCCAGCAACACTGTCCAGCTTTTGAATGCGCCACGTTTTTCTGTCACCGCCAATGAGTGAATCAGCGCAGTGCCCACCAGCCAGGGCATAAACGAGGCGTTTTCCACCGGATCCCAGAACCACCAACCGCCCCAACCCAATTCATAGTAAGCCCACCAGCTGCCCAGCGCGATGCCGAGCGTCATGAACACCCATGCCACGGTTGTCCAGGGGCGCGACCAACGCGCCCAGGTGGCATCCAGTTTCCCGCCCAATAACGCGGCGATGGCAAAAGCAAATGCCACCGAGAAACCCACATACCCCATGTACAGCATCGGCGGGTGAATCACCAACCCCGGATCCTGCAACAAGGGATTTAAATCGCGCCCGTCGGCAGCAGCAGGCAATAGGCGTTCGAACGGATTCGATGTGAATAGCATAAACAACAAAAACCCCACCGCGACCAGCCCCATCACACCCAGCACGCGCGCCACCATTTCTTCCGGCAGGTGCTTGCTGTACACGGCGACGGCCAACGTCCACGCAGATAAAAGAAATGCCCACAGCAGCAGCGAACCTTCGTGCCCGCCCCACACTGCGGCCACCCGATAGGCAACGGGAAGCTGTGAATTGGAATGCTGCGCCACATACAGCACAGAAAAATCGTTGACAACGAACGCGTAAGTCAAACACACAAAGGCAATAGCCAGAAACACAAACTGACCATGCGCCAGCGGGCGTGCCGTACCCATCAACACCGCGTTATTGCGCGCCGCGCCAATGATCGGCAATACGCCGAGGCAAAATGCCAGGAACAGCGCGATGATTAACGCGAAATGACCAATTTCTGGGATCATGTGGCAACTTTCAAAATGATTACTTGGTAACGGGCGATGCCGCGGTTGATCCTGTCTGGCTCACGGCGGCGGCAGAGTCCTTTGCGGCCCCCGCTTTCTTGATTGCATCAGCAGCCTCGGGGGGCATGTAATTTTCATCATGCTTTGCCAGCACTTCTTCCGCATGCATCATGCCATCGGCTTCCATCCTGCCTTGCGCGACCACACCCTTGCCTTCCTTGAACAAGTCCGGCAGGATGCCCTTGTAGACGACGGAAACATGTTTGTGCGTGTCGGTGATTGAAAACTTCACCGTCAACCCGTCGTCCCCGCGCTTCACGCTGCCCTCCTCTACTAGGCCGCCGATACGGAAACTGCGCCCTTGTGGAGCTTCGTTGTTAAACACTTGGGTTGGAGTAAAGTACAAGCTGACGTTATTTTTCAGCGCATTCAACACTAGGCCCACAGCAATAGCGACCGCCACGACCCCAACGATAATGAACACAAATCTCTTCTGGCGTGGCTTCATGTTTTATCCTCGCTATCGGTATCATCTTCCGCATCGCGCATCATGCGCACTTGCTGCAAAGTGATTTTCCGTTTGTGTATCACCATCGCAATTTCAATCGCAAAAATGAGTAGCGCAACAGCATACGAACCCAACCAAACATAGGTCAGCGGATTCTCCCTCATCCAAATATCCAAGTTCATCGCCGCGCCTCCGACACGTTATTGATAGAACCAGCAAATTGCGGGCGAAGGCGCGATGCGGCCATTCCCGCACCCGTCGCCTCCCCTCTCCTCAATCCTCTCCCGCTTGCAGGAGAGGAGGCGATCGCTCTTTCCCTCTCTGGGGGAAAGTTGGATAGAGGGCTGGCGCACCGTGTCATGGCCGCACCTCCGACACGTTACTGGTGGAACTACTAGCCATTCGACTAGGCGAGCAAACAACACTCGCCAAGTCGCTGGTTATGGCGCAGACAGCCGTTTGCGGGAGGAGGTGCGATGCGGCCATTCCCGCACCCATCGCGTTCGCGCACCGTGTCATGGCCGCATCTCCGGCAATTCGCTGATCCATTGGGTATGGCATTCGCGCTCCAGGATGATGCTGCGCACCCGCGCCAGCACCACCGCAATCGCATACAGCCAGCAAGCCGCCAGCGTGATGAACATGGCCTGCTGCATCGCAATGTGCATGGATGTGCCGGTAAATTTGATGGTTGAGCCCTGGTGCAGAGTGTTCCACCACTGCACCGAAAAATAAATGATCGGCACGTTCACCGAGCCCACGATTGCCAGCAATGCGCTGGCGCGATCTGCGCGGCGCGGATCGTCAATCGAAGCATGTAACGCGATGAAACCCAGATACAAAAACAGCAGAATGAGTTCGGAAGTCAGGCGCGCATCCCATACCCACCACGCGCCCCACATCGGCTTGCCCCACAATGCGCCGGTCCACAACGAAATAAAGGCAAACAGCGCACCGGTAGGCGCGATAGCGGTAGCCATCATGGCCGATAGGCGTGTATTAAAAACCAGCCCCAGCGCCGCATATCCGGCCATGACCAGATAAAGAAACATGGACAGAATGGATGCCGCCACATGAATAAAGATAATGCGGTAAAACTCACCCTGCTGCGCATCTGTCGGCGCGACAACAAAGCCGATATATAGCCCAACCAGAAACAAAATCGCGGCGGAAAATGCGAACCACGGAATCAGTTTTCCGGCTAAACCATAAAAAGTCGTCGGCGCAGAATATTTGAACCAGTTTGTTGCCAATCTCTACTCCATCGAAATACGTAAAGCCTGCGCTGTTACCCAGGGAGTGAACACCAGAGCCAGCACAAATAATGCGCCCAGCAAGGATAAATGCGATGCCGCGCTTAATCCGCCAGATACCGCTTCGACCGCGCCCGCGCCAAAAATCAGCACCGGGATACACAGCGGCAACACCAGCAACGATAACAACACCCCGCCGCCGCGCAAGCCCAGCGTCAACGCCGCGCCAATCGCGCCGACCATGCTCAAGATGGGTGTCCCCAACAACAAACCGGCGATCAATACACCGAGTGCCTGCATTGACATATCGAACTGCAAACCCAACACCGGCGCCATCAGCACCAGCGGCAAGCCGGACACCATCCAGTGCGCCGCCATCTTACCCAACACCAGCACGGATAAAGACTGCGGGGCCAACATCATTTGTTCCAGCGTGCCATCCAGATAATCGGCTGAAAACAATCTCCCCAACGACAACATCGAAGACAACAGTGCTGCGACCCACAGCACGCCCGGTGCCATCTTCCGCAACATGTTCATCTCCGGTCCGACACCCAGCGGGAACAGGCTGACGATCATCACGAAAAAAATCAGCGTGGTGAGCACATCCGCGCGGCGACGCATCGCCAACACCAGATCACGCCGTATCACCAGCGCCAGCAGATCAAGCAACGAGAATTCTTTCACGCCATTCATGGCAGGGACAAGCTGTGCATTTCAATCCCTGCCACTTGCAGCGGTTGATGGGTGGTAAAAATCACCATCCCCTGACGCGCCAGATGTTCGCCCAGCAACTCCTGAATCAACGCCACCGCTCCGACATCCAGCGCGGTCAAAGGTTCATCGAGTATCCACAACTTGGCCTCGCTGACCAGCAAGCGCGCCAGCGCCACACGCCGCCGCTGTCCTTGGGAAAGCGCCTTGGTCGGCAGCCTTTCCCGCCCGCGCAACCCCATGCGACGCAAGGCGGACAGCGCCTCTTTCTCATCAAGCTTGGCACCGGAAAACCCAGCCGAGATACGCAAGTTTTCCAGTGCGTTCAGCTCGTCCTTGATGGCATTCAAATGCCCGAGGTACAGCATCTCGGCGTAATAATCCTCATCCAGATCGCAAATCTTCTCGCCACACCAGGCAATCGTTCCCTCATCCTGCGCCATAAAGCCGCACAGCGTGCGCAACAAACTGGTTTTGCCGCTGCCATTCGCACCCTGCACCTGCATGATTTGCCCGGGGCGCAACGTAAAACTCAACCCGGAAAACAAACGATGATCGCCGCGACTACAGGCAAGATTGCTGACTTCCAGCATGGGGGAAAACCCGAAATTAGACAGCGTGCGATTATATACGACGCATCCGGCGAATGCGCGCCGTTCATTTGCAGTTATAATCGCCGCACTTTTGACCAACCATTCATAGAGGAACAGCATGGGATTTCTGGCCAACAAACGCATTTTGATTACCGGCATGATCAGCACACGCTCGATTGCTTACGGCATCGCTCAAGCCATGCACCGCGAAGGCGCGGAACTGGCCTTCACTTATCAAGGCGAGCGGGTACGCGGCCGTGTGGAAGAGATGGCCAAGGAATTTGGCAGCAGCATGATTTTTCAATGCGATGTCAGCAGCGATGACGACATCAACCAACTGTTCACCGACCTGGCTAAAAACTGGGATAGATTCGACGGTTTTGTCCACTCCATCGCCTATGCGCCGCGCGAAGCGTTGGATGGTGAATTTCTGGATAATTTCAGCCGCGAAGCATTCCGCATTGCACACGACATCAGCGCCTACAGTTTTCCAGCCATGGCCAAGGCTGCGCTGCCGATGATGGAAGGCCGCAAGGCCGCACTGCTAACATTGAGCTATCTGGGTGCCGTGCGCACCATGCCGCACTACAACTTGATGGGCATGGCCAAGGCCAGTCTGGAAGCCAGTGTACGTTATTTGGCGATGCAGCTTGGGAGCCAAGGAATACGCGTGAACGGCATTTCTGCCGGGCCGATCAAAACGCTGGCTGCGGCCGGGATCGCCGATTTCGGCAAATTGCTCAGCTATAACGAGAAACATGCCCCGCTCAAACGCAACGTTACCATTGAGGAAGTCGGCAATGCCGCCGCCTTCCTGTGCAGCGATTTGGCCAGCGGCATCACCGGCGAGATCAGCTACGTGGATGGGGGGTTCAATACCACCGCGTTGGGCACAACCGAACCTTGATCCTAAAAAACGCAGTTAAGGGGTAGGTAGGTGCGAATTTATTCGCACGAACAAATGGTTATGTGCGAATGAATTCGCACCTACAAAAACAACGCAACGCGCTGGATAAATACAACATTCATCACCAACTGCGGTTTATAGGCTGATTCCGCATTGCACCAGAATTTTTAACTACCAAAGAAAACGCCACCTTTCGGTGGCGTTTTCTATTTACCTGCTGTCTGTCAAGGCTGCATTTTTGCCACTTCAGGCAAATTCACCTTGATGTCCGCCTGCTGTTTCGCGTCCGTCAGGTAAGCACGGAACATTTCCTCTCCCACCATCTGGCGTAACTGCCGCACATAGTTAGCGCGTTTCGCATCATCGGCTTTTTCCGTATCTTTTACTGCGTCAACTCGCACCAAAGTGTAACCATTCTGCGCCGATTCCATCCCAACGAATTGCGGCAGTTTGGCGCTATCTACCTGAAATATCTGACGTACCAGCGCAGCATCGTCCAGCGTGCCGTGTTTTGCGCGTGTAATCGTCTGCGCGCTCCCCCACTTCAAGGCGGGTTGTTCGCCACGCTGCAATTGCTCAAGATTTGCCTTGCCTTGCTTAACCGCCAAACTAACAGCCTGCTGGCGCAGTAATTTCTGTTGGATCGCATCTTGCACTTCACTCAAAGGCCGCACACTGGCAGGTTTGTGCTCAAGAATGCGGGCGGCCACCAACGTGTTCCGCGCAACTTCGATAGCGGGTGTGTTGCGTTTATTTTTTACCACATCCTCACTGAAAATCGCTTGCAACATCTTTGCTGTCCAAAGTTCGTGCCCAGCATCCCCTCTCGCCAACCAGTCACTTTGTTCAATTTTGCCACCCGCAAGCTCTGCGGCAGATTTGAGCGTATCACTTTGTTCATAAGCGGCACTGCTGAATTTTTCCGCTAATTCTGCGAATTTATCGGTGGCTTTTTGCTGGCGCAATTTGTTCACGATACCTTCACGCGCCTCCTCGAATGGCAGCAAACGGGTCGGCTTGACCGCGACCAACTTGATAATGTGATAGCCAAAATCTGTCTTAACCAGCTCACTTATTTCGTCTTGTTTAAGCGTAAAGGCAGCATCTTCAAACGGTTTGACCATCATGTTGCGGCCAAAAAAACCCAGATCGCCCCCGTTCGTGGCTGAACCGGGGTCTTGTGAATTTTTTCTGGCTAACTCCGCAAATTTGGCAGGATTCTGTCTGATCTGTTGCAACAACTGTTCAGCTTTGGCCTTTGCCGCATCCTGTTCTGCCTGCGGCGCTTTAACGGCGACAGTAATCAAAATATGCGCGGCACGGCGCTGCTCCGGGTCACCGAAATCTGCATGATGCTCCTCGTAATATTTCCGGGCATCTTCTGTATCAATGTTGATCTTCGCCATCAAATCATCTGCTGAAAACTTCACGTATTCAACCTTGGCCTGTTCCTGTGCCTGAAATTCCTTCTGGTTCTGCTCGTAATACCCCTTTAATGCAGCCTCATCCACTTTTACCTGAGCCATAAAAGGCTGAAAGGAGATGGGCGATATACTCACCGTCCGTTGCTGTTCATTCAGCCCTATCACTCTGTCCGCGATCGTATTTGATGCATAACCGTTTTGTGTATACGCTTCACGCAACTGCTGCCCAAGCAACTCATCCCGCAAACGCGCCTCAAACATAGGTGGGGACATACTCTGCCCTGCCAGCAAAGTCTCATAACGTTTCTTGTCAAACTTTCCATCCACGCGAAAAGCCTCAATACCGGCAATCACTTGAGCTATTTGCTCATCTGCCACAATCAATCCGGCAGCTCTGGCGCGATCGATCAGCAGGCGCTGTGCGATTAAATTGTCCATTACCGCACGTTTCATCTCGGCGCTGTCAAACATCGCCGCATCGAATTTATCGCCCAACATCTGACGCATCCGGTCTTGTTGCTGACGTATAGAATTTTCAAATTCTTGCAGGGTAATTTTTGAGCCGTTCACTGTCGCAGGAGCTTCCCCGTCACCCGATCGCTGGTACGAATCCACACCCCAAAATGCAAATGGCAAAATGATCAGCGCCAATACAATCTGCACCAATCGTTTTTTTTCACGGACAAAATCAAACATAGCTAACACACCCAACTGTTGATTTGGAATAACTGATGTCGCGAACCGGAAATAACGGGGCAAATGAAGCGGATGGATTTTTTTGCCAGGCAAGGCGCAGACCAGTAGCCGTATGGGTTGTACGGCAATGGAATGCAACGCGGCATGGCGGAAAAAGATGCCGTTTCATGTTTCGTTATTTCCGCTTCGCGACACCAGATATAAAAAAAGGCGAACTTGCGTTCGCCTTTATTTGGCGGAGTGGACGGGACTCGAACCCGCGACCCCCGGCGTGACAGGCCGGTATTCTAACCAACTGAACTACCACTCCAAAAAACATTTTGCCTGGTGGGTGCTGACGGGATCGAACCGCCGACATTCGCCTTGTAAGGGCGACGCTCTACCAGCTGAGCTAAGCACCCGACAAAGTCTGCTAGTTTACAGCATCCTTTAAGCCTTTACCAGCTGAGAATTTTGGAACCTTGGCGGCCTTGATCTTGATCGTCGCACCAGTGCGAGGATTGCGGCCATTACGTGCAGCGCGCTTACCAACTTTGAAAGTACCGAAACCAACCAAACTCACCGTATCACCCTTCTTCAATGCCTTCTTGATGGATTCTACGGTCGCGTCCAACGCGCGGCCAGCAGCTGCCTTGGAAATTTCAGCAGATTTTGCAATTGCGTCAACCAGATCAGATTTATTCACGTAAGTCCCCTTTAGCGAGTGGTTAAGAAAACAGGGAAAGCCCTGCAACGGCTTTATATCAAGGCTTCACGGCTTTGGTCAAGCGATTAAGATAATTTTTTTATCTTGCATTGCAAAACTCAAGCTGTTAGGAATTTTTTCAATTAGTGTTTAGTCACATGCGACGGGTCAGGCAGCTTCGCATCACCTGCCAATTCAACGGGGGCAAGCTTTTCCGGCGCATCCCCAAGCGGTTCCGGCTTGCGTTCAAGTGCCATTTCCAAAACCTGATCTATCCATCTGACAGGGTGAATGTCTAATTTATTTTTAATATTGTCCGGAATCTCTGTCAGATCTTTGGTGTTTTCTTCCGGTATCAGCACCACCTTGATGCCACCACGTTGCGCTGCCAGCAACTTCTCCTTCAGGCCGCCGATCGGCAACACCTCTCCACGCAGGGTAATCTCGCCGGTCATTGCCACATCCGCACGCACCGGTATACCCGTGAGTGCAGACACGATAGACGTGCATATTCCAATCCCCGCGCTCGGTCCATCTTTGGGGGTTGCGCCCTCCGGCAAGTGTATGTGCAAGTCAGATTTTTGGTAAAAATCTCCCTCTATACCCAAACGGTTGGCACGTCCGCGCACCACACTGATAGCGGCCTGAATGGACTCCTGCATCACCTCACCCAGTTTGCCGGTAGTCGTGGTTTTGCCTTTGCCCGGCAACACCGCAGTTTCGATGGTCAGCAATTCCCCGCCCACCTCGGTCCATGCCAAACCTGTCACCTGCCCGACTTGGTTATGCTTCTCGGCAATTCCATAAGAATGGCGGCGCACGCCCAGATATTTGTCAAGGTTGCGTGCATTGATCACGACCTTCTTGGAGCTATCTTTCAGCGAAAGCGCTTTCACCACCTTGCGGCAAATCTTGGAGATTTCCCGCTCAAGACCGCGCACCCCCGCTTCGCGCACGTAGTAGCGCACGATGTCGCGCAACGCACTTTCTGAAATACTGATTTCTTCCGGTTTCAGCCCATTATTTTTAATCGCCTTGGGCATCAGATAGCGCGTGGCGATATTGATTTTTTCGTCTTCCATGTAGCTGGAAACATGAATGATCTCCATGCGATCCATCAACGCATCCGGGATGTTCATGGTATTCGCCGTTGCTACAAACATCACGTCGGAAAGGTCATATTCAACCTCAACATAGTGATCGACAAACGTGCTGTTCTGCTCGGGATCAAGTACTTCCAGCAAAGCCGAAGAGGGATCGCCGCGCATATCCATACCCATTTTGTCCACTTCGTCGAGCAGAAACAAAGGGTTCTTCACCGCGACCTTGCTCATGTTTTGCAGGATTTTGCCCGGCATGGAACCGATGTAGGTACGTCGATGGCCGCGAATCTCCGATTCATCGCGCACACCACCTAGTGACATGCGCACGAACTTGCGGTTGGTGGCGCGCGCGATGGACTGCCCCAGCGAGGTCTTGCCCACGCCGGGAGGGCCAACCAGACACAAGATCGGTGCCTTCAACTTGTCCACGCGTTGCTGCACAGCGAGATACTCAAGGATGCGTTCCTTGACCTTGTCCAAGCCGTAATGATCCTCTTCCAGCACCACTTCGGCCTGTTTGAGATCGGTGCTGATTTTTGTTCTTTTCTTCCACGGCAAGCCGATCAGCACATCGATATAGTTGCGCACCACTGTGGCTTCAGCTGACATCGGCGACATCAGGCGCAATTTCTTCAACTCCGCTTCGGCCTTGGTGCGCGCTTCTTTCGGCATGTGCGCCGCCTTGATTTTTTTCTCTACCTCTTCGTAGTCTGCGCCTTCCTCGCCTTCGCCCAGTTCTTTCTGGATCGCCTTGACCTGTTCGTTCAGGTAGTAATCCCGTTGGCTTTTCTCCATCTGGCGTTTCACGCGACCACGGATACGTTTTTCAACTTGCAAAATATCAATTTCCGCCTCCAGCAAACCAAGCAGATGTTCGAGGCGTTTGCGCACGCCAAAAACCTCCAGCACTTCCTGTTTTTGCTCAAGCTTAAGCGGCAAATGGGCAGCTATGGTATCGGCCAGGCGACCCGCATCATCAATACCGGCCAGCGAAGTCAGTATTTCCGGCGGGATTTTTTTGTTGAGTTTCACATACTGATCGAACTGTGCGATTAGCGCGCGCCGCATTGCCTCGGATTCACTATCCGTGCCATCTTCGGCAGAAACCATTTCTACCTCGGCATCAAAATAGCTGTCAGCGTCATAGACGCGCAGCACGTTGACGCGCTGCGTACCCTCCACCAGCACTTTCACCGTGCCATCCGGCAGTTTGAGCATTTGCAGAATATTGGCCATGCTGCCGATAGCGTACAAATCATCCCGGCTAGGGTCATCTTTGGCAGCTGACTTTTGCGCGACCAGCACAATACCCTTGCCAGCCTCCATAGCAGCTTCAAGTGCTTTGATAGATTTGGCGCGACCGACAAACAATGGGATAACCATATGCGGGAACACCACGACATCACGCAACGGCAACAGCGGGTGCAAATCGGTTTTGGTAATGCTTGGAGTATCTTGTTCTGACATGACAATCACCTATTCGTTGACTGGTGGGTTAGATGGGGATAGCTTGGGCAAATTCAAGCACCCCATCCGGACAAGATAAAGAGCGATGGCGAACAGTAAGTTAGGCGGCTTTTGGAGTGTCAGCGTAAATGATGAGGGGTGTAACTTCGCCCGTCAGATTCGTTTCATCCAACACAACTTTGCTGACATCCTCCATCGAAGGCAAATCAAACATCACATCCAGCAGCGCATGTTCCAATATTGAGCGCAATCCGCGCGCGCCAGCCTTGCGTGCCAGCGCCTTGCGGGCAATGGCCAGCAACACACCCTCGCGGAATTCCAGCTCCACACCTTCCATGAAAAATAATTTCTGGTATTGTTTGGTCAGCGCGTTTTTGGGTTCAGTCAAAATTTTGACCAGCGCCGCTTCATCCAATTCCTCCAGTGTCGCCACTACCGGCAGACGGCCCACGAATTCAGGAATCAGGCCGAACTTGATCAAATCTTCCGGTTCCACATCGCGCAGGGTTTCGCCGGTCTTGCGCTCATCTTTGCTGCTGATGGTCGCACCGAATCCGATGCTAGCCTTGGAAGAACGATTGCGGATGACTTTTTCCAACCCGTCAAATGCACCGCCACAGATAAACAGGATGTTGGTGGTATCTACCTGCAAAAATTCCGTATTGGGATGCTTGCGCCCACCCTGCGGTGGAATCGAAGCCTTGGTGCCTTCGATCAATTTAAGCAGTGCCTGTTGCACCCCTTCGCCGGACACATCACGGGTAATGGAAGGGTTGTCCGATTTGCGGGAAATTTTGTCGATTTCATCGATGTATACAATGCCGCGCTGCGCTTTTTCCACGTCATAGTCGCAGCTCTGCAACAATTTCTGAATAATGTTCTCGACATCCTCGCCGACATAACCAGCCTCGGTCAGCGTGGTGGCATCAGCCATCACAAATGGCACATCCAGCAAGCGCGCCAGTGTCTGCGCCAGCAAAGTCTTGCCGGAACCGGTTGGCCCAACCAGCAGGATATTGCTCTTGGACAACTCTACGCCATCCTTCGCGTCGTTTTTAAGCCGCTTATAGTGGTTGTAGACCGCTACTGACAAAATTCGCTTGGCATGTTCCTGCCCAATGACGTACTCATCAAGGGCTGTGCAGATTTTTTTGGGCACCGGCAAATCAGCCTTGTCATCCTTGATGTTCTCGTTCTGGATTTCCTCGCGCATGATGTCGTTGCACAACGTGATGCACTCATCGCACACAAACACCGACGGACCCGCAATCAGCTTGCGCACCTCGTGCTGGCTCTTGCCGCAGAACGAACAATAGAGCAACTTGTCACCTGGTTTTTTATCACTGGCCATCGCTACTGATTTCCTATCGAGTTTTGCGAGCAGCCACAGCACGGCTTGCCCGCCGGAGTCATTACGGCATATAAACTATTTTCTTTACACACGTTTTTCCAGCACCTGATCCACCAGCCCGTATTTCACCGCATCTTCCGCGCTCAAGAAATTATCCCGGTCGGTATCGCGCTCGATGGTTTCGACAGATTGCCCGGTGTGCTGCGCCAGCATCTGGTTAAGCTTTTGTTTCAAATACAGGATTTCGCGCGCATGGATTTCAACATCCGAAGCTTGCCCGCGGAAACCGCCCATCGGCTGATGGATCATCACGCGTGAATTGGGCAGGCAGAAACGCTTGCCCTTCTCTCCTGCCGCCAGCAGGAACGATCCCATACTGGCTGCCTGCCCGATACATAGCGTGCTGACGCTCGGTTTGATAAATTGCATGGTGTCGTAGATCGCCATACCAGCGGTAACAGAACCACCGGGCGAGTTGATATAAAAATGGATGTCCTTATCCGGGTTTTCCGATTCCAGGAACAACATCTGCGCCACGATCAAATTCGCGCTGTGGTCGTTGACCTCACCGACCAGAAACACCACGCGCTCCTTGAGCAGGCGCGAATAGATGTCGTACGCCCGTTCACCGCGCCCGCTGGTCTCCACGACCATGGGAATCATCCCGATATTCTGCGGCTCCAGATAGTCCGTCATCTCAATTTCCCATCAATTCATCAAAAGAAACCGGCTTGTCAGCGGTCTTGGCCTGCCCCATCACCCATGCGACGAGGTTGTCCTCCAGCACGGCGTTCGCCACCTCTTGCAAGCGTGATTGATCTTCATAATACCAACGTGCAACCTCTTCCGGGCGCTCAAAGCTCTGTGCATATTCCTCCACCATCGCCTGAAGCTGATCAGGTTTGGCCTTCAGATCATGTTTCTGCGCCAGGTCGGCAAAAATCAGACCCAGCTTGGCACGTTTCTCCGCGCGCGCGGCAAACATCTCCGGGGGGGGACGTATGCCTTTTATCTTCATCCCGCGTGACTCCATCTCCTGGATGGTCTGCTGCATCAACTCCTGTATCTCCCACTCCAACACCGCCTTGGGCAGATCGAATTGTGCCACCTTCAGCAAGGCGTTCATCACGGCATCTTTATTGCGCGCTTTGAGGCGGCGCGACACTTCGCGCTGCAGATTGGCGCGGATTTCGTCTTCCAGTTTACCGACATCGCCGCCCTCAATACCGATGGAAATACAGAATTCAGCATCCAGCTCCGGCAATCTCGGCGCTTCCACTTTATTCAGCGTGATGGTGAAGTTCACCTGTTTGCCCGCCACATCTTTACCGTGATATTCCTCTGGGAAGGTCATGTCGAACGACTTGGTCTCGCCAGCCTTCATACCCATGATGGCTGTCTCGAACTCCGGCAACATACTCCCTGCGCCAAGTGTTACTGGATAATCCTTTGCCTCACCGCCCTTGAACACTTCGCCGTTCAGCCTGCCGGTAAAATCAACATGCACCTTATCACCGTCCTGTGCGGCACGGTCCACCTGTTCAAACACGGCGCGCTGCTTGCGTAGCGTCAAGATGGTGTTATTCACGTCATCTTGAGACAGCTCATAAACCAGGCGTTCCAACGTTTCGCCCGACAGATCGCCGATGGCCACTTCCGGATACACCTCGAATGTCGCGCTGTACTCGATTTCATCCGCAGCCAAGTCGCTAGTTTTCAATTCGAATTTTGGATAACCGGCCACCTTCAGGTTATTAAGTTGCACGACCTGCTCAAACGAAAGTTGCAGTGCATCACCCAAGGCTTCCTGGTGTGCCTGCGCACCGTAATGCTGTTCGAGAACCTTGGCCGGAATTTTACCGGGGCGGAAACCGGCGATTTTCGCGGTGCGCCCGATTTTTTTTAACCGTGCGGTCACTTCGCTGCGAATGGCTTGCTGGGGGATAGATGCGTTAAGACAACGTTCTAACGCGCTCACAGTTTCTACGCTGGACATACTAAATTTCCTTGAGTGAAGTTGAATTTGTGGCTGGTGTAAAGAAAGTACGAATCCAGCCTGCGCGCCTTGTAACACCGGAATCGAATCCATATCCTTTTAATGCCACAGCCCTTGCTGCAGAACATTTCCAGTCAATCTTCACTGGATTTTACGGAAAACTCCGGAAAGATCACCATACCAAGCAAGTGCGAAGGATACCACACGCCGCAGCCTATTAAAAACCAGAAGCCACAGGCAAGTCATATAAAAAGTTGGCAACTTTATTGGCAGCATTCGTCGTATGCACAGTTTTTAGCTGTTCGAGTACACTTCGCATAATTCACCTCACCCATTTCAAATTTTATTTGCACAATTCTCACTGCGTGAAAATAACCACTCAAATATGAACCTCATCCTTCAAGCCACACACGACATCCCTTCGACACTGGTTGAGCATCTCGCCAAGCTTTCCAATGCCGCGCGTACCGAGCAGATTGCCACGCATGTCTATCGCTTACGCGATGCCAAACCGCACCCTGCCATTGCGCCTTATTGTCTGGAACATCAACTCGATTACGGCTTCGTAACACATGACACACATCTGTCTGATTTCGGTTTATTGGTGATGGACATGGATTCCACCCTCATCAGCATCGAATGTATCGACGAGATTGCCGACATGCAGGGGTTGAAACCGCAGGTATCGGCGATCACCGAATCGGCGATGCGTGGTGAGATCGATTTTGCCGAGAGCCTGCGCCGCCGCGTGGCACTACTGGAAGGCTTGGATGAAGGCGCGTTACAACGCGTATATGACGAACGGCTGCAACTTAATCCCGGCGCCGAGACCATGCTCACGCAATTGAAGAAGCACGGCATCAAAACGCTGCTGGTATCCGGTGGTTTTCTGTTTTTTACCGAGCAGTTAAAGCCGAGATTGGGGCTCGATTTCACCCATGCCAACACACTGGAAATCCAGAACGGCAAACTCACCGGCAGAGTGCTGGGCAAAATATTGGACGCGCAAGGCAAAGCCGACTGGCTGATAAAAACCCGTGAGGAGCTTGGGCTCAAACCGGAACAAGTCATCGCCATGGGCGACGGCGCGAACGATCTGAAAATGATGGCGCAAGCCGGCATCAGCATCGCCTACCATGCCAAGCCTGTAGTACGCGAGCAGGCTAGCTACGCGCTCAACTTTGTCGGGTTGGACGGGTTGGTCAATTTGCTATCAAACTAGGGAAGCTCTGATTAAGTCCTCATTCGTCATTCCGGCGAAGGCCGGAATCCAGTGTTTTCAATGGACTGGACACCGGCCTTCGCCGGTGTGACGGACTTAATCAGACCTTCCCTAGCCGACATGGCAAATAACCAGCCGCGATACTTACCCGAATATTTGGCAAAATACCCCGCTACCCACCCCCTGCTGGCATACCTGATACCCCGAACCCCCGAATTCTTAAAGGTTTCCATCGTCACACTGTAATCACGTCAAAATATTACTTGCAAAAAATTCCCCATGCACTAGAATTAGTGCAAATCATACGGCAAACCACTATATGTAGTGGTTTTGCTTTTTTGGCTGAAGCAGCCCATACAACTAAAAGGGAGTTGTATCGTGTCAACCGCAGAATGCATTTGCTCTCAACCTCCGCCCGCCACGCTTCTGACCCTTTCGCCTCCTCCGGCATGTAACAGGGTGTTGAAAAACGTAAATTCTACTGCTTGATTTTGGCCGCCAGGTATTTCCACAATTTTTGTGGGCATGGGCAGAGTGACCAGATATCCAGCAATCAGCCAGCTAAAGGAACAACCGAAATGACGCAAGAAATCAGCACCGAAGTATTGTTGGAAAAATATGCGGAACAGGGCGAAACTTCCATCGAAGATGTGCGCCGCCGCGTGGCGCGCGGTTTGGCGCAAACCGAAAAACCGGAACAGCGCGCCCACTGGGAAGAAGTGTTTTTTCAGGCGCAGGAAAACGGTTTTGTACCTGCCGGGCGCATCAACTCGGCGGCCGGGTTAAAGATTCAGGCGACGCTCATCAACTGCTTCGTGCAGCCGGTGGGCGATGCGATTTCCGGCATCAGCAACGGCAAGCCCGGCATCTACGATGCCTTGCAACAGGCCGCCGAAACCATGCGGCGTGGCGGCGGTGTCGGCTACGACTTTTCGTCCATCCGCCCGGAAGGCGCGCAAGTCAAGGGCACCAATTCGCGCGCCAGCGGGCCGATCTCCTACATGCGTGTATTCGACCGCTCCTGCGAAACCGTCGAATCGGCCGGCGCGCGGCGCGGCGCGCAAATGGGCGTGTTGCGCTGCGACCATCCCGATATTGAAAAATTTATTCACGCCAAGGATCAGGGCGATCTGCGCAACTTCAATATTTCCGTGGGGGTCACTGATGACCTGATGCACGCGGTCGAGAACGGCCAGCAATTCGAATTGGTGCATAGCGCGGAACCCTCCGCCGCGCTCAAGGAACAAGGCGCCACACAGCGCGCCGATGGCAAGTGGGTGTACCGCAGAACACCGGCTGCCGACCTATGGAAACAGATCATCGAAAGCACTTACGATCACGCCGAACCGGGCGTGCTGTTCATCGACCTGATGAACCGTGACAACAACCTTTCCTACATCGAAGTGATCGAGGCCACCAACCCCTGCGCCGAACAGCCTCTGCCCTCCTACGGCTGCTGCTGCCTGGGCTCGATCAATCTGGCGTGCATGGTGGAAAATCCTTTTACCGCAAAGGCAACTTTCAATTTCGCGCAATTCAAACAGCTGGTACAGGCCGCGGTGCGTATGCTGGACAACGTGCTGGATGCCACCGCCTGGCCGCTGCCGGAACAGCAGCAGGAAGCGCAAAACAAGCGGCGCATCGGGCTGGGTTATACCGGGCTGGGCGATGCGCTGGTGATGCTGGGCTTGCGTTACGACACCGACGAAGCGCGCACCTTCGCCGCCGATCTCACCCGCGCGATGCGCGATGACGCTTATCTCGCTTCGATAGATTTGGCTATCGAACGTGGCGCGTTTCCGCTGCTGGATGCCGAGCAATATCTTGCCGCACCGCGCTTCGCCTCGCGTCTGCCAGACGAAATAAAAAACAAAATCCGCCAGCACGGTATCCGCAACAGCCATCTGTTATCGATCGCGCCCACCGGAACCATCTCGCTGGCATTCGCCGACAATGCTTCCAACGGCATCGAACCGGCTTTCTCGTGGTTCTATACACGCAAGAAACGCATGACTGACGGCAGCACCAAGAATTATCAGGTGGAAGACCACGCCTGGCGCGTGTACAAAAAGATGGGCAGTGATATGTCACAGCTGCCGCACGCCTTCGTCACCGCGCTGGAAATATCCGCCATCGATCACATGAAGATGGTGGCTGCCGTCGCGCCCTTCATCGACACCTCGATCAGCAAAACGGTCAACGTACCCGCCGACTATCCGTACGAGGACTTCAAAGACCTCTACACCGAAGCATGGAAGGCCGGATTAAAAGGCTTGGCGACCTACCGCCCCAACAGCGTGCTGGGTTCGGTGCTGTCCATCACGCCGGAAAATACTCCGGCGAAAAAAGAAGAGCAACCGCAGGATCTGGTGTTCGATCAGGACAGGCGCATCGTGCTGGCAGACACGCCCAACCCCGCCCTCGCCTCGTTGCGTTGGCCGGGCCGCCCGCAATTGCCGGGCGGGAGCGAAGGCTGGGTATCCCAAGTGGTGAAACATCCGCTCGGCAGCTTTGTGGCCTTCGTTTCCCATACATCGAACGGTAAAAACCACCCGTTCGAAGTCTGGGTGAACGGCGCGGAACAACCGCGCGGGCTCGGCGCGCTGGCAAAGTCGCTATCGATGGATATGCGCGCGCGCGATCCGGTGTGGATGCGCATGAAACTGGAAATGCTGATGAAAACCGCCGGCGACGACACCTTCGAGATGCCGATGCCGCCCGACGGTGAAATGAAGCGCATGCCCAGCCTGGTAGCCGCGTTCGCATATCTGCTGAAATTCCGCATCGAACAACTGGGCGCTCTGGAAATAAGCGACGACGAAACCACGCCGATGATGGATGCGCTGTTCGCCAAGAAGGAGCCAAAAACCGGCACCAACGGGACAATGAGCTGGACGGTGGACATTTCCAACGCCGGAACCGGCGACGATTTCGTGCTGGGTTTGAAAGAGTTGGTGCTACCCGACGGGCAACGCCGCCCCTACTCGATGTGGCTGGCCGGTGTCTACCCGCGCGCCCTCGACGGCCTGTGCAAAGTGTTGAGCCTGGATATGCGTGTCATCGATCCGGCCTGGATCGGCATGAAGCTGCGCAAATTGCTCAACTACGGTGAGCCGCTGGGCGATTTCATGGCGCGTGTGCCGGGCGAGGCCAAAATGGAAAGCTATCCCTCGACTGTTTCCTACGTCGCCAAACTGATCATTCACCGCTATGCCATGCTCGGCATTCTCGACGAACACGGCTATCCGATCCAGCAAATGGGCGTGATGGAAATCCCCGCCGCAAAAAACAAATCCTCGAAGACCAAACCGTTAACGGGAAAAGTCTGCAAAGAATGCGGCAATGCCACACTGATTAAAAAAGACGGCTGCGAGTTTTGCACCAGTTGCGGTGCGATCGGCGCGTGCGGCTGACGCAAAACCCGCGCGGTTGAACCGCGTCAGTATGGGCTACTCTGGTTAGCTTAAACATTCCAGCTGGCCGTTTTCGGAGCGGATATACATAGCTCGGCGGACGGCTTGTTGTAGGGTGCAATAAGCGTAGCGCATTGCACCGAATGTGAAGCTCCATGCGGCGCAATGCCCGTTGGTTATTGCGCCCTACGCGTGCTGTGCGAAAAGCCGCGCAAGCTGGTGAATTCAAACGTTGGGCATCGTAGAGGACATCATGGATCAGCAGACGGAGTATCAAATGGCGAATATGCAGGAAGCCATTAAGAGGCTCGCGGAACAGCAACAGAGAATGGCGCAAGACGCACACCAACGGCAACAACAAGCTGCCGCGGAGAAGATGACTGAGACGCTGGTGAAAATTATCTCTAGCTCTTACGACAAGGCGATTGCATACAACAACGTCGTTATTATCGCCGGCTATGCCACCTTTTTTGCCATATGGGGAGCAACAAAGCCGGCTCTAACGCACTGGATTTCAATTGCGTCGGCTTTATTGATGGTTTTATCAGCAACAGTCTTTGTCTTGTTCGAACTATTCAAAATGGTTCAGAGCTCGCGGACATTGATGCAACTTCAAGCCATTGCGGTTGATGAAAATGCGCGCAAAGACCCAGAAGTATTTCAATCTAAAATGAATACATTTGAAACGTTGCAGAGATCGGCCTCGCTACGTTTCGTTCGGGTCTGGGTAGCCGTACTTGTCATCACTGTATCAACGGCTGTCGCTGCCATTGCACTGCTGCTTTACAACTACGTTTGCACGCTCCTTGGCGGAGCCTCTTTGGCGTGAGCCGCGACGCCCAACCTGAACGTTGAAGTTCGGCTTTCTGGAAATACCAAGTTCCGCAATGGGGCGTTTGCCGGCCGCCATGAACCACCACCGGGTAGTGTAATAACAAAATTACAAGGCATCTTGGGGACAAAAAATAAGCCACTGGGTTCAGTGGCTTATTTTTTATTGTGGTGCCGGGGGGGGGACTCGAACCCCCACGCCTTGCGGCACCGGATTTTGAGTCCGGCACGTCTACCAGTTCCATCACCCCGGCAAAAGGGACGCGAATTATCCATGAAACGATACGTCTCATCAACTACAATCGCGGCCTCGCAATAAAGCGCTGTACCGTTGTTCATGCGTACTGAAGAATTTGATTTTTCCCTGCCGGAGCAGTTGATCGCCCAACATCCGCCCACACAGCGCGGCGCGAGCCGTTTGTTGCACACCTTCGATGGTACGCTGGAAGATTGCCGTTTTGCCGATCTGCTGCAACTCATCCAACCGAATGATGTGCTGGTGCTGAACGATACGCGTGTCATCAAGGCACGATTATTTGGCAACAAACAAAGCGGCGGCAGCGTCGAAGTGTTGGTGGAGCGTGTACTGAACGATCATGAGGTGTTGGCGCAGGTGCGCGCCAGCAAATCACCCAAGGCGGGCAGCAAGCTGTTGCTGGCCGATGCGCTGGCGGCCGAGGTGCTGGGGCGCGAGGGCGAGTTCTTTCATTTGCGTTTTGGCGGCGACGAGCCGGTGCTGTCCTTGCTCGAACACTATGGCAAATTGCCTTTGCCACCCTATATTACCCACGCCGCAGATGCCGGAGACGAGCAACGCTACCAGACCGTGTTCGCGCGCGCATCCGGCGCAGTGGCTGCTCCTACGGCGGGGCTGCATTTCGACGATGCCATGCTGCAAGCCTTGCGCGACAAGGGCACGAAGCTCGCCTATGTCACATTGCATGTCGGCGCGGGAACGTTTCAGCCGGTGCGCGCCGAGCATATCCGCGAGCACACCATGCACAGCGAACGCTATGAAATTCCGCAAGCTACGGTGGATGCGATAGCGCAAGCACGAATGGCAGGTGGCAGGGTAATCGCGGTCGGCACCACCAGTCTGCGTGCGCTTGAGAGTGCTACGCAGGATGGTGAATTGCAGGCAGGCACAGGAGAAACGCGCATCTTTATCACGCCTGGTTATCGCTTCAAATTGGTGGATGTGCTGCTGACCAATTTTCATCTGCCAAAATCCACGCTGCTAATGCTGGTGTGCGCGTTCGGCGGGATGGAGCAAATGCTGGCGGCGTACCGCCACGCGGTGAACAACGAATATCGCTTCTTCAGCTATGGCGATGCGATGCTGATCGAAAAATGTAGGGCGGGTTCCACCCGCCGTCAAATAATAATGTCGGGCAAAGCCCGACCTACGACTGATTAACTCAATGCCCAATTACCTCCGCACCCGCATACCCGGAGGCAGCTACTTCTTCACGCTGGTGGCGCATAATCGCCGCCCGTTGCTGACTAACGGACATGGCGAGTATGCCACTCCTGATTATGAAACTCGCCATGCCCGTTTCCCCCTCCCCAACCCTCCCCCGGTGGGAGAGGGAGCAAACGAATCGCTACGCGAGTTTCACGTTAACGAAAACACCCGGGCCGCTCTGCGCGTTGCCGTGCAAGCGGTACGCGAGGAACATCCGTTCATCGTGGAGGCTTGGGTACTGTTGCCAGATCACCTGCATTGTCTCTGGCGTTTGCCCGAAGGCGATGCCGATTACCCCGTACGCTGGGCGAAGATCAAGCGCCTTACCCGACATCATTTGGGTATGTCAGCCGGGGAAAAATTGTGGCAACCCCGCTATTGGGAACATTGCATCCGCGACGAAAACGATTTCGCGCGGCACGCCGATTACATCCATTGGAACCCGGTAAAACACGGTTTGGTAAGATGTGCGGCGGATTGGCCTTACTCGACCTTTCGCCGTTTTGCTGTGGCTGGCATATACCCCGAGAATTGGGGGATTGTTGAGGGCGAGCTCGGCGATGGAAAATTCGGTGAGTAGGGCGGGTTTCACCCGCCGTCATTAAACAACGTCGGGCGGAGCCCGATCTACGGTGATGTCGATTGAGAAATGGGCGGGTTCTACCCGCCGATAAAAAAATAATACCAAGCGAAACCCGACTACAAAATATGGAATTTACTCTGCACAAGACTGACGGCCTCGCCCGTCGCGGCACTCTGCAACTGGCACATGGCAGCGTCGAAACCCCGGCGTTCATGCCGGTCGGCACCTATGGCACGGTGAAGGCGATGAGCCCCGCAGAGTTGCATGACATCGGCGCGCATATCGTGCTGGGCAACACTTTTCATCTGTGGCTGCGCCCCGGTTTGGAGGTGATTGCGGCACACGGCGGTTTGCATCGCTTCATGGGCTGGGACGGGCCGATCCTCACCGATTCCGGTGGGTTTCAGGTGTTCAGCCTGGGCGCGCTGCGCAAAATCACCGAGGAAGGTGTCAAGTTCCAATCTCCGGTAAACGGCGATAAATGTTTCCTTACACCGGAAGAATCCATGCGCATTCAGAAGGTGCTGAATTCAGATATTGCGATGATTTTCGACGAATGTACCCCCTACCCTGCAACCGAGCGTGAAGCGGCGGATTCGATGCGCTTGTCGTTGCGCTGGGCAGCGCGCTCCAAAGCGGCGCATGACGGCAATCCAAACGCATTGTTCGGCATCGTGCAGGGCGGGATGCACGAACGTCTGCGCGACGAATCGCTGGCGGGGCTGACCAACATCGGTTTTGACGGCTATGCCATCGGCGGGCTGTCGGTGGGCGAGCCGAAGGAAGATATGCTGCGCACCCTCGCGCACACCGCCCCGCAATTACCCCAGGACAAACCGCGTTATTTGATGGGGGTCGGCACGCCGGAAGACATCGTGGCGGCGGTGACACAAGGTATAGATATGTTCGACTGCGTGATGCCGACGCGCAACGCGCGCAACGGCATGTTGTTCACGCAGCACGGCGACATCAAAATTAAAAATGCGCAATACCGGATGGATACGCGCCCGCTGGACGAACAATGCGAGTGCTACACCTGCCGCAACTTCAGCCGCGCCTACCTGCACCACTTGCACCGGCTCGGCGAGATACTCGGCGCGCGCCTGAACACCATCCACAATCTGCATTATTACCAGCAGTTAATGAGGGAAATCCGCGCTGCAATTGAGGCGGAGGTATTCGTGGAATTTGCGGCTCGTTTCAAGCGGATGCGTGGCGGGTAAACGTAGGGCTTCCATGCGCTTCATGCTAGAATGCGCGCCCTTTGATTCACCTTTGGAGACTGAACAATGTTTATCAATAACGCTTATGCTGAAGCGGCTGCGCCGGTGCCGAGCACTGGCATCGTGGAATTTTTGCCCCTGATCGCGCTGGCTGTCATATTTTATTTTCTGGTACTGCGTCCGCAGGCCAAACGTGCCAAAGAACAAAAATCCATGATCGAAGCGCTGCAACGCGGCGATGAAGTGGTGACGGCAGGCGGCGAAGTGGGGCGCATCAATAAAGTGTACGAGCAATATGTCGGCGTGGAGTTTGCCGAAGGCATCGAAGTGACGGTGCAAAAGGGCGCGATTCAAAGCGTGCTGCCCAAGGGAACCATCAAGGCTATCAAATAAGAAGCAAGCGCTGTCTCGCCGCGCGGGGATTTTTCCCTTCCCAGCCCCTTATTAAAAGAGGTCTCAATGAACCATTACCCACTGTGGAAAAACCTGCTGATCCTGGTCACGCTGCTGGCCGGATTGATTTATACCTTGCCAAATTTTTTTGGTGAATCTCCCGCTGTGCAGGTATCGCCATTGCGCGCCAGCCTGAAGGCGGATGCCACACTACTGGGGCGTGTGGACACCGCTCTCAAAGCTGCCAATCTCACCCCTGAAGTCATCGCGTTGGACGGCAATAGCATCAAAGCGCGCTTTACCGATACCGATATGCAGCTAAAGGCCAAAGATATGCTGCATGGTCAGTTGGGCGAAGACTACGTGGTCGCGCTTAACTTGTTATCGCGCTCACCGCACTGGCTAACCAATCTTCACGCGCTACCGATGTATCTTGGCCTGGATTTGCGCGGTGGCGTGCATTTCATGCTGCAGGTGGATATGAAAGCTGCGGTCGACAAGGCCATGGAAGCGACTGCCGGCGATATCCGCAGTGCGTTGCGTGAGCAAAAGATCGCCTATTCCGGCGTGAGCCGCGAGGGCAAACTGGCGTTGGTGAAATTCCGTGATGCCGAATCACGCGGCAAAGGCGAGGCAGAAATAAAACAGCGTTTCCCCGATTACGCGTTGAGCAGCAGAGATGAAGGCGGCGAATTCATATTGCAGGCTGCGCTCAAACCGGAAGCCGAACATCGTATTCAGGAATCCGCCGTGCAGCAAAACTTGCTCACCCTGCGCAACCGTGTCAACGAACTGGGCGTGGCCGAGCCGGTGATCCAGCAGCAGGGAGCGGATCGCGTGGTGGTGCAGCTGCCCGGGGTGCAGGATACGGCGCGCGCCAAAGATATCCTGGGGCGCACCGCGACATTGGAAGTGCGGCTGGTGGATGACGAGCATCAAATCAGCGCGGGCGCGGCGATACCGCCCGGCACGGAGATGTTCAAGGACCGCGAAGGCAATACTCTGCTGGTGAAAAAGCAAGTGTTGCTGACCGGCGAGCGCATTAACGATGCCCAGCCCGGCTTTGATAACCGCAATAATGAACCCGCCGTGCATATCAATCTTGATGGTGTGGGCGCGCGCAAATTCAAAGAAGCGACGCGCGAAAATGTCGGCAAGCGCATGGCGATTATCCTGTTTGAAAAAGGCCGGGGCGAGATCGTCACCGCGCCTGTCATCCGCGAAGAAATCGGCGGGGGCCGCGTGCAGATCAGCGGCAGAATGAACACCGAAGAAGCGCAGGACACCTCGCTGCTATTGCGTGCCGGCGCGCTGGCTGCACCGATGGAAATCATCGAAGAGCGCACCATCGGACCCAGCCTCGGCGCGGACAACATTGCGCGCGGCTTCAATTCCACCAAGATCGGTTTCATCATGATCGCCATTTTTATGGCCGCCTATTACCTGATGTTTGGCGCAATTTCCGTCATTGCGCTGGGCGCGAACCTGCTGTTGCTGGTGGCGTTGCTGTCCATGTTGCAAGCCACGCTCACGCTGCCGGGCATGGCGGGCATCGCGTTAACGCTGGGGATGGCGATCGATGCCAACGTGTTGATCAACGAGCGCATCCGCGAGGAATTGCGCAACGGTGTCACGCCGCAGGCCGCAATTCACG
>Ga0315281_10001230_pt1 | contig 37562 bp, 42 predicted proteins | sample YL17G07_0_MG_FD_204540 | JGI IMG/M metagenome (GOLD analysis project Ga0315281, IMG submission 204540) | Sediment microbial communities from Yellowstone Lake, YNP, Wyoming, USA - YL17G07_0 | ecosystem: Environmental > Aquatic > Freshwater > Lake > Sediment | place: USA: Wyoming | collected...
CTCAGAAGGAAAAAAGAAAATAAGAGAAATAGGAAACTTGGGAAAAAGTGAGAGCTTGAAATTCAAAACCTCATTTCCTCTTTCAAATTAGACATCCGGGGGATAAAAGTTTCTTATCCAGCGCTGAGAACGAAGATACTCCATTTCCTCATCAGTTAATTCTATATCCACACTTTTTACATTTTCCAGAACATGATCCGGGTTTCTCATGCCCGTAATTGTGGCATCTGCACCATTTTCAGAAATTGCAAATTTTAGTACAATTTGAGTTATAGTCCTATGAGGGGTTACCAATTTATTTTTAATTTCGTTGACTCTATCAACTGTAATTTTAAGTCTTTCTTTGGTGAAATAATCTTTCCGCCAGTCATTGAAAGTTGTCTCATAAGTGAAAGTGCCGGAGAGTGATCCTTCATCAAGGGGAACTCTAGCAATTATGCCGATCTTATTCTTTTTACATAAAGGGGTAAGTTTATCTGCTGCCTGCTGATCAAAAATATTGTAGACTATTTCTATTACATCAACTTCATTTGACTGCGCCAGTTTCAAAACAGAATCAGGATCATTATCGTTAACAGATACTCCAATAAATTTAACAATGCCCTCTTTTTTTAATTCTGAGAAAGCCTGCCGCCAATCATCTTTATCTATCCAACTGTCAGTCCAGACATGAAGAAGAAGCACATCAATTGTGCGGTTACCCAGATTCTTGAAGCTTTCATGAGTTTTTTCAATGACATGATCTTTGGGAAAAACATCTTTAATATCATACGTTGAGAGGGCAGGCCAGTGCATGTTTTTCGGGGGGACTTTGGTAACCACAACGATATCTTTTCCTTTCAAAACTTCTGCAATCAGCCGTTCACTGTGACCATCACCATAAACTAGAGCCGTATCAAATAAATTGATTCCCAATTCATAAGCTTTCATAAGTGATTGTTTCGATTTTGCATCATCCGCTTTCCACATATCCGCCCATCTTAGTTTCGGCGCTCCGCCTCCGATCCCCCAAGCACCAAAACCAATCCTTGAAACATGCAAATTTGTTTTGCCAAGTATTGTATATTGCATAACTTCATAGTAATTATATACAATTCAAGTTGGCAAAAATAGACATTCAATTTATTTGAAAGGAGAAACAAATTATGAAAATTAAAGAGATAAAAGCGGCAAAATTAAATACCAAAAAATTTATCAAGGAGAAAGTCGCGGAAATTAAAAAAACGGTAGGAAAAGGCTACGCCATTACAGCTCTATCCGGAGGAGTAGACTCTTCAGTCACTACCATTTTGGCGCACAAAGCACTTGGGCATCGACTGAAAACATATTTTATAGATAACGGTTTGATGAGACAGGGTGAACCACAAAAAGTAGTTTCAGTTTTTAAAAAACTAGGAGTATATGTTGAAATAATTGATGCCCAGAAAGATTTCTTTGCCGCACTTTTCGGTATCACTGACCCGGAAGAAAAGAGAGAGGCAATTACTCAAACTTTTTATAAGAAAGTTTTTGGCAGACTCGTTTACGAAAGTAGAGCTAAATTTCTTTTGCATGGAACCATTTTGACCGATGTGGATGAGACGGTAGCCGGGATCAAAAGACAGCATAACATTTTTAAGCAGATAGGGATAGATCCCCAAAAAGCTTTCGGATATAAAATTATCGAGCCACTAGTTGCTCTTCGAAAAGATGGCGTAAGAAAAGTAGCTAAAGCGTTAGGATTACCGGAGACTATCTATAAACGAATGCCATTCCCCGGACCGGCGCTTTCTGCCAGAATTATCGGTTGTGCCACACCCCAAAGAATTGCTTTAGTCAGAAAAGCAACAGTTATTGTGGAGGAAGAACTGGTAAAAACTGGCGCTTTCCAATATATGGCAATTCTGCATCAGGATAAGGTAACAGGCATGAGAAATGGCAAAAGAGAGTATGGCCTACAGATTGAGGTAAGATGCTGGAAAAGTATTGATGCCAGAGTCGCTTTACCAATAAGGCTATCCTTTAAGATTCTGGAGAGACTAGCTAAAAGAATAACAACAGAAGTGCCGGGGGTGGTAAGCGTCACTTATAATATCACCCCAAAGCCACCATCAACTATGGAGGCTGTCTAAATAGAAGATCCAATATTTAACCTCTTTTCCTTTCCAGGAGGAAGAAGGAAGGGAAGCTTTAAGACAGAGTTGCGAGAGAAAGTCGGCAGGCTTGGGCAGTTTCTCCCAAACTTGAGGAAGATATAAGGCTCGTTGGCTCTCTTTTTCTAAGATGACTCCTGGTTTTCTTTGTTCAAGAAATTTCAAGAAGTGATCAGTATTTTTTTGTTTATATTCGACAGGAACAGTCAGAACTGACACTTCAACTTGGAGGCGAGACAGCTCTTTTTTTTCAATCTGTGGAAAACGGAAGTCAGAAAAAGCAGCACGAATAGAATTTTTAATAATATTTAGGTAAAGGGGTTCAAAAACTTCATAATCACCGATGCAGCCACGAAGATTACCATCAATATAGACACTGACAAAACAGGCAGCTTTGGGATAGAGATCTTTTGCCACTTCATCTGCTGCAACTTTTGGAAGTCTTTGGTGTACAAAATAATAGTCAATTGCGAATCTCGCTAAATCTTCTTTAGTTTTAAATTTCATAAATATTAGTTATAAAATCCGATTGCCGCGTATCCTACAACTGCGTTTTTATCGCCATAGGCAGTTGCAGATGTATCGTAATAAATAAGCTCACTCTTCCAGCTTTCTTTTTTTGCCATGTCCATCAAGATTAGTATACCGCCCGTCCCACAGGCAGCGTTTTCCTCTGAAAAGAAATACTTGCTATCATAATTTACAATCGCTTCAATTGTTTTTTTGTCTTTTTCCCGGGCAATATTTTCCGGCAAATAGTGTGACAAATCTGATGAAATAATAAAAATTGCAGAAGGATAATACTTTAAAAAGTAAAAAGCTGACTCTTTTTGATCGACATTAAAACCTGTCAGAAAACAAGAGATAGAAACCCCGATTTGATCGGGGTAGAGATATTGTAAAAAAGGCAACTGCACTTCAAGACAATGTTCGCTGACATGAGGTTTGCTATCTAAAACTAAATGCTTGTTTTTATCTTTTGCCGGGATTTGTTTTAAAATTCCTAAAGGAGTCTGCCAGAAATCCGAAGGGGAACCTACTAATCCTTTAAATGGATACTGATGGGATGGTCCGATCAACGCGAAATGCCCATTTCTTGTATTTTGGGGCAATTGTCTGTAACCCCAGGCAGCCGTTTGTCCCGAATAAATATATCCCGCGTGGGGTACAATTAGAGCTTTGATATTACTATTTGGATGTTTCTCTTTAGTATTTTTTAAAAAGCTTTTTAATTGACTAGACAATTCTTTTTTATCTTCCGGATAAAAACTACCGGAAACTGCCGACGGTCTTATATCAGTTCCAGATACCATAGATTTTTTGATTGCAATTTTTACAACATCCAGTTTTAAGATTTATCTCTTTTATCTCAATCTTATACCCTAGGCGCGAAATTAAAAGTTGATCACATTTGGGACAATAGGTAGATGAATGTACCAGGTCAGGTACATTTCCTATATAAACATATCTTAGTCCTGCTTTTTTTCCAATATCATAAGCTTGGATAAGAGTCTTATGAGGCGTAGGAGGAACGTCTAACATTTTATAGGCAGGATAAAAAGCGGAAATATGCCAAGGAATATCTGTGGATATATTTGCCAGAAAATTAGCAATAGCGGTTAGTTCCTGTTTGCTATCATTGAAATTTGGGATAATTAGAGTAGTAACCTCTGTCTCAATACCAGCCTGGAAAAATCTTTTGATATTATCTAAAACTGGCGAGAGTTTTGCACGGCTTACTTTCTGATAAAATTCATTACGAAAACTTTTTAGGTCAATATTGATAGCATCAATATAATCTTTGACGAAGTTAAAAGTCTCGATTGATTCAAACCCATTTGAAACATAAATATTATAAAGTCCTTTTTTTTTGGCTAGTTTGGCAGTATCATGGGTGAATTCTACAAAAATAGCCGGTTCGTTATATGTATACGCAATCCCGCAAGCTTTCTTTCTTTTTGCCATCTCCACAATTTCTGCTGGAGAAATTGTTATTGATAATTGATCAATGAGTTCAGTCAATTCTTTTTCTGAGTTTTTACCCCGATTTAATCGGGGTTGAGATTTATTTATCTGGCTCATCTCCCAGTTTTGGCAAAAAAGACAGCTAAAATTACAACCGAGAGTGCCAAAAGATAACACTTTTACTCCTGGTAAAAAATGATGGAGAGGCTTTTTTTCAACAGGATCTAGATGAAGTCCAATCGCTTTCCCGTAAACTAAGGAATACAAAACTCCATTTCTATTCAACCGTGTGGCACAGATACCGACCTTACCCGGGGCTATTTTGCAGTACCAAGAACAAGCTAAACACTGGGTAATATTTTCACCAATTTTTTTAGAAAGTATTGCCTTCTCCATGGTGAAGGTGGGGCTATTTTACTTCGAACGTTCCTTCATTGGTCCAATAGTTATTCCCCAATATTGCGGCATGTGCTCGGAAGAAATATGATCCGGCAGTCGTCATCTTGATATTCCCTATAAATTGAAAGGGAATATCGTATTTGCCGTTGGCGAAATCCTTCACTATTTCCGTATATTTTGTATCTTCCGGTTTGACTTCTTTTCCTAAACTACCTGGAGTTGAAGTAGTTCCTATATACACCACAGTACGATTTATGGTTGTTGGCGGGCCTTCAACTTTCCAGGTGAAGGTAGCCATAGTTCCTAGTGGTACTTCTTTGGGAGCGGCAAGAAGTGAAACTTTGTAATCTGGTTTCTTTGCCTCAAATGTATACTCATCGCTCCAATAATTCTTATCTTTTACTTGCGCCTGAATGCGAAAATAGTATTTACCCTCTTTATCTATTATGGTATTCCCTATAAATTGAAGGGGGACATCGTATTTGCCGTTGGCGAAATCTTTCACCATTCCCGTATATTTTGTATCTTCCGGTTTGACTTCCGTACCTAGTTCTCCCGGATTGGAAACTGTACCATAGTACACTACAGTATGATTTATGGTTGTCGGTGGACCATCAATTCTCCAGGTAAAAGTAGAAATAGCACCCAATGTTGCCTCTTTTGGAGCATCAACTAAAGTGACTCTGTATCCTTCAAATGACCCTAAGAGTGCCTTTAGCCCAAACCAGCCGATTATAAGAAGGATTACAGCTCCTGCAATCCAGACATATGTATTTAGATTTAAATTTTTTTTATCTCCTTTTGGAGCAGCAGTTACTTTTTCATCTCCCATTGTTTTTCCCTCCTTTTAAAAATTTAAGTATCTTTTATTATTATACACAAATCTAAAATCTCTACAAGTAGATCATTTATTGCTTTTGATGTCTTTTGCTGGAAAAACAGCAGATTGCGGGGAGCGTGGGACGATGTTGGAACGTTTTACGCACGAATACTACAATTCGGCAATGCTTTCAAGAACAGTTGTTTGCCCTAGGTTTAAGTCTAACCGTGATTTTTTATTGGGAAATTGGATTAAAATCATATTTTTAGAGCCTTGCAAAATTACGTTATAAGTACTCCCTTCTGCAACAGTTGAAGGAGCTTCATACCCACTAAGTCCTTTGAGAGTAATTGGTGTAATTTTATTACCTACAGTCATCTGGTTGGCTAGATCCTTTATTTGATCATCATGGGATTTGAATGGTGGATTTACCATCGCAGTTACACCAGGCACAGGAGTTCCTATAGGTCCAGCATAAGGAATACTTGAAACTAATACATCACCAAACAAAGCAATCGTTTGATCCTTACTATTTTGGTTTTCTGGACTTACTAAACTTGTTGCTGTCCCTTGTTTCTTTACCTGCCATAACTTTAAGTATTGAAAACCATATCCTTGTTCAGGACTTGAGTAGGTACTTATTCCTTCCAGATTCGACTGAGTAATTATTGGAGTATTAGTTTGAGCTGATGAAATATTGGGTGATACATTGACTTTACCAAATGATAATGGACTATTTATTGTCGGTGAAATATTTAATGAATTTATAGTACTCTCTTTCTTTTTTGTTTTTTCATTTATTCCCAAAAAGATACTTGCACCTATCCCCACAATAATCGAAATAACGATGATAGATATCAGTAGAATTTTCTTATTGTTTAGGTGGTTATTCAATTCATTAGGTGGATGGGGAATTGGAATATTAGGATGTTGATTTTGAGAAAAGACTTGAGGTTGGGAGTTTTCTTGCATTACATTATTTGAGATATTTTTATCCATCAATCTCATGATACTTAAATAAAGAAAGATATTCAAATAGATATCATAAGATAGTTCAAAGTGTTTTCGATATTATTGATTTAGATTATTATGAGAATCCAAGATTAATTTACGAGGCGCCATTTAAAGTGTTATAACCTAGAATGAGTTTTGAGGCGCGGAAATAGTCTATTTCTGTATATAAGCTCTCCGCATCTTACCACTCACCTTTTCATCGCGTCAGACGCGATTCAGTACTATTCGTACACGGTTCGTGGAGCGATTACTGGAGGGCATTGTCATTTCTAAACTCCCATTCGACAAGCTCAGGATCGCTAAGAAATGTCAATGCGGAGGCGAGAGGATTCGAACCTCTGATGACGTTGCCGCCATACTTGTTTTCAAGACAAGCCCGATCGGCCACTCCGGCACGCCTCCAATAAATTATCTGAATTATAGCTCAAATTGCTGATTTGCTCAAAAGGAGTCATATGAGGATATAAACGTAGTAGAACATGAAGAAATGCGGGAAGGCGTAGATGACGTTCGAACTTTTTACGCACGACTTCCAGCATTTCATGAGTATTATATACCAAGTTGGGATTAAATTCCTATGTTCAGATTACTTGTCTTTAATAAAGAATTATGTTTTAATTGATTTTAAGAGATATGTTTTTCTTAAAGAAATACTCCCATATAATTAGTTTCTTACTGATAGGAGTAATTCTTGGTGTTGGTGGAACACTTTTGGTACAATACATTAAAGGTCCAAAACAGGTGGTTAATGTTACCGGCCAGGGAGTGGTAGAAGCTCAAGCAGACCAGGCGACCATTACCATTACCGTTCAAAATACATCCTGGAGCCAGCAGCAGGCGGAAAAAGATAACAAACAAGAAACACAAGATTTGAAAGATGCGTTGATGAAACTTGGTATTCCAGAAAGTAGAATTACAGTATCAAATTATGCGTCTATGCCCATGATCCCTGATCAAACAATTCCTGCTCCGATAATTGATAAAAACACTGCACCAGTTCAATTACCTCTAGTTGGTGGCATAAATAACTTTAGTGCCTCAACCAATCTTACTATCGTACTTGATACGCTTAAAGGCGTTGATAATATTTTTACTACCGTAAACCTTAGTCCGCATGCGAAAATCACCAGCACCAATTATTCTTTAAAAAGCACCACTCCTTATGAAGCGCAGGCAAGAGAAAAAGCATTGCAGGATGCCAGAAATCAAGCTGAATCTATTGCTAAAATAAACAACCTTCATGTCGGGAAACTTCTCTTTGTTAATAATAACTCTCATCCCGTACCGCTGTATAAAGAGGGAATGGGCGGGACAGCGGGACAGCCATCTTCACCAAGTGGGATAACATATGGTGAGAAAACGATTGAAATATCAGCTTCGTTCAACGCTCAGTACGAGTTGTATTAAAACTCTTATTCTCAAAAACAATCCTCTGACCTAATTCTTCCCAGCGGGGAGCATGGGACGATGTTGGAACCTTCTATCTGATACAAGAATAAAAATATTATGCAGGTTTTTTAATAAATTATTCTTTAGTTTCACTACTCACACTAATATGAAAACCTTCGGTTAGCTGTCTCACTTTTTGATTAACAGGAGATTCTTCATCTGTTGCAGGGTATTCTGACTCAACAATATATTGTATTCTTCTTTGCAACCATTCTGTAGTCCTGTATCTTTCTCCGTAGCTATGAATTTCAGGAAGAGTATGAGATAAGATTAGCACAGATGCTAAACCATTCATTTTCTCTGCGTCACTTGCTTTATGGTCATTGTACTGACCAGGAGTAGTAACTTTCCAAAAAACATTTTCCTGTTTCGTCTCTCCTTCAGGAACAGATACATTTATAACACTTAGCGTTAAATTATATGTTCTCCATCCTTCTCCGAGGTCAAATACACCCTGAAACATATACTGATCTCCTATTCCTGATCCAGGTAATATTTGGAATCTGACTGTTTCAGGATTCATCCATGTATCAAACTTCTTGAAACTAATCGGATCCGCTTTGAGCTCTAAAAAATCAGGATCCGGCATATGTTGCCAATTGAATTGGTTTCCTTCTATTGGTACTAAACTAGCTCCTGCCATGTATATAATATAACCTAAACTGAATACTATGGAAATATGATAAGTTCCAAAGTGATATCCACCCTACTAAAAATTGAGGCTATTTTTGGTGGCGGAGAGGGCGGGACGATGTTGGGACATTTTTATTCCTTAACTCCCATTAAGATCTTCCCCACAAATACAATATAAATTATTCTTAAATTGTTATTATCAATAATTTATATTTTTAATTCCAAGTTACATCCAATTTATAACTATCAAAAACAGTTTTATTTGTATCTACTATTTTAAATGGCGTGGTGGATCCTATCTGTAAAGGTGTAGATCCAGTATCACCAGCGTATGTAAAATCTGTACCAGCTACTTCATTATTCTTATCATAATAAGTAGCGGTAACTTTAACAAAAGATGCCGGCCTTTGTGTATTATTCATTACTTCCCCTACTATAGCCGAATATCCGTATTCTGTTGTTTTCTTATGACTTTTTACTTCCACCTTTCCTATCTCAATAGTTGGTTTAGGTGTATTTTCTACAATTATCTGCTTAATACTTTCAGTTGGTTTATTACTATCTATTGTTGATTGTTTTACTTCCTCATTTTCAACAGGAACCCTGCCAGTAGTCGATGATTTACTACCCATAGAACCAACTCCCACCCCAACTAGAAATACTACAAAGTAAATAATACTTTGTTTTAATTTCCCCATACTATTCACCTCCTTATGCTATCCAATAAAATCTTTTAGTATTTTCAATGACTCATCTTTTACTTCTTTTCTCACCCAACTTTCGCTTAATTCATCTATATTTCCTTGAGTGTTTACTATCGTATGACATGGACTAAAATAAAAACCAGTTTTAGAGGCAACAAAAAGCCAACAAGGGTTCCAACGTTTTGATATTTCTGTTGCTATTTTTAATAAATCGGTTTTCAATAAAGTCTCTCTATATTTAACTTCAACGAGAAATACTTCTGTTTTGTCTTTATTAATTAGGACAAAATCCGGAGCACTTCTTATATTTTCCAAGACCTTTTTTATTTGTACATGATGTTGATACTGCGCAAGTTCCGGTATAGTATGTTCGTAACCAATCTGAATAATTGTAAATTCTTCTGATTCCCTAAACATCTCTTCAAAAATAACTTCTGCTATTTTTCCTTTAATAAGATTTTTTACAAAAGAAGCATTCATAATCTAGCCTCATTTTCTATTCAATATTTGGCATCCATGCTATAGATTGAGTTTGGCACAAAAGCCATACTTTAGCAATTATTTATCGTAGAATATGTCTCTTTATAAACGATCTTCCTGAGACGCACCAGATGGTGTATCTTTATTTTGCAGATTTGAGGTATTTTCGAAGTTGATTGCAATGTATTATTTATTATCCTGAAGATATTCTTTCAACATATACCGCAGTGTAGTTTTCCCTTTTGTTGTTTTGAAATATTTTTCTCTTCTTTTTGCATCTTTCTTACTTCGATACGCTTCATAATGAATAAGCTTAAATGGCACATATGCTTTAGTCGACAGTTCTTCTTTGTTATTGTGCTGTTTGAATCGAAGTTTGAGATTTTCTGTAAATCCAGCGTAGATAAAGTTTTGATGGAGGCTTTTGAGGATATAGACGTAAAAGAATTTCATCGAAACGTGCTAGACAGCACATTTTATAAGAGACGTGCCAGTCGGCACATCTCACACGCACAACTGATTAAATATCTTATATCTTATTCCGAATATAAATGGCTTCTTTTGTTTTAGTAGGCAAAGCCATGCACCGACTGGTGCGTGGCGGAGAACCATTTACAGTGTTATAACCTATTTCGGGTCTCCTTCGTATATTCAAAACCCCGCCTTTGTTAAGGTTTAACTAATACAGAAGCTGAAACAACTATAAAGATTCCTATTGAATTAAGTATAGATGACAATTACCTGCTTGTCTGTATCTATATGACGTTGAATATATTTCCTGCTGCTTTAGATAGATAACAACGGAGCGGATATTAAATCCGCTCCGAAGCATGATGTAACTTGAGTATAATTTGACTATTGTGAGTCCATTTCTAACTATAAGCGTTACTCTGTTGCGTACGCTTTAACGGTTACTTTAACATCTTCGCTTGACGTATTTTCGATTTCAACCCGTCCCAGAGGTGCAGGTACCCAAATTTGGGAAGATGGATCATTCAAGGATACACCCCAAAAGTCTTTGGACAGCGTGAGATATGATTCTGCTCTTATTGCAGACCCTTTTTCTTCAAAGAAAACAACACTTATATTGACTTTATCACGAGTCTCCTTCGAGACTAATCCGTTACCTTGTGCAGGACCGATACCTTCAAGGAAGCTCAATTGTTTGTAAGTAGCCAGACTAACAGGTTCTGTTCTAACATTAGTTCCTCCGGTAGAACCCTTTGGTACTAAAATATCTTGGGCAAAAGTAATTATTTTACCTTTTCCCTGTACCGGTTCGCTTGTTGATTGTCCATTGCTTCCAATTGCAGGAATTTTTGGCCAAGCTAAGGATAATACTGCCAAACAAGCAATAGCGGTTATAATGACTGATATTTTTTTCATAATTTTCACCTCCCTTCATACAAAAAATCCAACCACCCTGATATTAATATCCTTTAAATATCTAAAGCAGTTGGAGTGATAGTGAGATTATAACTGTTTATTATCGGATTGTCATGTCCACTTGATCTTTTTTATAGGCAGATAAATCTGCTGTATTTCTGCTTACATCGGCAAAAATTAGATTTTGATAAGCACTCTTGATATACTGCAGGCGATGAAATTGATTGTCTTAATAGGAAATGTCATTAAATCGATCTTTAGTACTCTTTGGGAATTTCTCAAACACATAGTGTTGTTAATACTTCTTAGTGTTGTTTTTATTGTTTTATTTATATGGGGCCTTTATTATATTAATACTTATAAACCAACCATAGAATTTACTTCTCTTCGTATTGCTGTAATCGTATTTCTTGTGTTGTTTAATATGATTTTTATTACATATCCCTTAACAAAAGCTCTGCGTAAACATTATTACATTATGGGTTTTGTAACCACAACCGTCTTTTTCTTTATAACATTTGTACTATCACAGTTAATTTTTAAAGCTCTTGGTATCTAGTTTTAGACTTCCATTAATAAAGGGGAGCCTTGTAATAGGATAAAATCGATTGTATAATACGGATCTGCTTATGAATAAAAATATTTTTATTCCAATCATCGTCGTTATCTTGGTTATTGCAGCCGGAGGAAGTTTTATATTCCTTAAGCGTCCACAAACCAAACCGCAGACACTGGGAGAAAAAACTACTAATACTTCTGATACAGGTGGAAAAAAGTCTGTTAGTAATCCTGCTCCTTCAGGTGTTAGTTTAAAATGTACATTTTCTCAGAAAGAAACCAAAAGCTCAGGAACACTATATTTAAATGGTCCTAAACAGCAACGGACAGATACTATATCTGAAATAGGCAGTAAACCTGTTCAAGGACATATAATTTATGACGGTGAATACGTCTACCAATGGTTTGAGGAGAATGGAAAAATAGCAATGGGGATTAAATCGGTCTCAAAAGACCTTAATGCAATGGCTGATCAAATCCAAGCACAGTTTCAGCAAGCGGATAATCTGGCTCAAGTTATTGAATTGAATAAAAAGAACAATATTGATTGTTCACAATGGGTAGTTGATGAATCAAAGTTTGTTCTTCCTTCTGGAGTAGAATTTATCGATAACACCAGCAATCAAAACAATTTGAAAGAAGCCAGGTGTAATACATGTAATTCATATCCCACAGAAGCACAGGCACAGTGTAAATCTACACTGAAGTGTAACTAATAGGTAATTCAAGTAATCCCCAATTTCCATATAGATCAGTTAAAAATCTCGTTATAATTGTCAGTGGGATAATTGAGAACCATTTACAGTGTTATAACCTATTTCCAGACTACTGTGCTTCCTCCTGATCAATTGAATTATAACGTAAATTTTGTTTAAGTGAGTATGTTGCTCTGAATGCTCTAAATAATTCAGCTTCACTTGATGTGAAATTTTCTTAAAAATCACATGAGGCTATTATCTTTCTAGCATCTTCTATATAGACCCATACCAGCTTACTTGTCACCTTTATTTGGCTCTCTATTTCATTTGAGATACCTTCTATTTTAATGACATTTTGTAAATTTTGTTTATATATCTCATTGCTAATGAATCCATTATCATGAACTAAACACTTTCGCAAAGGTCCCGCCTCAAAAAAACAACTAGATATGCTTGCATCAATGTCTATTTTATATTTTTCCTTTAGTACAAATTCAAGATAAGACCAATTTAGGAAACTATGCGAAATCAAAAGTCCAGTCGTTTTTTTCTTCCATGCAGATTCTAACGGTTTTAAATGTAGTTTGAGGTCATCTATTTTTATATTTTCACGGCTCACGATATATTCTTCGGCGAAAGCTTCCACAAGAGAAAAAAGATATACAAGTCGTAACTTACTCAATACATCGACGGACTCCTTGATGAGATCGAGTAGAGTCATTTCTTTTTCAATTGGGACTCCAAATAATTTTTTAGCACCTTCCGTTATTTTGTATTCTTTTAATGCCTCAATTGTCACATAATCATGCTGCTGACCAGCAGCAACTTCATTATTGATCTGACTCATGAAATTTGAACATATTTTGTTTTTTAATATCATGGAGTATTTAAAAAATTACAAAATAATGAGTAACCCTGAAAGATTTTTCGATTGTTTTTAAAGTGAATTAATGAAATCACTTTAGGTCCTGATCCCGTTCCCTATCAGCTTCAAAGCTAAATTCATTTTGTGCTTGCGGAGAACCATTTACAGTGTTATAACCTATTTCTCCACTCCGATTATACCAAATCTCGCATCTTCTTATATTTAATTCGAAACAAAGTATTGACTAAATATATTATCTTCCCTAGAATATATGAACATATGTTCATTTCTAAAAGATGCGATTGTAATCCTAAGACTGATAATTGCTGTAAATCGGATAAAGACATAAGTAAACTTAACCAAATCTTCACAGTGGTTTCTGTAAAATCCCGGCTGGAAATTCTTTTTCTCCTTAATAGCAAATCACATTGCGTGTGCGATATTACAACCCATACAAAAATGTCCCAAAGCCTGATATCACATCATCTGGCTGATCTTATGAAACTTAACCTTATTAAAGGCAAAAGAGAAGGGAAATTTATTGATTATTACCTGACGGAAAAAGGTAAAAAAGTTGTTCAGGCTTTAGAATCAATTATTAGTTAGGTTTTATTAGTAAGCATTAAGAAAGAACCTATATGGAAAATAAAGAAGTAAAGAATCTTTCTTTTCTTGACAGATTTCTGACGCTCTGGATTTTCTTGGCAATGATTATCGGAGTCAGTTCTTTTTTTTATTTTCCCGGTTTAGTAAATCTTATTACCAGATTCCAAGTTGGTACAACCTCAATACCGATTGCTATCGGACTTATTTTAATGATGTATCCTCCTTTAGCTAAAGTGAAGTACGAGGAATTAGGTAAGGTATTCAGAAATAAAAAAGTTCTCGCCTTATCTTTAATCCAGAACTGGGTAGTAGGTCCGGTCTTGATGTTTTTTCTTGCTGTTCTTTTTCTACGTAATTACCCGGACTATATGATCGGCCTTATCATGATCGGACTAGCAAGATGTATTGCTATGGTTATAGTCTGGAATGATCTGGCAAAAGGAGATACGGAATATGCTGCTGGATTGGTTGCTTTCAATTCCATATTCCAAATATTGTTCTATTCCTTATATGCCTATATCTTCATTTCTGTTCTCCTTCCTTTGTTTGGGTTAAAAGGAGCATCGGTACAAATCAGTATGTTACAACTTGCTGAAAGTGTATTCATATACCTGGGTATTCCATTTATTGCCGGTTTAACTACCCGGATAATAGCCCTAAAAACAAAAGGCGTTGATTGGTATGAAAAGAAATTTATTCCAAGAATTTCTCCAATTACACTGATCGCCCTTCTCTTTACGATTGTAATTATGTTTTCGTTAAAAGGTGAGTATATCGTAAAAATACCCTTGGATGTTCTAAGGATTGCAGTCCCGCTTCTTATTTATTTTCTTGTCATGTTTTTTGTGTCCTTTTATATGTCAAAAAAGATGGGTACAAATTATAAACAAACAGCTACTCTCTCCTTTACTGCAGCCAGCAATAATTTTGAACTGGCTATAGCTGTTGCAGTTGCTGTATTTGGAATAAATTCAGGTCAGGCGTTTGCAGCGGTTATCGGACCTTTGGTTGAAGTACCGGTACTTATCCAGCTGGTAAATGTAAGTTTGGCTCTTAGAAATAGACATTTTAAGATGAGTGAAATTCATTAATTTTCAGTTAGCCCCTTGCACAAATTTAACCTTCTGGTTATACTATATGAATATGAGTTCATATAGTTGTTGTTCATCATCCAGTAGTGAATCGAAACAAGTTGCATTATTATCTGCACTTCTGAAAATAGTTTCTGAAGAAAGCAGATTAAAGATTCTGTGTATTCTTCGTCAGGGAGAGCATTGCGTGTGTGAAATAATGGAACATATCGATCTTTCCCAAAGCCTTATTTCACATCACCTGCATGATTTGAAAGAAGCTGGTGTCCTAAAAGATGAAAAGCGGGGTTTGAGGGTGTATTACTCCCTGACAGATAAAGGCAAACATGTTATTAATTTATTATTCAGTATTCCAAACAAGGAGGTTAAATTATGAAAATCCAAGTTTTAGGTTCGGGTTGCCCGACCTGTAAAAGGTTATATGAAACTACCAAAGAAGCAGTTGTGCAGTTAAATCTTAAAGAAGAAGTTGATTACATAACCGACATTTCAAAAATTGTAGAAATGGGTGTTATGCAAAGTCCGGTATTGGCGGTAGACGGAAAACCTGTCATAGTCGGTTCTGTACCGAATGTGGAAAAAATCAAAAGTATTATTATGGAGGCGAAAAAGTAAAGCATGGATATTTTTATACCGGTACAAAAGTTTGCAGACTGGTTAAGCTTTGTACTATTAGGAATACAAAAAGAAACTGTTCTTGGTGGAGCGGTAAACTTTTTTGTATATGACAGTATTAAGATACTCATTCTTTTGTTCTCAATTATCTTTGTCGTTTCATTCCTGCGGTCATATCTGCCACCCGAGAAAACAAAAAAATTATTAACGAATAAATTCCAAATAATTGGAAACGTCCTTGCTGCCCTAATTGGAATTATTACCCCCTTTTGTTCCTGTAGTGCGGTACCTTTATTTATTGGTTTAGTAGAAAGCGGAGTTCCTTTGGGTGTTACCTTTTCCTATCTTATCTCAGCTCCTATGGTCAACGAAGTGGCAGCGGTGATGCTTTTAGGGTTATTCGGTCCAACAATTGCCGGAATCTATGTTGCTTCAGGAGTCATTATTGCCATTGTTGTAGGGTTCATTTTAGGACAGTTTAAACTTGAACATCTGGTTGAGGATTATGTCTGGAAAATTAAGGTGAATGATCAAGTTACTGATATCAATAAAACATTTAAAGATAGAGTTGGTGAGGCATATCAATATACCATTGATTTGATCAAAAAGGTCTACCCTTATGTATTGGTTGGAGTAGCAGCTGGTGCACTTGTCCACGGATACGCTCCGGAGAATTTCTTAGCACGAATTGCCGGGAAAAGCAATCCTTTTGCAGTTCCCCTTGCAGTCCTTATAGGAGTTCCCCTTTATTCCAATGCGGCAGGAACCATACCGATTGTGAAGTCACTTATTGAAAAAGGCCTACCAATTGGAACATCACTGGCTTTTATGATGTCAGTAACAGCTCTTTCTTTTCCTGAAATGATTATTTTACGGAAAGTTCTCAAAATTAAGTTATTAGTGATTTATATCGCTATTCTTACTCTAGGAATTATTTTCACTGGTTATTTATTTAATGCAATTTTATAAAATCTTATGAACAAAAAAATAATATTTGCGGTTCTATTGGTAATAGCCGGTTTGGCAGGTTTAAGCTCTTTAGGTAAGGACAATAAAACAGGCAGCCAACAGGTTTTAAGCGTTGCCCAGTCAAATAACAATGTGACAACACCTGTTCCGACTACAGTCACTATTCCCGCTGAAAAAATCGAAGTGGTTCATTTCCATGGTACTCAACAATGTTTTTCCTGTATTACTGTGGGAAAATTTGCCCTTCAGACAATTAAAGAAAAATTCCCTGATGAATTTGCTTCAGGCAAAATTGTTTTCAGGGATATTAATGCTGAATTAAAAGAAAATCAGGAGATCGTTACCAAGTATCAAGCCAGAGGTTCTTCTTTGTTTGTCAACGCTATTCGATCAGGTAAGGATGATATATCCGAAGATGTGACTGTTTGGAGGTTGGTTAACAACGAGAGCCAATTTATTAGTTATTTTGAAGGTAAGTTGAAGGCTTTGTTAGGTAAATAATTATGGATGTAATCAATAGCCTCATCGATACCTACAATATTCCGGTTTTAACTGCGTTTCTCATTGGGATTCTGACCTCGATCAGTCCTTGTCCGCTGGCTACCAATATCACTGCTATTGCCTATATTTCCAAAGAGATAAAAACACCAAAGAATACACTTTTAAATGGATTGTTTTATACGTTAGGGCGAGGCATCAGCTATACATTATTGGCAACGCTCATGTTCTTCGGGCTGTCTTCTTTTCAGATTTCCCGTATCTTTCAGGGTTGGGGGGATAAGGTTTTAGGACCGGTTCTGATTGTTTCAGGACTGGTTATGTTTGGAATAATAAAGATAAATATTTTTAACCGAAACAAAACATTGGAGAAATTCAAAACTTGGGTCGCTTCAAAAGGATATCTGGGAGCACTCCTTTTAGGTGTTTTATTTTCTTTAGCATTTTGTCCTTACAGCGGAGTGTTGTTTTTCGGAGTATTAACTCCATTGGTATTAAAGTCACGCGAGGCCTTACTTTTACCACCCTTTTTTGCCCTAGGTACAGGAATTCCGGTCATCATTTTTTCATTTCTGATTGCTTTTAGTATGAAGAAAATGAGTCAGGCGTTTGCAGTGGTTTCGAAAGTCGAAAAGGTGACTCGCTTTATCGTAGCCTCAATCTTTATATTAGTCGGAATTTATTATTTACGATATTTATTTACATATTTAATTACACTTTAAGGAGAATTTATGGATGATCCAATAAAAAATTCATCGACAGTAAACCCGTTTAATTCTTGGCATGGAATTAACCGAAATTCAATTGATTGGCATCCGGTGATTGATGAGTCTAAATGTATCGGCTGTGGTTTGTGTGCAACAACGTGTGGACGGAAGGTGTATGGATTTGACTATGAAAATAATAAATCCAAAGTTGTTAATCCTAATAACTGTATGGTTGCTTGCCAGACTTGTGCCAATTTGTGTCCGGTAGAGGCAATCAGTTTCACCAAAGAGTTGCAAACAACCAGAGAAAAAGCACAAGAAATTGTGAAAGAAACAAAAGTGTTCACCAATGTAAAAACTGAACTTGAGAATAAAAAAGAGCAACTATCAGTCGAGAAATCGGGTAACCAATAAAACATATGAAACAACCGACATTATTCCAGTTTGCCAAAACTGCCCTCTATATTGGGATTATCGGTTATGGAGGTCCGGCAGTGCTTGGACAAATGAAAAAGAAAATGGTTCACGAAAAAAAATGGGTTGGTGGAGAAGACTTTATGAATGCTTTAAGTCTTGCGGATATTCTTCCCGGAGCCACAGGAGTTACACTTATCGGATATTTGGGTTATAAGATCAAAGGAATAAAGGGCTGGTTACTGGGTGCGGGATTATACGTACTGCCGGCATTCCTGTATACCACAGCCTTAGCCTGGTTTTACTTTAAATATAACAGCATTGGTTTCGTCCAGAAGATATTTACCGGGCTTGGTGCACTGGTTGTTGCGTTGCTTGTTAATGCACTCATTAATCTGAGCAAACCGGTTTTGGGTAAGTCCGGCATATACGGGTACCTAAAAGCCATTGCCATTGCACTGCCCGCCTTTTTACTGGAATTTTTTGCTGGTATCAACGCCACGTTCATCTATATATTATCCGGTACTCTCGGATTTACGCTGTATTATTTTTCAAAGGAAATAGTGGCAGCTCAGGAAACAAGAGCAGAAATTGAAGAGGAGAAAAAAGAAAAAATCATCTGGAAGAGTATTTTGACATCACGCTTTACTTACCTGCTTTTTTTGTTCGTGATGACAGGTATCCTTCTTTGGTATTTTGTCCCTCTATTAGGTCTTCTTATTTCTTCTTTTATACACATGGGCACTTTTGCTTTAGGATCGGGATTTACGATAATTCCGCTTATGAAATCTATCGCTGTTGATCAAAATCATTGGGTAACACTTAAACAATTTCAAGACGGGTTAGCTGTCGGTCAAATCACTCCGGGTCCCATACTCATCACTGCTGCTTTCATCGGGTACAAAGTTATGGGTTGGTTGGGAGCCCTCACTGCCACGGTATCTATTTTTCTGCCTTCTCTTTCGCTGATTGTAGTTTTGGGAGGATTTCACGAGAGGATAAAACATCTTAAGGTGGTTAAGGCGATCATCAAAGGCTTTCTGGCAGGATTTATCGGCATCATCACAGCAATTGCGGTTCAATTTGGAGAAAAATCGCTTATCAACTGGCAAACCTGGCTCATTTTTATAATCTCGCTTATAGTTATCGCTAAATTGAAAAAAGATGTGATTTGGGTAATAACGGGAACGGTTATTGTCTCATTCTTTTTATTCTGATATGAAACAAAAAAACCTGATTCTGGCTATTGGTATCAACATAATTATTACCATTACTGAGATAACAGTCGGTTTCCTGATAGGTAGTTTGGCTATCATTTCAGACGCGGTGCATAACTTTTTTGATGTTGGGGCGATGTTTTTGAGTTTGCTAGGCGAAAAAGCAAGCTCAAAAAAAATTGATACCCGTCATTCATATGGTTTTAAAAGAACAGAAGTACTTATCGCACTTTTAAACAGCACCTTTTTACTTGTTTCCATAGGTTTTATCGGGTATGAGGCAATAAAACGTCTTACTCACCCGCAACCGATTGCCGGAGGATGGATGCTTGCTATGGCAGTGGTGGCATTTATCGGTAACTTGGTTGCCACAAAACTTCTACATGCTCATGCTCAGGAGAGTATGAATATCCGATCGGCTTTCCTGCATTCGCTTCAGGATGCGTTGTTTTCAGCCGGGGTCATTGTGGCAGCAATTCTCGTGTTGTCTTTTGGATGGCAATGGGCGGATGCAGGAATTTCTTTAGTATTGTCAGTGCTCCTCGTAAAAGAGGCTGTTACCCTAATCTTAGAAACAGTACATATCCTCATGGAAGGAGTTCCAACACATATTGATATGAATAAATTAAAACAGGACCTGCTGACTCTTTCTGATATTCAAAGCGTAAGTGATCTTCATGTTTGGAATACTGGGTCAAAAGATATCAACTTGACTGTCCATATGGTGGCTGATTTACGAAGTGAAGCTGATTATGCCGTAAAACTTATGAGTATTCAGGATCTTCTATGCTCTAAATATAAGATTTTACACAGTACTATTCAATTGGTTCCGATAAAAGCTGCCAAACAACTTGAGGATATTTGTAAACATTGCAGTTAATGACATAAACCAGAGAAAATTATGCATAAACAAAAACTTATAACCGGCATTTTAGTTTTAATAATTATCGGCATGCTTACAATCGTAGTCCTTGGAAGCAAAAATAAGGATAAGAATATCATTCAAAAAGATAACAATCAGGAAATCACTGAAGAAGTTGTCACCAATGATAAAACCCCTATTTTCTTTTACGGTAACACCTGTCCACATTGTAAAGATGTGGAAGATTGGATGGCAGAAAACAAAATAGAAGAGAAAATACTTCTTATTAAAAAAGAAGTCTATGATAACCGCCAAAATGCTTTGGAACTTGAAAAAGTTGCTAAAAATTGTGGAATATCAGCTGATAGTATTGGAGTACCGTTTCTTTACGCAGAAGGAAAATGCATTACCGGAACTCCCGAGATCACTAGTTATCTATCTGAGATAAGCGAAATAACTAATGTAGTTGATTCAGAAGAAGAGAGTGAATTATGAATTTACTAGTAGTCTTGATAATCACATTAACTTTTTTTATTTCTTCCCCGACTCAGGTTCATGCAGTTTGCCCCCTATGTACAGTGGCAGTAGGAGCAGGATTAGGCATCTCGCGGTGGATTGGAATAGACGATTCAGTAACAGGAATTTGGGTGGGAGGGTTAATTCTATCCAGTGGCCTTTGGATGGCAGATTGGATTATAAAGAAAGGCTGGAAAATACCATATCCCGAATTACTTTCAATCGTTTTAATGGTTCTTTTTGTCATACCACCTTTATATTGGGGAAAATTGATTGGATTACCCGGAAATACTTTGTGGGGAATGGATAAAGTACTATTAGGAACAATAACCGGATCGCTGGTCTTTTTACTGGGAGTCGGTACTGATAAATGGTTGAGAATCACCAATGGGAATAAAGTATATGTCTATTATCAGAAAGTTATTATACCTGTTTTTTTATTATCAATTGCCAGTTTTATTTTTTATCTTATTACCATTTAAAAGGAGGCTATAAATATGAATGACAATAAAGTCCAACCTGATATAAATGAATTTATGGACAAAGTGAAGAAGATGGAAAAGGGAGAAAAACTTGACCTTTCTTCTGATGAGGATTTGTCCATTGGGATTATGAATCTTATCTCAATGGAGGAGCATTTCTTCTTCACATACAACAAAACAAAAGACGCAAAATACCTGGATCTTTTAAATGAAATCCGCGAAATGCGAAAAAGTGCATTAAAGAGGATCATAAAAGACTATGAAGGTGAAGTCTGGTGTATCAGTAAACATTTACTAGCTGCTTCTATGAGATTTATGGAGGTTGGTACAAAGGCACTGACTAAAGGTGACAAAAGTGATGCCGAAGATATGTTCCAGAAGTCCTATCAGCTTTACAGTCTATTTTGGGGATTAAACTTAGGATTAGTACAGACAAAAAATATAAAGCATACAGAATCAAATAATATTGATTTTGTCAGCGAAGATCCAAAGCCCCAAGTCAAAGGATCATCAAGTATTTTTGAGAAGCTTGGTCAACTTGTCCAAAAAGCAATCGATTGCTGTAAAGAATAAGTAGAGGGGGAAAGACATCTGTAATTGATCAGGATCTACTCAAGCAATTCTGACAGCTTAACCTTTAGTGCCTTAGCCAGTTTTGACAAGGTATCAACACTTGGCTTTCTCTCTCCTCTTTCAATATACCCGACATAAGCACGGTTTAAACCGGCTTTAAAGGCCAATTCTTCCTGAGACATATTTCTTTCTTTTCTGATTCTCCTTATTTTCTCAGCAATTTTCTGATGGACTACAGATGTTTTTGTCATACATCCATAGTTTCCTGTGATCTCTACCAACTGTCGACTTACTGTTAGTATAGAATTCCCTGTTTACAAAGCATCAGAAAAGGATTATTTTGAATATGGAATACTTACTGACAGTCGCTTTATTTTGTTATTAGTTGAAGGAAGATAAATATGGATGAAAAGAGGTCAAAAACTTACTGGTTAAAAATATTGATCGGAATTGCTTTCTTTCCTTTTACAAGTACTTACCTAATTTGGAAGTCTAGCTTGGATAGAAAGATAAAAATTGGGGTTATTATTGGTTTCTGGGTACTGTTTATTTTAGTTGCAAATTCAAGCAAAGGAAATAACAATGCCACAGAAAATATAGCAACTGATATCACAACTGCTCCTACTCAGGTAATATCTCCTACTCTGATTATTGCTTCTCCGACTCCGTTAATTGTTACTCCCTCAAGTGAACCTACACCGAAACCTCCGTTTGCAACTATTACTTATTCAAACAGATATATGCTGATTAAGAATCTTGGAAATACCAAACTGACTTCATGTCTGGTCACAATAGGATACGGTTCGGTATTCAGTCCGAACACTGATTACTATGAAGCTGATTTCGGGGATATACCTGCCAATTCCATATATTCTCTGCCATGGTCAAATATTACCAAACAGGACGGTACGAGATTTGATTATTACAAGAATCAGCCTCAGGATGTTGAATTGGATTGTACCGTGAACGGTGCGGATAGAAGTATGCACGTAAATTAATCTTTTCCTTCTCTGGCATAGACTGGGTATATTAGTTGGGGAAACTAATCTTCTGAGTGATATTTATCCCTATATCGGGTACCACCGCTAAATGTGTTTCATGAGTCCACAGGGGTTTCTCATGACTTCCGCCAACAAGCCTGACATTTAGCTTTTCAGCTGAAACAATGCTTGTTTGCTTCCTTCTCTGTATATGAGACGGGAATCTTCCTCTCTTTAGGTTACTATTAGCGACCTGAGACGCCCACCGAGGGAGACTTTCGTGTTGGTGATGGCCTGGATTACATCCAAGATAAATAAATTTTAACTCACGCTAAGGGGAGGGTTTTAAAAACTTCATCATTTGGGATATCAACCATTATTTACCCTAAAATGCTGTCATTACTGTCATTCTGTCACAAGTCGAATAACTAACCCGCGCTGAATTTCAAGCGTGTCACTACGTGACACTTATATTGTTGAGATGGATAATCCATTAACTTTAAATAAACAAAGACACGCGCAATGGTCGGAGGGAATCACGATAGTTTCTTGTAATAGTCGCAGAAGCATCTTTAGGACTATAAGAAAAATGAGGAGTTTATGTTGTAGTATCTACTCGACTTATTATTTGAGTAAATCCCATCGATCCTCATATTCAAATTCTAATGGTAGTTCTACCGGATAATTTTTACCTTTAAGCCCAATCATAAAAGACCTTAAACCACTATCATGGCGAGATACATTCCTACCAACCCAATATTTAAAAGAGGCTTCAGAAGATTTTAATACTATATCGACAGGAACAATAAAATATCTAAAACTATCCTTTTTTAAATTTATGCTCACAAAACAATAGAACAACTTTCTCTTTGGATCCTCTGTCGGTTGTTTATGCATTAACCAGGGTAACATTTCTCCAAATTCTTTATTATTTTCTATACCAAAGTTATTTGTTTTTATGATTAACTCGTAATATCTGTCTTTAGATTTAGGATTAGCTCCAACTATTACTTTACGGCGTTTGTATTCTCCTAACAGAACATTATGACCCAAGCTTAATAATTTCGTAATAACTGCAAAATTACCAGCATTAGAAAAAATCGCTCTTTCTTGTTTATTATCATAATTCATACTTTTAATTATAAGTGAATTCATGCAAAAGGTAAATCTTATCTAATCATGCTCGTGTCACACAGTGCTATTCTATGAGTCAAGATATATAATCCCACCATCTTTAGTACTGCGAGTCCTCTTTCAATTGTCTGAGTGACCCACGTTAGTCTCAGATAATTGTTGCAGAAGTATTGTTTAGACTATCAGAGGGCGCTTAATATAGAAATACTCACGCAGGGAAACAGTCCAATGTATGAATTTACAAAGCCAGTGTAAGGAAAGAAATGCCATCGGGGGGCTTGGAGATGGATAAGTATTGTTACCAGTAGTTGATGAACAAATCATGTAACTGGATAATAAACTTATCCAGTGATGATAGACTTTTATCTTTGTCTAAATACAATGCACTGTCGGTGTATATTTGGGATTAAATTACGTCTCAAAATACATAAAAAGAGCATTGGAATAGGATATTATTCCTGTTGAATTTTGTGGCTAAAAATGGTATAATAATATAAACATTATTCTTAATCTAATTATATCAAGGATTCGTATTCTCTTTAAGAGGAATAGATAAATCACAAAATTTATTTATTCCTCTTTTTTTGTTGGTTAATGTTAAACTATTCATTAATAATATATGAACTATGATGACAGTATTATTTTGAAAATACTGAAAGCTATTAATACATATTTAAGGAATACAGATAAAGAACCAGAGGAAATATTCTTGAGAAACAATAACCCTAATTTAATGGAACTGGATTCCTACATTGTCTTTGAAAAATTAAATTGGCTGGAACATGATCAGGGTATTCTTGAACTTATAGATTCAGATGACAACGGATATAAAATAAAAGTTATGCGTCCAGGCTTTGATATATATTTGAATACATTATGGACAAAAGAAAAGGAAGATCAGGATAATAAATATGCAAAAGATAAAGTACTTCATTATGGACCGCTTACACTTGATCTGTTAAAACCTGAATTTATTATCGATAAATATCCTCCAATAATAATTAAACCTGACAATCAGGTTATAAAGTTTCTTCAAATTTTAATACAGAAACAGGGAAAAATTGCCGCATACGCTGATATGGCAAAATTTATTCATGCAAATTGGTATTACGAGAATGGAACAAATAGTTATTTTGGTCCAAAATTGCGTGAAGTTAAGAAAAATCTTCTTAGGGATTTTAAAGCAGCCGGATTATCCATAGAAGCTGTAGAAGTTTTAAGATCAATGATAAAAGCTCATAAAAATACCGGCTATTCTCTTTCCACTAATAATCCCTCTTGACCACAGAATATCCTACATAGAATACCGCTTCATGAAGTCCTAAACCTCCTAAAATACGGGTATTATTAGTTATTTTGGGAGGATGAATATGAATTAAATACAAAATTATTATCTACTTTATTATTTAAAAATTTATTACAAGGAGATTAACATGGAAAAATATAATGGTGTTTTTAAATTAAATAAAATTATTCGGCAAGATAAGAAAAAAGATGACTTAGATCCAAAAGAATATTGCAAAGCAAAATTGTTTGATTGGCGATATAACATTTTCAGCGATGGAAATAAGTCGATAATTCTTGTATTTAAAATACTAGAAGGGAAATATAAAGGTAAATGTCTTGGTTATGAAGTTCGTTCTGAATTAACCAAAAAAAATCACTGTCCAACTGATTTGTATTATGCAATTACAGCATTGCTTAAACATGATATTCAAGTTGGAGAAACCATTGATTTAAGGAAGCTAAAAAGCAAATGGTGTAGAGTTTATGTTGATTTATGGTTTGGACATGAATACTCACCATATGTTTTAGAAACTATGCCTCTATAATTAATCAGGTAAGCCGGGACCTTAATCGGTCCCGGCTTTTTTGTGGTTTAAATATGATAATTAAGACCACACAAAATACCACGTAAAATACCGCATCGGGAGCCTCACAATCTTCTAAAATATAAATAGTATTAATCATTTTAGATGAAAGGGGGTGATAAAAATGGGAAATATTAATGCAGGACAAGCAGGACTTGTAGTAACAACTTTAAATGTAACACCAGCTGAAGTTGTTATACCTGTTGGGGATTATGTAGCAAGACTCTCAGGGTTTAAGTTCACCATAGGAGAGTTTGGGCCATGTATTAAGCTTACTTTTATTCTGGAAGAAGGTAAATCCAAGGGAACTGAATTGATCTTATTTGCTAGTGCAAAAATTAAAAAAGCAAAGGATCCTAAATACACTTCAAAGTTGTATGGCGTCGTAAGTAGTTTATTGAATCGTGAACTGGCTGATGACGAAGAAGTTGATTTTAAATCGCTTCTTGGAAAAAAGTGTAAGTTGATAGTTCTACAAGATTCTGCTGATAAATATCCAGTAATTAAACATGTCATAGGTGAAAATGATCCGTCTCCTTTTGAACGTCCAAAAGATGAAAAAGACGTTATGAAAGGTTCACCCTTTAAACAAATAAGTATACTGGAAAAGAATTGTTAGACACAAAACCGGGGTTGGAGAAATCCAGCCCCGGTTTATTTAAAAACATTAAAAAAGAAGGAAATTAACATGGACACAACAAGAGCAATAATTAAATCAGAAAATACTAATAACAAAGAATGGCTGGAATATGCGGTCAAATATTTACAATATGGTTTTTCCATTATTCCAATCGGTCCCAATAAACAACCATTGCTTAGTTGGAAGGAGTATCAATCAAGAAAGCCAACAACTAAAGAATTGGAGGGTTGGAGTAATTTAGACAATCTTCGTGGTTTGGCAGTAGTTACAGGAAAAATATCAGGAGTATTTGTACTTGATGTTGATGAAGGCGGAAAAGTTGAAGATCTGCCTCAAACTCCAATTGTAAGAACAGGAAGCGGTATTCATTATTTCTTCAAATATCCGGAAAATATTGATATTAAAAATACTACCGGATTTCGACCAAAGGTAGATATCAGAGGTGAAGGCGGATATGCAATTCTACCACCCACAATTCATCCGAATGGAAAAGAATATAAGTGGCTTTTGGATTTAAATACCCCAATTGCTCAATCTTCAGAATGGTTATTGAACGAGTTAACAAATCGAGACGGCAATTCGGGTCCTTTACCAACTCAAGTTTATGAGGGTGTAGGAGAAGGTCATAGAAATACTGCCGCAACCCATATTATCGGCATTTTATTGGCTAATCTACCGCCAAAATATTGGGAAAATGTAGTATGGCCTTTAATTACAGCATGGAATGAAAGAAATAATCCGCCACTGGAAGAAAAAGAGTTAACCGTAATCTATAAATCCATATCGTCAAGAGAACTTAGTGAATCGTCAAAAAGTCACAGTATATATAGTAGTGACGATTTGACCGATGATATTTCCTTCTTCACGATAAAGGATTTACTCGAAAGTGAAACTGCTGAAACTTCGTGGCTGGTTGATCAACTTATTCCAGAATATGGAATTACTTGTTTAGCCGCCAAACCTAAGACTGGGAAAAGCTACCTTTCACTTCAAATAGCCCAAAGTGTCGCTCAAGGAAGTGATCTTTTTGGCAGATTTAAAGTCAAAAAATCCGGTGTCTTAATCATAAATAAAGAAGATATTAAAGGAACAATCAAAGAAAGACTCAATAATCTAAAAGCAGGAAAAGATTTACCAATAGTCTTATCAACAGACCAAAGAATATTTTTCCATACAACCAAGTATTTGAATAAGATACTGGATCAAACTAAAAGATATCATTTGGATCTGGTTATTATTGACAGTTTTCGCAGATTCTTTAAGGGTGATGAAAACAGTTCGATGGAGATCAGACCTCTCCATCATTTCTTTAAACTGTTAAATCAAAACGGATTAACTGTCTTATTCATACACCATCATGGTAAAGGATTGGAAGGCAGGAATGACGGCGACAAACTTAGAGGATCGAGTGACATATTAGCCATTGTGGACAGTTTAATCAGTCTTGAGAGGACGAATAACAAGAGATTTCTGAAGCTGTCACAATCAGAATTAAGGCAAAGATTACCTCATGCTCCATTTGTAATCTCAATGCCAACTTTTCAGGATAATGACTACCAATATAAATACCTGAATTCTCTTGAGGAAGAGAAGAATGCGACTGTAAAAGCACAGGAAGATGTCTTTAATCTTCTAAAACAAGTACCAGGGGAATTTACTCAAACAGAGATAATTACCAATTTAACAGCCAAACAACCAGCCGAATATGGAACAACAACCATAAAAAATGCTCTTGCCGAGCTTGAAGAAACTAAACAACTGATTGTCCGTCCTGAAAATACAAGGAAATATTACTCACTTTCAAAAAACCAATCATCACAAAGTCACCCTATTAATACTACTGACCGAGTGACAAATGCACTGGATCATAAAGGACCTTTTGAGGACTGAATATGAAACTTAGTGATAAAGCCATATTCGACTTCCAAAAGATATACCAAAGCATATTTGGAGTTGGTCTGAATGAAGAAGAAGCAAATGAAAAAGGATTGGAACTGCTTGAATTCATGCAAATGGTTTATAGAGAAGTTCCAAAAAAAGATCAAGCATTTTTGAATTCACTGGATATCACGGGTTTGGAGCATAATAACGCTATTTACAAGTGAATATAAAAGGTTAATAATAGACTATAGGACTATATTAAATACAAGGTTAAAACAAATAAAATGGACAAATATATTCAAAAACCAGTCAAATATTTCATATATTACCGAATTCAGGATGACTATAAGTCTTTGGATTGCACCAATAAACAGGAATCCTGCCTTATATCCTTTGCTGAAAGAAATGAAATACCGGTTGAGGCTATATTTTATGATACTGGTTCTGAATATAACCAATTGGAACAATTATTACTTGGAATCAGGAATAATGAGGCACAGGGAATACTTTGTCTGAATGAATCTGTTATAACTCAATCTTCCTCTCTCTTACTATTGATCAGCAATTTAGTAAATCTCAATAAAATAAGGTCAATTTTATTCACTGGACAATAATATGGAACCTATTAAATCAAAACCAATTAAATATTTTATGTACTGCCGCAAAAGCACGGAGGATAAAGACCGACAGGCAGCATCTATCCCTGCACAGGAAAAGGAACTTAAAGATATTGCTCAAAGGGATAATCTGAAGGTTGTCAGAATAATCCGAGAATCCCAATCAGCGCATCAAAAAGGAAGACCCATGTTTAACCTTATGATCAGTGAAATTGAGCAGGGTGTGGCCAGCGGAATACTGGTTTGGGATCTTAATCGTATTGCCAGAAACATGATGGATACAGCCTTTGTAGTTGAACTGATGGATAATGGCTTTCTGGATATTATCGTTACCCCAAACAGAACATACCGCAAGAATTCGGATGATTTAGCCAGTATCGGATCTGATCTGGTTCAGGCTAAAAAATATTCAGATAAATTAAGTGAAATAGTCAAAAGAGGGAATAAGGCTAAATTCTTTGACAGAAAAGAGTGGTCCGGTGTACCTAAACTGGGATATACGACTGTGCGTGACCCGATAACTTTAAAAAGTTCGATTAAGGTGGATGATGACAGATTTATGCTTCTTCAAAAAGCAGCCAGACTGATAATAGACGGCACTCATACCGTAGGACAGGCTTTATATACTCTCAATAATGAATGGTGCTTTAGAACAAGACCGATGAAGAAACTGGGCGGAAAAGAATTGTCCAGAACTGCTTTTTATAAGTTTTTATCTGATACTTATTATTACGGTTTAATGAAAAGGAAGGAAGGTGAAATTATGGGTAACCATACTCCCATGTTTACTAAAGAAGAATTTGACCTATTGCAGATAAGACTTGGTAAATACGGTAAACCTCACAGGACAGAACATGAATTCCCTTATAAATCAGTCCTTACTTGCGGCGAATGCGGTGGTGCAATAACAGCACAGGAAAAATGGCAGATAATATGTCCTTCCTGCAAACAGAAATTCCATAAAGGAAAACTGACTGATTCCTGTATTCGGTGTGGATTAAAGATAACTGATATGGCAAATCCAAAAGTGCTTCATTATATATATTACGGTTGTACCAAGAAAAAGAATCCTAACTGTACCCAAAGAGATATAGAGATTAATAATCTTGAGCAAATGATTGATAATGAACTGAAACGGTTTGAAATACCTCAGGAATTTACCGATTGGGCACTCAAATACCTGCACGAGGTCACTCAGGACACTGAAAAGACCCAAACTGATCAAACCACATATCTACATAAGCAATACGAAAGTTGTCTTCTGCAGATACAGAATCTCCTTAATCTGAAGACAAGGCCTGATAATGTAGACGGATCATTATTATCTGATGAAGAATATACGGAACAAAGAAAAAAACTTATGGAAGAGAAGGAATCAATATCAAACCAGCTTAAAAAAAGTGACGAGAGTGTAAATAAATGGGTATATTTGACCGAGGAAACTTTCAAATTTGCCTGTTATGCCAGATATTGGTTTGCCAAAGGTGATGTTAAGACCAAGACCACCATTTTAAGTAAGCTTGGTAATAACCTAACCATTAAGGATAGAACCTTGTTTTTGGACCAATCCAAAGCGTTTTTCCTGATTCAAAAAGGGTATGGAGAGGTAAAAGAACTGGCTGTCTCGTTAGAACCTAACAAGGAGATTATTACACCAACCCAAATGCTTAGTCTTGAACCCATTTGTAAATCCTGGCGGAGAGGGCGGGATTCGAACCCGCGATCACCTTGCGGTGATAGACGCTCTCCAAGCGTCCGCACTAGACCAACTATGCGACCTCTCCAAATATTTCAGTATTATATTATTTATGGAAACTTTTGTGTATCTTTTCTCTTTCTTTTCTCCACCAGTCCTGACTATCAGAGTTTTTAATCTCCTGCCATAAATCTTTTGAAATATCCAAAAAAAGCCTTTTTTTATTTCCCTCAAACCATTCTCTGGCATGGATATTACCTTTCTCCATCAACTGTTTCAGTTCCAAACACAGTGCTAAAGTGTCAGCATCATGAACAATTTTTGCCTCTGGAGTTTTTTCCTCTTCGTACTCTTTGGTAATTTTAATCAGTTCACTTGATTCTGGCAGAAAGTTAAATGCGTCTTTGGCAGCTTTCACTACATCTGCCTTAACATATAGATCTGACAATTTATATATATCCCCTATCCGACTTTCGGTAAAATCATGAAAAAGAGCCATTAATAAAACTTTTTTTATCTCTGCACCCAACTTTTTTGCCAAGATATAACTTACTATAGCTGCTATATAAGAATGCTCTGCGATCGATTCTTCATTTCCGCCTAAAATCTGCCACCCAGTTCTTTTTAATCTTTTTAAAGTGGCGGCCTCGAAAAGGAAATCAGCCAGATTATTTTTAGTTTTCATATATAGCGAGACGTAATAATTTTGAAAAAAAATTAAACGTTTCTGCAACGTTTAAATTGCAATGCAATTTATTACGTTGCGCCCCCGGCGAGAGTCGAACTCGCAATTGAGGCTCCGGAAGCCCCTGTTTTATCCGATTAGACTACGAGGGCACCTTGTGTATTAATTGCAGAGTTTCCTGAAACGCAATTTTATCCGATTTATAAGTCAGTCTTTCTAAAACTTCTTCTTCCGGCAGCCATTCCACAGCCGACATTTCGAAATCATGATTTATTATATCTCCCTTTATGTACTCCATCAGGAAATAATAAACTGTTTTAAATCTCTTCTCCCCTTTCCAGACATAAAAATAAGTGGCCGGGTTTTTTAGTTTTTCTATAATTCTTGCCTTCACTCCCGTTTCTTCCTCTACCTCTCTCAAAGCTGCTTCTTCTGTTGATTCTGCTTGCCCTGAGCCTGCCGACGGGTGATCTCCGATAAAACCTTTGGGGAATACCCAGCCTTTATGCTGGGAATGTTGGCAAACAAGCCATAAGACATTGTTTTTCCGAATTTCGGATTTCGGATTTCGGATTTTCCTAAATACTATTCCACCGGCTGAAAATTCTCTAGTCATACATTAATTCCCGCTTCAGCGGGCAAAGGCGGAGGAGGCGAGACTCGAACTCGCGTAGGCCTTACGGCCTCAACCGTTTTCGAAACGGTGCCCGTATGACCGCTTGGGTACTCCTCCCTGAAAAATTCTGAGGAATTTTCCAGGGTAAACCTTTATAGATATGGCGTTTACGCGGAAAATTTCCGTCAGGAAATTATTCTGCGCGCCCACCCAGAATCGAACTGGGACCAGAAGCTCCGCAAGCTTCTACTCTATCCGTTAAGCTATGGGCGCAAAGTCAGACTTTGCAGCCAAGTTTGACTTGGCGCAAATATTCTTTATATTATAGTATTTGGATAAGTTTTTAGCCAATTATGCAGTTTCGAGAGGAATTTTCTCGGAAAACCATTTGGATAAATTATCAACAAAGTTGGAAGGCGGTTTCTCCAAAAAAAGCATATATTTCCCGATTATTTTTTTTGCCTGCTCCTCTGTAATGTCCCGCGACAGTACTGCCCTTACTTGTCCAGGAAATTGTAGACGCGTCTGGAAGACTACCATTTTATATCCCCATTTTTCCTCAAACCAAAAGGCAGCAAATTCCATCCAGCGGAAAAATCTGCCAGCATTTTCAAAACCCAAAGGAGTCACTTTATGTTCTACCTCAATTGGCGAAACTGTAGAAGTCACATAGGTAACAAAAGCAATCGACAAAATGACCCCAATAAGCATAAACTCATGCAGGAAAAAAACTATTGCTACCAAAAGAAATGTAAAGGCAAAAACGGTCTGATAAAAAATTCTGCCTCTTTTTTTAAAAGGATGTGACGGGCTCTTCCAGGAGAGTAAAACTTCATTTAGGTCTGGCTGGTTTTCCAAAGAACTGGGGGTAGTTTCGGCAGGCATAATTTTATCCTTCTCAAGTTATTATATGAGAATATGCAAACGAAGTCTACGGGTATGATAAAATGCTTCCATATAATGTCCACAATTCGGTTGGGTTTTTTGTTCGGAATCTTCATCGTCTTTGCTGGTTTGGCTTATATCTATCGGGGAGCAGTACTTGAAGGAAAAATTCTTTTCCCCTCAAATCTTCTGGCTTCATTTTATTCTCCCTGGTCAACCACAACTTTTCCCGGGTGGGGACGGGGAATTCCCAATAAACCCATTGGGGGTAATGACCAAGTCCGCTTGTTTTATCCGGGGAGAACCGTAACAAATGAAGCGATAAAACAGGGAAGAGTTCCGCTTTGGAATCCTTATATTTTTTCCGGCAGCCCACACCTGGCTAATTTTCAATCCGCTGTATTTTATCCTCTAAATATTCTCTATCTGATACTGCCCCAAATTACTGCCTGGTCTCTTTTGGTAGTTGTTCCTTTTATACTGGCATTTATTTTCATGTATGCCTTTTTAAGAACCTTAGAGTGCATAAAAAGCGCATCAATCATCGGAGCGATTGCCTTTGCCTTCTGCGGATTTTTAGCAACCTGGACACAGGAAAACGCGGCGGTAGGACAGGCAGCCTTATGGTTGCCGCTGATGATGTACGGAGTCGAAAAGACCATGCGTAGCCAAAAATTACGTTATGTACTTGTCACCAGTTTTGCCATGTCCTGTTCGTTTTTGGGCGGATTTTACCAAATTACATTTTATGCTTGGGTGACAGCAGCAGCATACGGATTATTTCTCATACTAAGCGCCAAGAACTCTCTTCTGCGAAAATTCCTTTTTCTTATTCTAACATTACTGCTTTCTTTAGGTCTTTGCGCAATTCAACTTATTCCCTCCATCGAAGCATTTTTTGACTCTCCGAGAGGTTTTACCTCTGTCTGGTATTTATTTGACCAATACTTACTACCCCTGTCCCATCTTATCCGAACAATTTTTCCGGATATCACCGGCAATCCAGGCGTCTATAATTATTTTGGACCAGGATTTTATCATGAAACTGTCCTTTATGTAGGAATCATTCCCCTCCTCTTTGCGTTGTTTGCGACAGTTCAACTATATAAACGACCCAAAGTAAGTTTCTTTATTGGGCTTACGATTGTCACGATAGGTCTAACTATAAAATCTCCTTTTACATTATGGTTTTTTAAATTACCTCTGCCCCTAATTTCTGGTTTTTTGCCCAGTAGAATTTTTTATATAACCAGTTTTGCTCTGGCTGTTCTTTCGGCTTTCGGAGTCAGCGAGTATTTAAAGCAACCATCCCATCAAAAGATACGAGTGCTAGGATGGGTTTGTTTGGCAGTCGGGATATTTATGTTAACTCCCTTTTTATCTATCGCTGCCTCATGGTTTGAGAAAGGTACTCTGGCTGAGTTTGGTAGTTCTATTATTAATGCCACAAAGGTGCGTAGACTGTCACATGCTCAAATAATAGTTGTGCTCAAAAATATGGTGTTGTCATGGGGGTTACTTATTTCAACGCTTATCCTCACTCGGTTGTATAAACTGAAAAAAATCATTGGTTTTAGTTTGATCTTACTTACTGCAATCAGCCAGTTTTATTTTTTAAACAAGTATGCGGTGGTAGGATATCGACAATTTCTCTACCCAGAGCATTTTATTTTCTCTTTTCTTTCCGCAAAAACAAAAGAGGAACCAAATCGTTTTTTGGCACTGGGAAGGCCTATTATGGGTAATGTAGCAGTTGATAAGCATATCTATACACCAGAAGGTTTGGATGCGATATTTCCCTACCGCTACGCCCAACTTATCCAGTCCACGAAAGAGGAGGGCCGTCTCATTAAAGATGTACCTCGCATCGAAGTAACACTGTCTGAATTAAGTGAACCAGACAGCATGATAGACGACCAACGAAGATTTCGCTTGCTTTCGCTTCTGGGAGTAAAATATCTCTTTTATTATTTAGAAGAACCGTTGAAAGAAAACGACCTTTTACACAAGTTTCCTTCCTCTTTTTTTCAGCAGCTTTGGCAGCGGGAAAATTGGTATGCATATGAAAACCTCAAAGTTCTATCCCGGGCTTTTTTGGTTTCAGATTATGTTGTCCGAGGCAATCCCCAGTCAATACTGGATGAATTTTTTGCCGACAATTTTGACCCGGCGAAAACTGTAATTTTGGAAGAGAAACTGCCGGATAAGATCAAATTTGACTCTATAAAGAAAAACAGCGGTATAGTGAGCATCCTCACCTATCAACCAGAATATGTCAAAATAAAAACCGTATCAGAAAAAGCCGAAATCTTATTTCTTTCAGATAATTATTCTCCCGGTTGGAATGCTTTTGTCGATAGTGTACCAACAAAGGTTTATCGAGCCGACTACACTTTTCGTGCTGTTTTTGTACCAGCAGGTACACATATAGTTACCTTTTCCTATAACCCTAAATCATTTCAAATTGGGCTAACAATTACCAGTATGACTTTGACAATTCTGTTTGTTGGCGTTGGATATTTCCTCCTCCTGAAGATAAAACGAGGAAGATGATTAAGTTATCGGTTTTCTACTCTGAAATCTCTTGCTCTCCTCGTCATTGAAATAGAAGCAGCCTGATTTTTTTCCGGAAGTAAAGAAACGATTTTATTCCATTTCCTTTTGATTTTTGAGATATCTGCCTCTAGGGGGGAAAATTGTAGTCGTGTGTACCCGCTCGGATTTGTTTCCACTCTTACTCCAACTCCCTCCAGTTTTCTGACAGTTTTTCCATCAAGTTGAAAATCGCCTTCAATCATCTGATCGCACGAATTATCCGTGAATCCAGAGGCGTCTGTTGAATAGCCCTTCTCATTCAACTTTACTATTGCCTGTCTTACTTGAGGCTCAATCTCTTCCATAAAGAGTCCTAAAATAAGCTCTATCTTATTAGGATGAGTATTTTTAACTTTTCTCCTTTTTATATCAATCTCCATTTTCCTTTGAATATTATATTTTAATCTTTCAAAAAGTCTCTGTTTTTGAAGACACGGATCTTCTGGGATGTATTTTCTTCGAAACATTATTGCTTCAGCGTTTGTTGAAGGTGCAACTAAAATGCCTTTATCAGGAAGAGTATCGATAATCTGCTCCCACTTAGCTTTAATGTCATCTAACGTTGCTTTATCCGGCCAAAAGATAAGCGACTTAGATCCGTTATATTCCCGGAATTTGACGCCGATTTTCTCTAATTTATTTTTTGTCACATAATCAATAGTGAAGTCTCCAGACATTACTTGAAATTCTGGGTTTTTGCCGCCGAAGCCGGATGATGCATCAATTGCGTATCCTTTTCTGGCAAGTTTATGGACAACTTCTTCCAAATGCGGTTCATACATCTGTATAAATGCTCCCAATAAGTATTCTAAACCAGTAATATGAGATTGTCTGGTAATTCTCTTCTTGAGGGCCGCTTTTTTCGCTTTATCTGTGGATTTTTTTAAAAAAGAAAGTGTTTCCCGATCTTCTTGATTGCTGGCTCCGGTTAGAATATTCATAAGAATTGGGTTAGTTGAGTCTTTAAGCCAATGAATCTGCCTAAATCGTGAAGTGTGTTAAAGAAGTGGAGAAAGATACAAAGTAAAAATTAGAGTATCTTTATCTTACCCGATTAAACAAAATCCAATTTAAACAGATTTATTAGTTCAAATCTGTTTGTTAGTGATCGTAGTATACGCTAATCAAATGAATAAGTCAACAATACTATAGGTTAAAACTATACACTAATTAGTATCTACTGGAATGTGAGGTCTCTATATTTTAGAAGGAGCAACAGGCCGAAAATTTTATCTCTCTTTTCTTCTTCTGATCAGTTTTTTGACGCATCCGTGCATTTTCTTTCGTAAACGGAAGGAATGAAACTGTTTCTTGGTTCCGCGTTTTTTAAAAGACATAATAAACCACCTTATCTTTGGAAACGACCCCGAAAAAAATTATTCTGTTGCTCTAAAAATGAAATAATTTCCTTTGGCGCAACGTAAGAAATTTATTTTACAAATTTCAACGTTCCAGCAACGTTGAAATTTTTCCAGAGAAAAATTTCTTACGTTGCAGGGCACCATTTACAGTATTATAACCTATTTTGCCTTCATGCAATCATAACATTAAAACTTACTGTGATTTGTTTATCCTAAGGTCAACTCTAACATATGCTTAAATTCAGATTCGGATAAAGCAAACTTATCAAAATCATTGCGGAAATGTGTTGCTCTTTCATCGCTTATGATCTGCCAAAAAGCCATAAGTTCAGGCCTCCATCTATATGCCAGCATTCCGATGTATGCTCCGATCCTTTTTAATTGCGGGATGGTCTTCTCAGTCTTATCATAAGGGACTCCAACCTCAGCTATTTCAAACGGAATGTGTTTTTTAACAGTAGATACCTCCTTGTCAATAAAGGGAGTAATTGCTGAATTTATATTGCCTAAAACCCAAACAGGTATAAATGCAACACTGTCTACAACATTGTATAACCGAGCTAAGGTCTGGTAAGTTTTACTGTCATAATGAAACAATGAGCTTACCGGAAGAATACCTGCCTTGGATAAAAAAATAAAACCGGTGGTAAAAAATACATTTTTGCCTGCTTCAGACTTAAGTGTGCGCAAATAATTAAATAATCTCTCAACATTTTTTTGTGTCTGCTCCGTAATTCCCGGTTTTAGAAGGTCAGCTTTTTTAAAGAGAACAACTTCATTAAAGGCAGATAGTCCCCAAAATGACGAATGCTGTTCTCCTATCCTCAATACTTTTTCTAAATGCCGTCTCTGTCCGGCTAAGTATTCCTCGCTATCTAAATTTTCAGGGAAAACAGGATCTATGGAACCAGCAAAGCCTTCCCAGTAATTTAAGATGGGAAAGCCTCC
>Ga0315281_10001231_pt1 | contig 37562 bp, 33 predicted proteins | sample YL17G07_0_MG_FD_204540 | JGI IMG/M metagenome (GOLD analysis project Ga0315281, IMG submission 204540) | Sediment microbial communities from Yellowstone Lake, YNP, Wyoming, USA - YL17G07_0 | ecosystem: Environmental > Aquatic > Freshwater > Lake > Sediment | place: USA: Wyoming | collected...
TAGCGCAAGTTAATAACTCACTTTACACACTGTCACGCGAACTGCTACGCGAGCGAAGCGAGGAATCTCTACGATTGACGTAGAGACCCCTCGCTCTGCTCGGGGTGACAATCTCAAAAATATGCTTACCTGCGTAAGATGAGTTAATAACTCGCGCCGCGCGAGAAAGAGATAAAAACCTAATCCGCTCCCCAAGCGTTGAGCCACGCCCGAGGCGTCACCCGTTCCCCAAGAGCCGGAAAACGCCCGGGCGCGGGTTAGCTCGAAAGCCATTCCAAACAAAACAGGACGACTTCCCCCGAGTCGTCCTGTTCGTTTGTTACAATAGCCGCATCCTTTTCTCACGAGGCCCATCCATGAAAACTCGTCTGCGTAACATCCTGTTGGGCATCATCGGCGTCATTGTGGCCGCGCTCGTCGTCGGCTTTGTTATCGCGAAGCCAGCACCCGCGCACCCGTGGTTCGCGCCGCGCGCGGGCGACCATCACCCGCTCGTTTTCGCGCATCAGGGCGGCGAGAACTTGTGGCCGAGCAACACCCTGCTGGCCTTCGAGAACTCCGCCGAACTCGGCGCGGACGTGCTGGATACCGATATGCACCTGACCAAAGATGGCGCGCTGGTGCTGATGCACGACGAGACCGTTGACCGCACGACGGACGGGCACGGGGCCATCCGCGACCTCACCCTCGCGGAGATCAAGCAACTCGACGCCGCGTACAACTTCTCTACCGACAACGGCCAGACTTTTCCCTTTCGTGGGCAGGGCATCACCGTGCCCACGCTGGAAGAACTTTTCACCGCCTTCCCCGCCAAACGTCTCGGCATCGAAATCAAGCAGACCGACCCCCTGCCGACCGCGCAAAAGTTCTGCGCCGTCATCCGCCAATATCAGCTGGAGAGCAGTGTGCTGGTGAGCAGTTTCCGGCAGGAGAACATGGACGCTTTCCGCAAAGAATGTCCCGCAGTGGCAACCTCGGCTACTGAAAACGAAGTGCGCTTCTTCTACGTATTGTTCCGCGTCGGCTTGAGCGGCCTCGTCACGCCTAATTACAATTCAATGCAAGTGCCGGAAGCAAGCGGCGGCCTGCTCATCCTCTCGCCGCAATTTGTGGAAGCCGCCCACAAGCGGGGGTTAGCCGTGCAACCGTGGACGATTAACGATGAAGAAGACTTGAAGCATATTCTCGCCCTCGGCGTGGAGGGCATCAATACCGATAACCCGGATCGGTTGTTAGCGTTGTTGCATTAAACAAAACTCCCTTCCCTTGTCGCGCTTTTGGCGACGGGGGAAGGGCCGGGGATGGGGGTCAGTCGGGGCGGGCAGATTTGAACTGCCGACATCCAAGTCCCAAACTTGGCGCGCTAACCGGGCTGCGCTACGCCCCGAATATGTAGGCAGTATAATCGGCGCTCAATAGAGCGTCAAGCATCCCTTCAATCCGTTTCAGCCGTTGAGAAAAAAGCCTCAATGCCCGACATTACCCTCGCTATTGACTCGCGCCACATTGGCCTGCTCACCGTCAACCGCCCGCACGTCCGCAACGCTTTAAGTTGGGACGCGATGCGCGCCTTCGCCGAGGGCGTTGAGCAAGCCCACGCCACGCCCGCCCTCCGCGCCCTCATCATCACCGGCGCGGGGAAGGCCTTCAGCGCGGGCGGCGATATGAATGATTTGAAAGACTCACCCACGCGCGAGGCGGGCTTGCGCCTTGCGATAATCATGGGCGACGCGCTGGCCCGCCTGGACGCTCTGCCCTGCCCGACCCTGGCCGCCCTCAACGGCCCGGCCCTCGGCGGGGGCGCGGAAATTGCGGTGACGTGCGATTTGCGGGTGATGGCGGAGGACGCGACGATTGGCTTTGTGCAAGCCCGCCTCGGCCTCATTCCCGGTTGGGGCGGCGGGCAGAGGCTGATGCGCGTCGTGGGGTATGCGCGCGCGTTGGAGCTACTCACGACGGCGCGGGTACTCTCAGCGGGCGAGGCGCACGCCCTCGGGTTGGCGAATCAAATCGCGGGGGCGGGGCAAGCGCTCGTGGCCGCGCACAAACTCGCGGAGCAAATCGCCGCTCATCCGCCCGCCGCCGTGCAAGCGGCCAAACGCGTCTTGCGCTATGGATTGACGCCCGAAACCGGCGCGGCTCTAGAGCACGAGCGCGCCGAGTTTCCGCCGCTGTGGGAAAGCGATTTTCGCCACGAGGCAATGAGAAAATTTTTGGGCGGGGAACGCTAGACCGCCGGGCCGCGGCCTCACGGTTTGGGCGGCGTCTGTTCCGGCAGGATGGCGGCGGTAATCGTCCACGCGCCTTCGCGCATTTCCACCGTCGAGTCCAGGGCCACGAACTCGAACCACGTCCTCCCCGGCTTGAGCGGGATGACCGCGCCCAAGGCGTCCACCAATTGAAACAGCCCCGCGCGTTGCGGTCGGAGCCATATGCCCTCGAAGGCTTGCCCGTCGCGGAAGACTCTCGCGGGTCCCTGGCCCCAAAACTGAATCTCCAACGAATAGAAGTTCGTGCTTTCGCGGATGTCGCTGTAGAGATGATGCGCGAAGACGACGACGACATTCGCGGCGGTGAGGCGTTGCTTGTCGAGCGCGTCCACCTGGCGGGTGCCGTTCTGTGAGCGCAAGTAATTGCCGCTCGGCGAGTCATACGTCCAATCTACGGGCGCATTGAGATAATCCACGCGCAGACGGGTGGCCGAGCCGCCCGGAGCAAGCGGCGCCGCGCTGAAAGCCCAACCGGAAAGTTGCGGGCGCTGTTCAAGACCTGCTGAGACGGCGGCGGCGTGCAGGTCGCGCGAGGTAGTGAACAGGGTGTGCTCGGGTGTGTGACAGGGCACGGACTCGAGCGGCACGCGGCACAGGGGCGGGCAATCCACGCCGAACTCCGCCGAGACGATGCGCGGCGCGAAATCGGAATTGACGAGGCGCTCTTTCACGCCGCCGCTGGAGCCGGAGGTGACGAGCAGGGCGTCGAAGATGGCGGGCAGTTCAAGGTCAATCAGCCGCGCCGAGCGCACCCCGCCGATTTTGGCGGCTTCGTGGCCATAGAAGATGGCGGTGAAGCGCGTACTCCACGCTTCCACGTAATGCTCGAAGACGAGCGCGGCCTGATTGAGTCCGAATTGCGGGCGGGCGCACGGCGGCGCGTTGACGATTTTCACCGCGAGCGGGCGATGGTCAAGCGCGGCAGTATCGCCGACCACTTCGCCAGTGAGAGGGTTCACGTTAGCAGGCAGGTTCTCCGGGCCGAGGCGGCCCGGCGGAGTCGCGGTTGGCGCGAGGGGCGCAGTGGGTAGAGGCGCGGTTACTGCGCCCGTAGGTGTAGGAGGGAGGGGCGTGGTTGTTGCGCTCGTGAGGGTCGGCGGAGGTGCGGTAACGTCGAGCGTAGGTAGGGGCGCGGTGACCGCGCCTGGAGGTGTAGGCGTAGCTGAAATGCACGCGGCGAGCGCGAGGCTCAACAACAAACTGGCCGAGAGAGATTTGAGCATGACGCTTATTAAAGCACAAACCCGCCGAAAAAAAACGGCGGGCTTGTGAAGGGGAAGCCGCCCCCCACGGCGGCAGTTGGGCGTCTTCCCCATATTCAGCCCAACGGGAGGATGTCAGGGGAATCCCCTTCCCCTGTCCGCCTGTCTCGCCCCTGACAGACTGACACTAACAGTTGTACACCCTTTCACGGGAGTTGAAAATAGACAAATGTACTTTTTTTGTAACCAAACCTGAAACCCCCACATCTGAGGGGTTGGAGTGAAGAAAATCAGGCTAAATCAAATTAGCGGCGACGCGCGCGTTGCCAGTAGAGGCCGCCACCTATGGCGCTGAGGGTCACGAGGGCCATGAGAGCCACGATGCCCCCCACCCATACCCACGTCCGCGCGGCTGGCCCGACCCCGAACTGATAACTGCCTATTGTGGTTCCGCCATCGGCGGTGACGGCTTGCCATTGGACGGTGTAACGGCCGGCCGGGAGCGGTGTAGCGAACGCGGCCCGCAGGGTATCGTTTTCGAGAACGGAGGTGAGGCCCGGAACCGTTTGGAATAACCCGGTCGTTAAGGTGAAGGTACTCCCGGAGACCAGCGGCTCAGTGAAGGTTAAACGTGTCTCCGTTAGTGGGCCGGGAACCGTCGCGCCGGGTGACGGGTCGGCGGAGAGCAAACCCGCGTGGGCGTAGGCGATCAGCGGGAAAAAGAAAATCCCAAATCCAAAAATCCAAATTCCAAGTTTCAGAAAATTGTTGCGAGTCACGGCGTTATCAAGGGCGTGAGATGTTCGGTGAGTTCACGCGGAGAAACCGGGCCGCCGAGGCGCACGGCCACCTGGCCCGATTTATCGAGGATGAAAATCCAGGGTTCACTGGTGAGATGCCATTCGTCCATCTCATCCGCGCCGACAAGCGGGTTGAAGGATTTGTACACTTCCAGATGGATGTAGTTGGCTGCGGTGGGATGCGCCTGGTAAACTTGTTCGACGCTATTCACGACAGGCGCGCACAATTTGCTGGTGCAGAACCCCGGCGTAGCAAAAACGACGATGGTAGGCTTGCCCGACTTGAGCGCGTCGGCCACCGTCATTTGATACAGCGCGGGCACGGGGTTAATGCCTGAGGTGAGTTTGTGGATGTCCGGCTCGGTGGCGAGGGTGCGATTGTGTGAGGCCGGCGGTGTGTCGCCGACCTGAGGCGAATCAACTTTTTCGACGACTTGCACGGTGAGCTGGGCTTGTGTCTGTGAGCCGTCGGCTTTAGTGATTTGCAGGTTGAGACCCCACAACCCGGCGCGCGGCAATTGCGGGTAAGCCACCCAATACGGAAATTCGTAATCGGCATACGCGGTGGCCGGGCCACTCCACCCGGCTTGCGGCGCGGTCGGCGTGGCGAGATCGAAAACGGTGATTTGCACGCTGTGCGCGTCGGTGATGGGATGCGGGCCGTCGAAGAGGACGAGCGGGAGGCGGGGCGCGCCGGGGAGAATATCGCCCGTGGCGACGGCGACTTGCACGTCTGTCGGGGCGGAATTATCGGGCGTGGGGGGGAGTGCCGGTGAGGCGCAGGCGGTTAGAAAAATCCCAAATCCCAAGAGCCAAATCCCAAATATGGAATTCCAAATTCCAGATTTCAAATTTCCAATCTCCAATTTTCTAATCCCGGTTGGCCCCCGCCGCCGCGATAAACGCCTCGAACAATCGCCGCATTTCCGGCGCGTCGGGGAGACATTCGGGATGCCATTGCACGGCGAGGCCGAAAGGATGGCGGGGAAGCTCGACCGCCTCGACGACGCCATCCGCCGCCCGCGCGGCCACTTGCAACCCGGAGGCGAGGTCGTGGCACGCTTGATGATGGAGGCTATTCACCGCGAGCACCGGCTCGCCGAGGATTTTTGACAACAAAGAATCTTCCTCGACCTGGATGGCGTGGGAGCGGTAGTCATAGGGCAGGCCCGGATAGAAATCGTGTTTCGGCGCGCCGGGATATTCACTGGCCAGATCGCGGTAGAGCGTGCCGCCGAGGGCCACGTTGAGCACTTGCATCCCCCGGCAGATGCCGAAGAACGGTTTGGAATCCGCCACCACCCAGCGGACAAGGGCCAGTTCGACGCGATCCCGCTCGGGGGCCACGCCGCCCACGGCGGGGTGCGCGTCCGCGCGGTAATGAGCCGGTTCAATGTCGCCGCCGCCGGAGAACAACACGCCGTCCAAACGCGCGTAGAGTTTTCGCAACGTCGCGTCATTCAATCCGAGCGGAATCAAAACCGGCAGGCCGCCCGCGCGCTCAACCGCCTGAATGATGTTGGCGAGCAAAGTGTCGAGTTCGGCGCGGTCAGGCGCAGTGGCGGGGTGAATGGTGAGGCCGATGAGGGACATGGAGGGTTCCTTTTGGATGAAGCGATTATAGCAGGCTGAAAAGTAACCGGCATTTCAATCTTGGGGCAAGTTGGGAATAGTCGCGCCCCGTCTTTGTGTCTGGGCGAGTTGGCTTTATACTTCCCGCATTCAATGGAGATCCCTTATGGCTGACGCACAAATCATTCTGCTCCCCAAAGACTCTTACGGCGATTGGATTGAAGCGGTGAAGGATTACGCCATGAAGTTTGGCGTGAACTTCACTAACGACCCGGCCACGGCCGGCCAACACCAGAACCCGCACCAGACCGTGACGCTAGTCACGCCGGCCAACCCGCTTGACGCTTACGACGAGGACATGACCGCGTGGTTCGCGGCGAATTATCCGGGCGTGAAGTTGGACGTGGTGGTAGCGAACTCGCCGGATGAGTTGAAACCTAAACTCGCGGCGCGCCTCACCGCCGGGAACCGTTTTGCCGGGGCGCAGATTGTGACCCCGACGACTGTCGCGCCCGCCGCGCCGCCTGCTCCCGCGCCGACACCGGCCCCGCCAATTGGCCCGCTCATCATCAACGGCCTCGGCGGTGAGCTGACGCTGAAATCCGACAAGGGCCGTTACGCCGCGCGCATTGAAAACATCCAGTTCACCGAGACGATCAAGAATCACACCTCGAACACGGTGAAGTACAGCATTATCGGCGTGAAGGGCAAGAAGGTGAGCGGCGACGGGCCGGATTTTTTCCACACCAGTTGGAGCGGCGACTTAAGTCTCGGCCCGAACTGCACCGGCCCGCGCGATGCCTGCGGCGGCCCGTGGGATGACAGCCTGACGATAGACACCCCCGGCGCCTACCGCCTCACGCTCGACATCTGCTTTGGGGGCAACGATTGGCAAACGCTCACGACCGGCCTTGAGATTTCGGTGGTGGAGTGGACGCCGGGGTAGCGTGAGGCGTTAGAGCAATTGCAGACCCGCCAGGTCTATATTCATAAGGAGACACACTCAATGAAGCACGATTCTCAGAAAGTCAAAGCCATTGACGCCAGCATCGCCGCCAATCATATCCAGTTCATCAACCTGCAATTCACCGACATTATGGGCGTGGCCAAAAGCGTCGGCCTCCCGGTCAAGATGTGGTCGGAGGTGCTTGATCACGGGTTATGGTTCGACGGCTCCTCGGTCGAGGGCTTCGCCCGGATTGCCGAGAGCGATATGCTCTTGCATCCCGACCTCGACACCTTCGCCGTCGTGCCGTGGGATAGTGACGTGACGACGGCGCGGGTGCTGTGCGACGTGCATTTGCCGACCGGCGAACCGTTCCCCGGCGACCCGCGCAACGTGCTCAAACGCGCGCTGGCCGAAGCGGCCAAACTGGGCTACGAGTATTTCACCGGGCCGGAGTTAGAGTTCTTCCTCTTCAAGCCGCATACTGATGGCACACTCGTGCCGCTCACGCCCCACGACGAGGCCGGTTACTTTGACGTGAGCACTGATCTGGCGCATTCCGTGCGGCGGCAGATGGTGACGGCGCTTAACGCCTTTGGCATCACCGTCGAAGCCTTGCACCACGAAGTCGCCATCGGCCAGTCGGAGATTGACTTCAAGTACGACAAAGCCCTGCGCACCGCCGACAACGCCGTGACCTTGCGGCTGACACTCAAGGCGGTGGCCCAACGCAACGGGCTGTATGCCACCTTCATGCCCAAGCCCATCGCGGGCATCAACGGGAGCGGGATGCACACGCACCAGAGTTTGTGGAAGGACGGCAAAAATGCCTTTGCCGACCCCGATGATCCCTACGGCTTGAGCATGGTGGCCAAGAAATTCATCGCCGGGCAACTCAAGCACGCGCGGAGTCTCTCGGCGGTGATTGCGCCGCTGGTCAATTCGTACAAGCGGCTCGTGCCGGGGTACGAAGCGCCGGTGTATCTCAGTTGGGCGCGCACCAATCGCTCGGCCCTCATCCGCATCCCCAAAGTCAGCCCGGGCCGCGTGAGCACCGCCACCCGCATTGAGTTGCGCTGTCCCGACCCGAGCGCGAATCCGTATCTCGCCTTCGCGGTGATGCTGATGGCCGGGCTGGACGGCATCCAGAGCGACCTGCCGGTGCCCGACCCGTACGAGGAGGATTTGTATCACCTGGACGAAACGCGGCGCAAGCAACTGACGGCCATGCCCGGCTCGCTGGGCGAGGCCATCGAGGAGTTGAAGCGCAGTGAACTCGTGCGCGCCGCGCTGGGCGACCATCTCTTCGAAAGTTACATCGAAGCCAAGACCCAGGAGTGGGACGAGTATCGCATCAGCGTGAGCGATTGGGAGTTGAAGCGGTATTTGCCGATTTATTAAGGAGCCAGGACCGGTTTTAGAAACGACAACGCCGACTCGTTTGAGTCGGCGTTGTTTTTTGTTCGCTACCGGCTGACGACCGCCTCAATGTTTGAAATGCACAAACACCCGCCCGAAATTTTTGTCGTCTTTCTCAACGCGATGATACAACGCCTTGATGTGGGGCTGATTGAGAAAGCGCAAGACGCGCTTCTTGAGTTGCCCGCTACCTTTGCCGGGGATGATTTCCACCAGACTGATTTTCTTGCGGATGGCATCTTGAATAATGCGGTTAAGTTCGGCATCCAGCGCGCGGCTGTCGTTGTAAATATCATGCAAGTCAATTTTTAGTTTAGCCATAGCTCACCTCCATTCCACCTCATTGTATCCCATTCTGCTCCTCGGCTTCCCCAATTCCTCCCCACCGCCTTCACAATCAGTTCACAATCGCCCCGCATACTGCCCGTTATATCGTGACTATAAAGGAGATCACACCATGAACGGCAAATTTGTCTTTCGAGGGTTGTTGGCGCTCTTGCTCATCGGGGCGCTAGTGGCGGGCGGGGTGGCCATCGGCTTCACCGCCTATCGCGCGGGCGTGGCGCAAGGGCTGGTGGACAGCGGCAAGATTGTCCTGCCCGAATCGGGGGCCGCGCCACAGGTCGCGCCCGGAGTCATGCCTTACCTGTATGGCTATGGCTACGGGCCGCTGGGCTTTCATCGCCCCTTCGGGTTCGGCGGTTTCGGGTTCCTCGGATGCCTCGTCCCGCTGTTGTTCCTCTTCATCTTCTTCTCCATCTTCTTCGCCATCGTGCGCGGTATCTTCTGGCGGATGGGGAGGCGCGGCGGTTGGGGCCATCACGGCCCGTGGGGCGACGGCCCGCACGGGGAGGGCATCCCGCCTCAATGGCGTGACCGCGCCAAAGGCGTCTTCGACGACTGGCACCAGCAAGCGCACGGCGAACAGCCTAAAACCGAGGGTAAAGAATCCCAGGCCTAACCCCGCCGGACACGCAGAAACACATAGGGCGCAAAGTTTAGGCTTTGCGCCCTTCCCGGTTTTACGGTTAAACTCTAGTCAATGAAAACCATCTTGGTCGTGGACGACGAAGCGAAGATCGTGCAACTCGCGCGGGATTATCTGGAACACGCGGGGTACGCGGTGCTCACCGCGCCCAATGGGAAAACCGCGCTCGCTCTGGCGCGTTCCGCGAAACCCGATCTCCTCGTCCTCGACCTCGGCTTGCCGGAACTGGACGGCCTCGACGTGACCCGCGCCCTCCGCAAAGACTCGGACGTGCCTATCGTCATGCTCACCGCGCGCGGCGAAGAGTCCGACAAACTCATCGGCCTCGAACTCGGCGCGGACGATTATCTCGTCAAACCCTTCAGCCCCAAGGAACTCGTGGCCCGCGTGCGCGCAGTCCTGCGCCGGACGGAAACCGCGCGCCCGGAGAGCGACGTGATCCGCGTGGCCGACCTGACTCTCGACGTGCCGCGCATGAAAGTGACGGTGGGCACGCGCGCGGTGGACGTGACCCCGACGGAGTTCTCGCTCCTCGTGGCGCTGGCCCGCCAACCGGGCCGCCTCTTTACTCGCGCCCAACTGCTTGACGCCGTGCGCGGCGTGGCCTTTGAATCCTACGAGCGCGCGATAGACGCCCACGTGAAAAACCTGCGCCGCAAAATTGAACCCAACCCGCGTGAGCCGCGCTATATTTTGACCGTGTATGGGGTCGGATATAAATTTGCAGACGAATGAGGAAAAGACAAATGAAAAATGAAAGAAATGACAAATGAAGGCTGTATTGTTTTGACATTTGTCATTTAACCATTTTGCATTTAACCATTTGTCATTGCTTTTCCATGCCTCCTCCCTTCTTTCATCGCTCCCGCCGTCCCCGCTGGTGGCCCGAGAACGAACCCTGGCCGCCGCAAGGCCCGCCCGCTAGGCCCGCGTGGCGGCAGAGAAGCCGCTTCTTCGTAGGGCGCTTCGTGGCGTTGTTTCTTTTCCTGGCGCTGTTCACCGTCGGCGGGTGCGCGCTGACGCTGTGGGTGACGGTTGCCGCCTCGCGCGCGGCGGGCATCCCCGCCGGAGCCGTGCCTTTCCTCGGGTTCAGCGCCTTCGTCGTCGTCACGCTCAGTTTTGTGTCCGCCCTGCGCGGGCTGGTGCGGATGACCGCGCCCATCGGGGATTTGATGGACGCGGCGGGACAGGTGGAAGCCGGGGATTACGCGACCCGCGTGCGCGAGCGCGGCCCGCGCGAGGTGCGCGCCCTGGCCCGCGCGTTTAACGCCATGACCGCGCGGTTGCAGTCCGACGCCGAACAGCGCCGCAATCTTTTAGCCGACGTCACCCACGAACTGCGCACGCCGCTCACGGTCATTCAGGGCAATCTCGAAGGTTTGCTGGACGGCGTGTACCCGGCGGACGAAGCGCACCTCGCGCCGATTCTCGAAGAGACGCGGGTGATGGCGCGGCTCATTGACGACCTCCGCACGCTCTCGCTCGCCGAAAGCGGCGCGCTCAAATTGCACACCGAGTCAACCGATTTGGGGGTGTTGCTTGGTGAAGCGGCGGCTTCCTTCCGCGGGCAGGCCGACGCGGCGGGCGTGACATTAACGGTGAACGTCGCGCCGGAACTCCCGTTGCTGGAACTCGACCCGGAGCGCATCCGCGAAGTGTTGGGGAACTTGCTCTCGAACGGGTTGCGGCACACCGCGCGGGGTGGCGCGTTGCAGATAACGGCCGAAGCGGCGGGGGAGAAGAACGCGCGGGTCACCGTGACCGACACGGGCGCGGGCATTCCGCCGGAGGCGCTCCCGCGCGTCTTCGATCGCTTTTACAAATCCGCCGATTCCGATGGGAGCGGGCTGGGGTTGGCCATCGCCAAAAATTTAGTTGTCGCGCACGGGGGCGAGATTACGGCGGAGAGCGCAGTGGGGAAGGGGACGAGGCTGGAGTTTACTTTGCCGCTGGAACGAAAAGATTTTTAAGCAACCGCGCCGACGGATGAGGTCGGTGTATTCATTTTCTTATTGGCCATCGGCGCTTGAAGTTACCCCGCGCCGATTTTGCTGACAAGCGGCAAACCGGGCGCGGCGGAGGACAGTATCGTTATTTCGGACTGAAGACATTGAGCAAAAGTATACATGAGCAGCAATGTGGTTAGACCTGTCAGGTTTTCAAAATCTGACAGGTCTTTTCTTTTATATATCTGAGTTTTGGGGAAGGGCAATGCGAAAAAACAATCTTGCTAACTGTTTCAAACAGATACATTACCCACCGATCAAGGTAGAAATCTAGCCCTTGACAAAGATACAAAACAAGCTTATTATATGAACAAATAACGTTGTAACTTATAACTGAAAAAGGAGATAACGAGAAATGGATGAGGATCCGCTTGCCCAATTAATTGTGAGGCCAGAACAGGTTGAAGGTGAGAAGAGGGCTTTACTCGTCAAACTTGTTCTGCCATTTGCTGGTATAGACCCTGAAAATAATCAGATTCACTTCAAAGCAACCTTTGATGAATTGAATGCCAGACAAAAAGTGTTGGTGTACTTGCTAGCCCGTTTGGCCCTTTCAGCTCTGCCCAACTCTAAAACATTGGCAGCTGTTAGCCCTAAAGAGCTTGAAGCTCAAATCAAGCTACCAGGAGGAACTATTCGTCCCAAACTGACTCAGTTGGCTAAAGAGAAAATTATCATCCAAAGTGGAGGCGGATATTCAGCCTCGTCATCTACACTTCATCGGGCACAAAAGGAACTTGAGGCTGTAATTTCAGGATTGTCGGAAAACTAAGGAGAAACCACAAATGGATACACTTCACACTGAATCTTGGGAAGAAATGGCTTCGGCTCTACCTCGTGATGCTACAGATACTCACCGCCTAATGGTTGCCGTATATTTTCGGTTCCAACACGAGCAGACCGATACCACGGATATGAGCGCCATCGCCAATGACTATTTTCGTCGCGCTCGTTGGCCCCGCCCTATCAATCAGTCAGCCACAGCCAATCATTGCGCAAGCAAAGGATGGTTGTCCGAAGTTGGAAAGGCAGACGGGCGCAAATTGTGGCGCATTACACGTAAGGGCTATAAGTACATTCAATTGCAACTCAGCCCTGTTTCTTGAAAGGGGGATAATATGAGAACCAAGAAACAAACTGCATCAGTCAAATATCCCTCTGCGCGCCTGACTGGGATAAGCGGGTTTATGGAGTTCGCCCGTCAGCCTAACTGGAAGCAGTCTCAAATTGACATCAATCTAATGAAAAAGATGGGGGTAGGTAAAGGCAAAGAAGGTTTAGTCGTTGCCACGCTTAGGTTCCTTGGCTTGATAGATGAAAATGGAACACCAACCGGCGAATGGAATAACATTAAGCAGGACTACCAAGCCACTTTGAAGAGATTAGTCGAGGAAAAATATTCGGAACTCTTCGGCTTGATTCCCACCAAGTTGGTCAATCAGCATCGGCTCATCAGTTTCTTTTGCTCAAGTGGCTTTCCTGTAGAGACTGCTGAGTATCAGGCTAAATTATTTGTGTGGCTCTGTAAGGAAGCCGGTATTGAGATTCCTAATGTCGAGGAACATTTCCATAGAGCACGCTTCGACAAGAAAGGGGAACAATAAAAATGAAAACCGCTAATCAAACTAAAGCCGTCAAATATCCCTATGCCCGTATTGGAGCTATGGGTAAATTGATGGAATCTATACGGGATGGTTGGAAACCATCGCAAGTTGATGTCAACCTAATTAAGACACTTGCCGTTGCGTCAAGCAAGGAGCGTGAAGTACTACAAACTTTGAAGTTTATCGGGGCTGTTGATACTTCAGGCGCAACAACCGAGGTGTGGGATCAATTAAAGCAAGAATATCGCCGAACACTTGCTCATATAGTGAGAGAAAAATATTCGGACTTGTTCAACCAAATTCCCGTGAAGTTGATAACTCAGGATTCGGTTGTCAATTACTTTATGAAAACGGGGACGGGTGTAGATACAGCCGAATATCAGGGAATACTTTTCGGCTGGTTTTGTCGAGAAGCAGGGATTGAAGTTCCAAATCTGCCGGAAAGTTTTGAACGAGCACGATTTGGCAAAAAGAAATATGCGAGCAATAAGAGGGCAAAAAAGGCTGACAACCAGAAATGAAAGACCGCGCCGACCTGATTAAGTCGGCGCGGTCTTTTTATTAGATGCGCCATTCACTGGAAGTGAGCGGCTTGGGGGGAAATTACGCCACCGCCATCTGCTCCACGTTCACACTCACTTTCTCTTCCTTCTTCTCCGCGCCGGGGAGACGCATGGCCTTCACCACCAAATCGGCGAGGGCGGTGACTTCGTAGTTCAGGCCGTAGTGTTCCTTCAAATCAGCAATCTGCAGGCGGCAGTTCTCGCACGCGGCGGCGACAAGGCGCGCGCCCGTGCGCTTGATTTGCTCGGCTTTGGCTTTACCCGCCGCCATACGGATTTCCTGGAACTCCGGCACAGCCACGAGACCGCTCCCGCCGCCGCAACAGTAGGCTTCCGCGCGGTTGGGCGTCATCTCGCGGAAGCGGAGTGTAGCCGCGTTTAAGATGATGCGCGGCTCTTCCATTACCCCGCCCTTGCGCGCCATGTTGCATGGGTCGTGATAAGTGATGGAGTCGGGGTTGGCCGTGGGGTCAAGGTTGAGTTTGCCTTGTTGAATGTAATGGGCAATGACCTCGACAATGCTCCGCACCCGGAAGGTGAAGTCGTCCCCGAACCAGTTGGGCGCGGCCCAGCGCATGGCCTGATAAGCATGGCCGCATTCGGAGATGACGATTTCTTCCACGCCCAACGCTTTGGCCTCGTCCACAATGCGTTTGGCGATGGCTTTAGCGCGCGGGATGTCGTTGAGGAACACGGCGTAGTTGGAGGCTTCGAAGATGCTCAGGGTCCAGTCTTCGCCCACCGCGTCGAAGATGGCGGCGACGGGCAGGATGGTGTGCGCGCCCGCGAGGGCGACGTACAAAATTTTTGCGCCCTGCTTTTGGAGCGGGATGCGCGCGTCGGCGTGTCCGGTGAGGGCTTGCAATTCCCGCTCCATGTCGCGCAGACTGTCGCGGAAAAATTCGAGATAGATCTCCGGGTCGCGGCCTTTTTCAATCGCGGCGTCAGCGAGCATTTCGAGGATTTCGGGGGCGTGGCCGGTGGCAGTCGCCATCGTGCGGACGGTCGCCATGAGCAAAGGCGTGTCGAGGCCCATCGGGCAGTTCACAGTGCACCGCTGGCAGAGCGTGCATTTGGTGAAGGCGGTCTGCGCGAGTTGAGCCAGCGTCTCGTCGGTGAGTGGAGTCGCGTTGGTCCAAGTCGGTGCGAGGCGGCTGAGCCAATCGTGTTCAGCGCGATAGACCTGCCGCAGTTGTTCGGCGCGCGCCGCCGGAATGTGTTCCGGTTGCGGGTCAGAGACGTAGTAGTGGCAGGCTTCGGCGCACAGGCCGCACCGTGCGCAGACTTCGAGCGCGGCCACGAGCGGCTGGTTGAGTTGCTGGTTGAGTATAGAAAGGGCAGTGTCGGTTCGAGTCGTCATGGCTCACCTCGAATGTTGCGGATGCGGCGCACTTCCGTGCGGCAATACTCCGCGCCGTCCGAACATCTTCCCGAAGAACAACCGCGAGTAGGCGAAGTAAAGGCAATGGCGAATCTTGCCGAGTGGCACATAGATGAGCATCACCGCGCTGGCGACGTAGAAGAGCGGGAGGCGGGCGAGGTCAACGAGCGAGATGGCGAGCGCGCTAAGGAACACGGTGACCACGAGGACGGCGAAGTAATCGTCGGGGGTGCTGAGGGCCTTGAGGTTCGGCTCCACCCAACGGGCCACGAATCCCGCGAGGCCGAGTACCGCGCCGAGGCCGACAAAAATCGCGAGGGCATAGCGAAGCGTGACGGAGAACGCTTCCAGCCAGGGACTGAGCAGGAAGAGTCCGAGGCCGAGGAATATCATAACGTGAAAGCCGATGCCGCGCAGATACGCGACCCAGTGACGGCGCGTGCTTTCTTTGGCCCACGGGGCCAGGCCGAGGGTGAAGGCGTAGCGCACGCCGCGCCCGGGGTCGGCTTTGGGCGGGGTGCGGTCCACCGGGCGGGCGAGGGCGTTGAAGATTCGCAGGCGATAGGCGAAGGCCACGAGGGTGAAGACAAACGCGACAAAAGCAAAGATTTGATATGGAAACATAGAAGTCTCTACTTACTACTTACGGCAAGAAGTAATGAGTAAGTGGCAATTGGTTATTTGACGCGGCGGACGACGAAGTGAAATTGTTTGTCGAGTTTTTCCAGCGTGACGAGTTCGTTGCCGGTGCTCCTGGCCCACGCGGGGATGTCGGCCATGACGCCGGGGTCGGTGGCGAAGGCTTCGATGGTCTGGCCGACTTGAATATCTTTGATGGCCCGGGACATTTTGACGATGGGCATGGGGCAGAGCAGGCCTTTGAGGTCGAGGACTTTGTCGGCTTTATCGAGGACAGGGGTGGTCATGGTTTATTCTCCTTTTGAGAATTAGGTGTCGGCGAATGCGCCCGCGAGTTCAGCGCGGTGATTCAGATGGTCGCGCAAGACGGCGCGCAGGAGGTCAATGGCTTCGATGAGGCGGTGGTCGCTCACGCGATATTCCACCGAGGGGCCGAGGCGCGTGGCAATGACCATGCCCCGCTCGCGCAGGACTTTGAGATGGCGGGAGATCATGGGCTGGCTGAGTTTAAGGGCTTCGGTCAGTTGCGTGACCGTCCGGGGGTTGTCCGCCAGTTCGTACAAAATCAGGATGCGGGTGGGGTCGGCGAGACCCGCGCAGATTTCGGCGTGGAGTTGGGTGACTTCGGTCTCCAATGTGGCGTTCATCGTTCACCTCCGGGCTTATATGGATAGATGCATATCTCATGCTTGCATATAAGGATACGTTAGTCACAGCGGCCCGCGCAGTGACTTCTCTCATCTGTGGCAATGCGTAATGTCACAGATGAGAGCTAATTCCACGTTAGAGAGATTATCCACACCCGCCGCCGCTCTTATCCCGTTGCAATTGCAATTTAATTTTTGGCGTGTATTCCAATTGCCATTCGTGCGGGACAGGTTGGGCGGCGGGATAGTGGTCGCCCAGGGCCGCGCTGAAGGTATATCTCAGGCTGTCATCACCCGGCGGGGCAGGCGTGGGGACGCTGGCCGTCTCCTCCGCGCCGAAGATGCCGAGCCACTGATTGACGCCGCCCTCGAGGATATACACATTCGGCACGCTGTTGGCGACCAGCACTTTCCAGGCCTCCGTCGCCGCCGCCTCGTCGTTGCTCATCACCACGTACACCGAATTCTTGGGCGGTTCCACCAATAACTTGGGCACCAGCGCTGGCAGGTCGCTCACCGGCACGTGCTGAGCGCCGTGAATGTGGAACAGGTTGTAGTCCGTTTCACTCCGCACGTCGAGCAGGATCAGGTTCAAGCGGTCATTGCCCATCGAGGCCAGCAGTTCACCGGGGTGAATCTGCACTTGCCGCTCGGCGAGCAGAGGCGCTTTGGCCGGTTCGAGGCGCGTCCATTTCTGCGTCACTGTCGGTTGACCGATGAAGATGACGGCCAGCGCGCCGAGGGTGAGCGCCCCCGCGCCCGCGTAGCGCATCAGCGGCTCCCGTTTCAAATCACGCTTGCCAAAGATGCGCTCCAACTGCTCGCCGCCCCAGAACATGAACAGCGCCATCAGCACGACAAGGAGTACGACCACGCCCGTCGGCAGATGAAGCCAATCCATAACGGTGAAGCGCCCGAGGTAACCGGCGGTGTTCCACCAGTAATCGTAGAACTGCTCGGTCTCGCCGAAGAGGAAGATGCCGAACAGGCCGCCAAGTACGAAGAAGATGCCGTCAATCTTGAACGTGGCCGCGGAGACAAGCGAGGTGCCGGGGCAGAACCCGCCGACGATGAAGCCGACGCCCATGATGAGGCCGCCCAAAATCCCCGACCACAGATACGTGGGGTTGACCCACACCTGGTTGAAATCCAGCACGCCGAGGCCGACCATGGCGAAGATCAGCACCATCGCGACGACAATCGAAGTGAACATGACCTTGAGTACGGTCAGGTCTTTGAAGTAGAACTGCGCCGCGAGTTTGGTCGAATCGCCGAAGCCGGAAATTTCCAACACGTAACCGAAGGCAAAGCCGATGATGGCGAAGATCAAATACATCAGCGGCTTGCCGACGAGGGTTTCGAGAGGGAGAGGAAAGGCAGGCATAAGAAACTCCTACTATGCCCCTCACCCCCATCCTCAGGACGGGGAGAGGGGTGAGAGGGGTGAGGGATTTTTAAATCAATTCCATAACTTCCTTACAAAATACGCCAGCGCATACGCGCCGCCGAACACGGCGAACATGAACGCCCAACTGCCCACTGACAGCACCGCGCCGCCGGAGAGGGCCTGCCCGGAGGTGCAGCCGCGGGCCATGCGCGCGCCATAGCCCATAATCGAGCCGCCCACAAACGCCCACAGCCAGCGTTGGCGGGTGGAGATGTGCGGGCCTTTGTTGGTCTTCACTTGCAAGCGTCCATTCAACCAACCGGAGGCGAATCCGCCCACGAGCGTCCCCGCGACGAGCGGCACGATCCAGTCGTCGAGCGGATTTTTGTCGCCGCCCGCGAGTTTGAGCAGATACGAGACGCGGTCAACGTGCGCGGGGGCGATTAAATCTTCGACGAACACGACCAGGCGGTTGAGGCCGCCCGACGCGCCGAGGCCGTTGCCCGTGAGAAAGAAAGCGGAGAACAGCACGAGGCCGAGCAGGAACCCGCCCAGATAGGGATGCACGTACGCTTTCTGCGGGCGATTGAAAATCAGCGCGGATAGGTTAGGGCGCAGGGGTTTGGATGGGGTCAGTGTGGTCATAATAGGGAACCTCCTCAAGAGTTGAAACCGGTGGGAGGGAGTGGTCTTCCACTTCGTCCCAGCCGAGCATCATGGCTTTGACGCTCGCCAGCGGTTCGTGGCTGGTGGTGGTGAGATAGACGTGCGCGACGATGAAAGCGGCAAACAGCCACGCGGCGAGACTATGGACCGGGGCGAGGAACGGCAGGCCGCCGAGCCAGCCCGTCCCCTGAAGGGGATCTCCGACGATCTGCGGCCATTGCTGAACGCCCCACATCAGCGCGCCGGTGATGATCTGCAACGGCAGGAGCACGTTCAAGATGCCGAAGTACGTCATTTGCTGAAGCGGGTTCAGTTTCTTCTGCGGCGTCTTTTCAAACGGATGCGGGTCACGCCGGAAGATGCCGCCGAGGTAATACTTGGCCTGCACGATGGCCTGATCGAAGAACCCGTACGGGCGCGGGATGAATTGGCGGATTTCGCCGCTGGCGAGGTGATAGAAGAGCGAGAGCGCGGCGTTGACGACGAGGATGGCGGCCAGCACGTTATGCGCCACCACCACGCCGGGGAAACTGAAGAGGCCGAAGAGGTCCGGCCGGTGAATGATGAGGCCGGTGAACAACAGCAGGACAATGGTGAACGTCTGAAGCCAGTGCCAGAAGCGCTCGTACACGGCGTACATATACACGCGCTGGAGGCCGGGCTTGGGCCGAGGGGAACGCAAGGCGGCATAAGCGCGCAAGCCCCCGTGCGTCGTCACGCCGACGAGCACGCCCACCAAAGCCAACGCGCCGATCCAATCCACCCACGCCACGCGGTCGTGCCCAAAGACGTACAAAGCCTGCGCGGTCGTGGCCGGACGATAGAGAAGCGCGCCGCCATCGGATTCCAGTTGGCCGCTGATTTGAGTGTTCGTGTCCTTCACGAATTCCGGCTTCACGCCGCCGGGCAGGTCGGGGCTGAGCGGCATGGCTTGAGTGATGCGCGAGTTCGCGCTGTGGCACACCTGACAATCTTTGATGGCGTATTCGCCCGCCGTGACGTTGTGATTGACGCTATACGGTTGCACTTCGCCGACGATGCGCGGGTTCTGCAAGCCGAGCGCGCTCAGGCGGCCCGCGACGAGCGCGGTCTTGGCGGGCGTGTCCAGTTTGAGTTCGGAGTCTTCGAGTAAACCGTTGCCGTTGGCATCCAGCGCCTTTAGCACTTCGGGCGCGTACTGACCATTGGGAAGCCACGCGGCCTGCAAATCCACGAGGCGCACCGGGCGAGTGTTCCCCTGAGTATCGTCGTACACCCAGTACCATGCGCTAATCAGGTTATAGGGCGCGAGCAGGGTCTGGCCGTCCACGTTCTGGCGCGGCAATAGCACGGGTTCGTAACCGGTCACCAAATCAGCCAGCGTGCCGGTGTTGCCCTCCACGCCGCGATAGAGTTGGCGCGGTTCACTCTGCGTCGTCAGCACCGTCCAATCGAAGGCTTGCACCGCGGGCGCGTAGAGTTTGGGGATGTGGCAGGTCTCGCACGCCACGGCGCTCAGGTGTCGCTCGACGTAGGGCAACCACGTGTGGGTGGTCGAGGCGTTGTGGCAGGCTTCACAGCGGCGCATGGTGGCTTTGAGTTCCGGCGCGACGGTATATTGCGCGCTCTGCCCGCGCGCGAACTGGTGGAGGGGCTTCTGCAAATATTCGCCGATCTCCAAGCGGCGCGGGTCGAAGGTGAGATAGTCCGGGCGGCTCGCGGCCGGCTCTTGATACTGCGCCGGGTTGTTGAGGGCATAATGGCAATCGGTGCATTTCAAGCCGCGCTCGGCGTGGATGTCCCACGCGCGCGTGAGTTGGTCTTTGTCAGCAAGGTTCAGGCCGGACTCGGAAATTTTCTCCGGGGCGATCACCTGCCCGGTGGTGGCGGTCTGCCAGTCGGCGAGGCTGGGTTGAGTGATGACGAGCGGGGTCGTGGCTTCCATGTGAACGACGCCGTGACACTGCCCGCAGTTTTCGTTGGTGGGGTCTTGAATCGGCAACACCGATTTGACGAGTTCGCCGTTGGAGTCGAAAGCGATGGGGTTCCATTGCCAGGTGTCTCCAACGGGGCGCACGAGGCCCGTGCCGACGAGGGTGGCCGTGCTGGCCCATTGGAAATCCCCCGCCTGAATGGCCGTGATACGCTCGGCATTGTTGGGGTTGGCGAGGTGGCAGAGAAAACAGTTCATCTCGACCGTGCCAGATTGCGTCCAATCCCAGATGACGGGTTGGCCCGTGGCGGGGGCGAGGACGCTCGTTTCCACGTCGTCCGCGCGGGCGGGGAGATTTTCGAGCGGGACTCCACTGCGGCTCGTCGTCGCGGGGCCGCCACCGGCGAGGCGATCCGCCATCAACTTAATCCAATCGGCGGCGCCTAAATCCAAACGCTCATCGCCATTCACTGAAAGGTAGCGATAGGTGAGCGGGTTCCATTTGCCGAAGAGGCCGGGGCTGGTGTCCCACGCGCGGCCACTCGTGCTCGCGCCGAAATCGCTCAGGCCGAGGTCGGCGTGAAAACTGTGGCCGGCGATGAAGGCGGTGTCGTGACATTGGCCGCAAGTTTTCATCGTCGAGACGGCGCCGTTGGTGGCGAGGACGTTCTGGCCGGATTCGTCTAACAGCGCGAAGGTGGGATGCAGAGGCGAGGCCTGCGCGACGGGTCGGGAGGCGGGTTGCGCGGCGACGTAGCCGACTGCGGTGAGAGTTAGGCCGAGGGCGAGGAGGCTGAGGAGAAGAAGTTTGCGAGTCATAGATTTAGGGCCTCACCCCCCGTCCCCCTCTCCTGAACGCGAAGCGATGCGTTCAGGAGAGGGGGTGTGAGGTGAAGAGTTACTTGTTCTCGAAGCGCCCGCCCCACTCCATCGGGTCGCCGGGATAGCCGAGGGCTTTCCAATCGAGGCGGCCATTGGCGCTGTGACAGTCGTTGCATTGCAGGGCGTTCTCTTTGGGTTGAACCATGTGGGTCGTGGGCCAATACATATACGTTATGGCGAAATCGTATTGGCCGCTGTATTTCAGGCCCATGCGTTCTTCGGCGAGGCGGAAGGCGCTGTCCCAATCGAAGGTCGTCCAGTAGCCATCGGGGCCGGCGGTGACGGGCGCGAGCAAATAGTTGTAGCCGGTGTCGTAGGGCTGTTTGGCGACGTGCAGTTTGAACGGGAAGATTTTGGCGGTGGCGTCGTGGATGTCGCCCGCCGGGAGGTCAATGTTGGTCGGCTGGGTCGGGTCAATCTGGTCGCCGAGGAGATAGCGGTAGGCGAGGTTGCCGTTGAACCACAGGTAATTGGGCAGGACGTCGTTTTCGTAAACGAAAGAGCCTTTGATTTTGAGATAGGTGTAATGCTCGTCGCCGAGGTCCTGGCCGGAGGTGGACCAATCCCAATACGTTTTCGTCGGGTCTTTGAGGGCCATGGCGGGGATGTGGCACGTCTGGCACGCGACGGTGGCGAGATGCGCGCTGAGGCGCTCGTCGGTGTGCGGGTCGGCGGCGTGGCAATCGGTGCAGGCCACTTGCTCGGCGGGGTCAATGGTGATGTTATCGGCGACGAGGCGGCCTTTGATGACGTGGTCGGTAGTGGTGTGACAATCGGTGCAGAGCAGATTCAACTCACCCATGTGCACGTCAAGATTGTCGGCGGGAAAGTAGAGGCTCTCGTCGAGGTCGCCGTGCTTGACGCCGTTGCCGCCGCCGCCGTCGAAATGGCATTGACCGCAGTTCTGGCGGGTGGGCGCGGCCACACTTTGTGCGGCGGCGACGAGGTCAACGCCGTCGGCGGGGTTGCCGTATTGGCCTTTGGCATAACCGGCTTGGGCATGGCAGACGAGGCAATCCACGTTTTCTTCTTTAGTGAAATCAAAAGCGGGTGTGCCTTCCTGCCAACCGTAGCCGGTATGGCAACTGGTGCAACTTTTCTGGTTGCCCTGCGCGCTGATGCAGAAGTTATTGATTTGATTGGCTTTGCCCACCGTGACCGGTTCACTGCGCCACGCGACGGTGAAGGGCTTGCTCTCCCACGTCCAGTGCGTGGTCTGCATCATTTGCCTGGCCGAGTCGGGATGGCAAGTGAGGCAGGCTTTCGTCACGTCTTGGCCGGTAGTGAAGGGGCCGGTGATGATATCCTTGTGGTCGGTATGGGCCGTGCGCGCTAGAACGTGAGCTTGGGGGTTATCGCGCGGCGCGGCGGCGACGGGCCAGAAGTAAACCACCGGCAAAACGATGACGGCCAATGTGACGACGAGGCCAGCGAGCCAAACGTAGTGAGTGCGGTTCATAAAATTGCTCCATTTAGGCCTATATGGATAAACGCATAAGCCTGTGCCCGCATACAACGATACGCGCTGGAGCGGATGTAAAGCAGTGGGCAATGTCATTTGCACTTGTGATGCTTGTCACAACGGATGTTGACCGAAAAGGGTGGATTTAGAAACGAAAAGCGCCGGGTATGGCGCTTCGTGGAAGGATAGGATGAGGTTTGATTAAATACGCCGCGCCAACTTATGAAGTTGGCGCATTTTCAACTGGCTATCGAGATAATTCAAATCTGACTACAGGCTCAAGTAACACTCTGCCCAAAGCGGGGGGAACAGCATTTCCGACTACACGTTATTTATCTTCGAGTTTGCCTGCATCAAAAGCATCGGGCGGCAAGCCTTGAATCACAGCGCATTCTCGGCGCTGAAAGCGGCTTGCAAGGCTTCCGCCGAGGGCAAGTCGCGGGTGAAATAGGCATAGACGCCGGCCAGCACCGCGACGATGGCGAGGAGCAACATGAATTTACAGCCTCGCCAAGGAAGGCCGAGAAAACTTGAGCAACTCCAAATCCAACGTGCTATTGATGAGTTACGCAACAAGGAATTGCTAATTGACCCTGAAAGAGATAAACGACTGATTCGCAAAGGCGGCAATGCAATTCCAACGCCTTATGGTGAACGGCTAGGGTATCTGGTGATAGATAACCTCAATCACTACTAAGAAAAAATACAGCCTGAGGCAACTACTATAAACGGGGCAGACGCTCCGTTTGTGTTTAAAGGGTGACTTCCCCATCACATTTAGCGATAAAATTGCTCTACCACATACAGCACCTCAAAAGGTACTCATGTTATGCTTCTTCCAACTTCAAATATTCATCAATGCCTAACGCGAAAATAATGGCTGGCCCGACTCTCGTCAGCTTCTCATTTGAGAGCGTCGCTATCCAACGACTAATTTTTTGCTTGGGAACGGTTTGGAGGTGGTCGAAGTTGATGGCGCAAGCGTGCGGCAGACCGTCTTCGACATCCAATATAATCTCGGAGGGGATTCCCCTGATCGTAGAAGTAATTGGCGCTACTGTGACTTCGTTGAGAAAAGGAATGGCTGAGTCACGGGTGAGAATTAATACCGGGCCGGCGTTTGTCGGGTGGCTGAAATTCGTACCAGCGAATCTCGCCCCGTTTCACGCTTCACCCCATGCTTGTTCGGTTTCCCAATCTTCAAATTCATTGGGTTGTACCGGATGTCGTTCATAGCCGGCCCGGTGTTTTTCTTCCAACTCAGCGATGGCTAAACGACGCAGGGCCTCTTCCAAGGCTTTCCTGAAAAATTCATCGCGGGAGATGCCAAGCGCGTGGGTCGCCTCATCAACACGGGTCAATAGGGTGGTGTCGAGCGTTAATTCAACGGTACTCATAGGGTTGCCTCTTTCGCTTATATTCTAGTCTCCATTTGCAATTTTCTCTACTCCACAAAGTCAGTTATAAATGCTGGCGTTTATCGTTCAATCCGCGTCCCAAAAACTCACTTGTAAAACACCGGCCACCTCTCCGGCTCCACCTCGTGCATCATCTCATACGCCGCCTCGAACACCGTCTCCACATTCGGCTTGGACCAGTAGTCGCCGTCGGAGCCGTAGGCGGGGCGGTGAGGTTGGGCGGGGAGGGTGCGCGGCGGGGAGTCGAGCCAGAAGTAGCCGCCTTGTTTCTCCAAAACTTCCTGCAACATATACGCCGTCGCGCCGCCGGGCACGTCTTCGTCAATGAAAATGATGCGGCTGGTCTTCTTGAGCGATTCGAGGATGCGCCCGTGGAGGTCAAACGGCATGAGCGATTGCACGTCAATCACTTCGGCTTCGATGCCGGAGCGGCTGAGGAGGTCGGCGGCGTCCATCACAATGCGGCAGGTCGCGCCATAGGTGACGAGGGTGAGATCGTCACCCGCGCGGATGACTTCCGGCACGCCGAGGGGGACGGTGAACTCGGCGAGGTTATCGGGCAAACGCTCTTTGACGCGATACCCGTTGAGGACTTCCACGACGAGGCCGGGTTCGTCGCTCTTGAGGAGCGTGTTGTAGAACCCGGCGGCTTGCGTCATGTTGCGCGGGACGAGGATGTGCAGGCCGCGCAGAAGATGCAGAACGCCCGCCATGGGCGAGCCGGAGTGCCACACGCCCTCCAGCCGGTGGCCGCGCGTGCGGATGATGACCGGCGCTTTCTGCCCGCCTTTGGTGCGCCAGTGCAGGCTGGCTAAATCGTCCGAGAGAATTTGGATGGCGTAAAGGATGTAATCCAGATATTGAATCTCGGCGATGGGGCGCAGACCGCGCAGGGCGAGGCCGATGGCTTGCCCGATGATGGTGGCTTCACGGATGCCGGTGTCGGAGACGCGGGCCTCGCCGTATTTAGCTTGCAAGCCCGCGAAGCCCTGATTGACATCGCCCAATTTACCCACGTCCTCGCCGAAGGCCAGCACGCGCGGGTCGCGGTGGAGGATGGAGTCGAAGCAGGCATTCATCAACTCGAAGCCATGCACGAGCGGCGAGTTCGCCGAATAGATGGGCTACACCTCGGCCACGTTGAGCGCGGAGTCTTGGGACTGGCTGTAGAGATACGCGTTGTAGCGGTTAGTCTGCAACGGGTCGAGTTTCTTTTTCCAGTCAATCAAAATTTGTTTGGTGGGCAGGTGTTCGTCTTTGAGCGCGAACAGCGCCTCGCGCAGGCCGACCACGATTTCGCGGCGGAGCGGCGTTGGCATCGTGAGCAAGCGGTGTTTAATTGGCGCGAGTTCGGCGGCGTGCGCGGAGTGCGAGGCCATCTCGTCGAGGATGTCGGCGACCTCGTGGGCTTCCTCGCGGATGGGGAGGGCGTACGCCTCCCACGCGGCCTTGCGCTGGCTCTCCACGAAGTCTTTGTCCTCGCGTTCCAGCGCGTCCAACTCGTCGGGCGTGGCGACGCCCTCGGCCACAATCCACGCGCGGAATTTTCGCACGCAATCAAATTCCTGTTCCCACTCCAGGCGTTCTTTGGATTTGTAGCGCTCGTGACTGCCGGAGGTGGAGTGGCCCTGCGGTTGCGTCACGTCTACCACGTGGAGGATGGCGGGGAGGTGCTCGCTCCGGGCGGCCTCCACCGCTCGGGCGTAAGCGTCCACGAGGGAAGCGTAATCCCACGCGGGGACGCGGTAAATGTCGAAGCCGTCGCGCCCGCCCGGGGTCCGCTGAAAGCCCTTCAATAACTCCGTCAAATTTTGTTTGACCATCTGGTATTCGTTGGCGACGGAGATGCCGTAGCCGTCGTCCCAGATGGAGAGGACCGCTGGGACTTGCAGAACCCCGAGGGCGTTGACCGACTCCCAGAACAGGCCCTCGGCGGTGGAGGCGTTGCCGATGGTGCCGAACGCGACTTCGTCGCCGTGCCGCGAGAACTGCGTGAGATGTTGGAGGCTTTCAACTTCCCGATAGACTTTGGAGGCTTGCGCGAGGCCGACGAGGCGCGGCATTTGCGCGCCAGTGGGCGAGAGGTCGGCGGAGGTGTTGTAGAGTTCGGAAAGGTTGCGCCACGAGCCATCCGGGTTGAGCGAGCGCGAGGCGAAGTGCGCGTTCATCTGCCGCCCGCCGCTCATGGGGTCGGCGGTCACGTCGGTGTGCGCGTAGAGTTGCGCGAAGAATTGTTGCGCGCTCACCGCGCCGAGGGCGAACATGAGGGTCTGGTCGCGGTAGTAGCCGGAGCGCCAATCGCCTTTGCGGAAATTTTTGGCGAGCGCGATCTGCGGCAGTTCTTTGCCGTCGCCGAAGATGCCGAATTTGGCTTTGCCGCTGAGCACTTCGCGCCGCCCGATGAGGCTGGCCTGGCGGCTCTGGTAGGCGACGTGGTAATCGCGCAGGATTTCTTCGGCGCTCATCAGCCGCGCGGCGACTTTGATTTTTTTATCGAGCAACATCATGGGTAAGTCTCTTTCTTTAAGGGTGGGCTTTCCAATTGCGATGAGCCACATAAGCCGGGACAGGGTGCGCCTCCGTTTCTCGTTCCAGAATGCGTTCGGCCAGCCATTGAAACCATTCCATGGCTGTGTCGCGCTGATGGTGCGCGCGAAATTCTTTGATATAGCGTTCGAGTTTCTGCCACGATTGAACCACTGGCCCGCTGAAGGCATCTTCGACCAACCCCAAATCTATTTCGCGGCGATAGACCAAAATCCCCAGGCGTTCCCAGGTGCCGAGGACCATGTAAATTGCCAGAAACTGGTCTGCCGGGAGTTGCTCAATCTCGGCTTTGCCGGTGTTGTCTGGCAAATTAAAGATGATTAACAGCCCGCGCACAAAATCGTTGGTCTGAAACGAATTCAGCATGAGTATCGCACCTTCGCGTTTGCGCGCGATGTAATACTGGCGGATGTTCTGCAGGCCAAAGGCCACGCCGATAATCATAATCGTCGTGCCGACGAGTTGAAGGATGAGAGGCAGGTTCATGGGCAGAAGCGCTCATCACAAATGGACGTGCTCCCCTTCCGGCTCGGTAATCTTATACACCTTCAACTTCTCGCTTACGCCCTTCACGTCGGCCTCGCCCGGTTGAACGTCGAATCCCGCTAGGGCCTCGGCCACGCCGGGGAAGGTATAGACCGCGTCGCTGATGTAAATCTCGCCCGCGTCGGCGAGGCCCTGCACGCGCGCGGCGATGTTCACGGTTTGGCCGAAGTAGTCCAAGCGATCATTGAGCGTGACGGCAATCGAGTGGCCTTTGTGGACTCCAATTTTGAGAATCAGCTTTTTAGTGATGCCTTCGTTGAAGGTCTCGATTTCGTGAAGCATCTCGGTCGCGGCTTTTACCGCGTCCACCGGAGTCATAAAGGCCGCCATCACCGCATCGCCGATGGTCTTCACCGTCGCGCCCGAGTTTTTGGCGATGACGCGCCCCAGCGTTTCGAAATGCTGGCGCACGAGGTAGAAGGCTTGCGGGTCGCCAATCTGGTCGTACATCGCCGTCGAGCCTTTGAGGTCAGTGAAGAGCAGGGTGATGTCTTTGACGGCAATGCCCTCCTCGCCGGGCGCGGCCTCGAAGCGGAACAGGTCGCGGAAGGTCTGCGTGGTGAGCAGGCGCTTGCCGGAGAGGTGCGACTCAAACACCGGCGGGGACGGTATCATGTCTGCCGGAAAGTGAATCACCCACAATGGGCAAACCCGGTCCATCAGGTTTTCGACTTCGATGACCACCTGGCCGCTTTCCAGGAGGCCAGTCTGTTGGAGTTGGAAAGTGACCGGCCCCGCTTGCATTTCTTGCGGCGGAAGCGAGCGGTCGAGCGGTTTCAATCGGCCTTCCTGCAACTGGAAGGGGATGACTTGCGGCTCGCCGCGCGGGTCGCCGGAGACGAAGAACGTCGCCCCGGTCTTGTTGCTGGGGTCCACAGTGTCCAGCCTGCCCGGCGTCACGTCGAACTCCAGCGCTTTGCGCTCGCCCGGCGCAATGTACGCCCGCGCTTTGGTGAGGCTCAGCAGGGCGTCGGCGTGGCTCACGCCCGGCAGGGGAGGTTTGACGTCCCGGCTGAAGTAATATTTGAAGTAATATTCCTCGATGGGGAGCAGTGCCGGGAGCGACTCGGGATGGTGAAAAGCCAGGTCGCGCACCTGCGGCGAGAGCGTGAAGGTGATGTGGATGTAGTCGTCCAGGTCCACCGTGCCGGTCAGCGAGCACATATTGCAGACCATGTGCGAGTGGAGATTGCCGAGGTCTTTTAAACTCTCCACCACACAGGCGCAGAGCGGGCAGACGAGTTGCCAGTTCATCTCGAACAGGCCGGACTTGGTGGCGTAGAGGAAAAGGTCAATCGCCTCGGCCTCGGCCATGTTCTTGTCTTTGGCGTATTGGAGCGGATTGACACGGAATAAGTCGTAGTCGTCTGCCGTGCGAATTAGAGTCTCCAGTTTAGAGATGACGCGCGAACCCCATTGACGGGATTCTTCAAGTTTGGTCAGTTTTTCGTCGAGGAGTTGTTCGTTAAGCTGAATGGACATATCAATGCCTCTCTGTTGGACAAATTGCCAATTTGTCTTACTTCACCGCCGCCTCGCCGCCCAGCCAGCGGTGAGTCTGCGGCGCGAGACAGGCGACCGGGGAAATCCGGCTCACTTTAATCGTCTGCACCCCTTCAATCCAGACTTCGGCCAGCACGAAAGTATTGGTGCTGAGGATGAAGTCGCTGCTCAGGTCGGTGGCGTAGTGTCGCGTGTTTTGCCAGTGAAACTGATAAGCGTGATTGGTGCATCCGTCGAAGTAAGCGAGATGAACCACGTCAAATCGCTGAGCGCCGAGGGCGGTGAGGCTGAGGCAGGTGAGGCTGAGGAGGGCGAGGAGGAGAAATCCCATCCCAACCCCCACCCCCGGCCCCTCCCCCGTCGCCGAAAACCGCGACAGGGGAGGGGAGTCCTTCATCTGCTTATCCGTTTCCATCGGTTGACAAAAGGCTTTCCGCCACAATCTCAGCCACATCGCGCACTTGCATCTCGCTCTTGGCGTTGGTCGCCGCGTCGCTCATCATAATTAAACAGAAGGGGCAGGCCACCGCCAACGTGTCTTTGCCCGTCGCCACCGCCTCGGCGAAGCGATTGGCGTTCACGCGCTCCGTGCCGTGTTCTTCTTCCTTCCACATTTGCGCGCCGCCCGCGCCACAGCAGAACGATTGGCGGCGGTTGCGCGGTAGTTCGGTCACTTTCGCGCCCGCGCTCGCCAGCACTTCACGCGGCTCGTCCAGCACGCCGTTGTGTCGCCCCAAATAGCACGGGTCGTGGAAAGCCAGTTCCAGCGCCTTCTTCTCGTCGAACTTCAGTTTGCCCGCGCCCGTGAGTTCATTGATCAACTGCGTGTGGTGCACCACGTCGTAATGCCCGCCGAAATCGCCGTACTCGTTCTTGAGCGTGTGCAGACAGTGCGGGCAAGTGGCCACGATGCGCCGCAGATGTTTCACCGCGCGTTCTTCATCTTTCACGTGCAGTCCCTCGCCCACCGTGCGATAGGCTTCGTGAACTTGCTCCAACTTTTCCTCGGCCAGCACTTCGTTCAACACTTCCACGTTCTGCAGGGCCAGTTGCATAAACAAGGCTTCGTTGCCAGAGCGCCGCGCCGAATCGCCGGTGCAAGATTCCATCTTGCCCAGCACCGCAAAGTTCACGCCCGCGGCTTGCAAGACTTTCACGAAAGCGCGGGCGGTCTTGCGAGCGCGGGGGTCGGTAGCCGGCGCGCACCCCACCCAATACAAAATCTCGAAGTCCGGATTCGTTTCCACCGTCGGGACATTGAGTCCTTCAGCCCATTCCATCCGGCTCGCCGCGCCGATGCCCCACGGATTGGCTTGCCGCTCCATGCCCTTGAAGGCCGTCTGGAACGGCGCGGGGAACGCGTTCTCCATCAACACCAGATTACGCCGGATGTCGAGGATGTCGCGCATCGGTTCATTGCCGACGGGACAAATATCACTGCACGCCCCGCACGTGGTGCACGCCCACACGGCTTCCGGTGAAATGGCGAAGTCCAACAGCCCTTGCGAGGACTCTTTCCCCGCCGCAATAGCCGCACCCTCTTGATTCAGGAAATACCGCTTGTTGATTTCGAGCGCGGCGGGGGAGAGCGCCTTGCCCGTCGCATTCGCCGGACACGCATCCTGACAGCGATTGCACATGATGCAGGCGTAGGCGTCGAGCAAAGCCGTCCATTCCAAATGCTCCAGCTTCGCCGCGCCGTATTGCGTGATGGACTCGTCCTCGAAATTGATGGCCTTAAGTTGCCCGATGGATTTCCGCTCCGGCTTGAGCAGGAAGTTGAGCGGGGCCATGAAGATGTGAATGTGCTTGGAGTAGAGGAAGTATGGGACGAAGACGAGGATCGAGCCGAGCGCGCCCCAGAAGAAGATATGCTCCATCACTTCGACAGTGATAGGACTAAACCCCAACCACAATCGAGCGATTGTGCTACCAAACGGTTGCCAGGCGTCTAACTGGGGGTCAACGATAAATTTGGTACCGGCAATAGGCGCGGCAATGTGAAAACTTTCTCCCAGGAACCGCGAGCCGACGTGAAAGAGGATGAAGAAACCCACGATGAGCGAGTCGCGGCGGATGCCCCACACGGCCTTCGGGTGCAGGAGGGTCGTCTCGCGGAAACCGAAAATCTTCGGGCCGCGCACTATGCGCCGGACGAGCATCGCGGTCATCCCCACCAGCACGCCAATCGAAAGCACGTCCGCAATCAAGCGATGAAATGCGCCGAAGAGGCTCGGCACTTCCCACCCGAAGAACGCGCGCAGGCCATCGGTGAGGTTGACGAGCAAATAATAGGTGAACCCCCAAGCGATGAGCGCGTGCATGAGACTCGGCCCGAGGCGCACGCGCCACGTCGGGGCGAGGGTGAGGAATTTGAGAGTCGCGTCCCACGCGCGGCGCACCACGTCATCCAATTTAAACTCGCCGCCGCCGCGCTTGATGATGCGCTGAATGCGGTCGGCGGCTTGTAAAGCGGCGAACAACGAGCCAAAAGCCAATAGGGTGAAGAGGGCTTTTTCGATGGGGGTGAGCATGAAGTCTCCCTACCCCCACCCACCTCCCCCATCGGGCCTTGCGCCGACGGGGAAGGCGAGGAGGGGGTTAAAAAAAGCCCTTGCACAACGTGTGAGTGTACAAGGGCAGTGAGTTTAACTGCGCGCCGAAATCGAATTGAGGCCAGCCACGGTGGTGAACGCAGTGATGAGCATCGCGGTTTCTCGCCCCGCGCGGGGATGGGGCAGAGAATACCACAGGGGAGGGAGAATCTCAAAATCCCAACTCCCAAATTCTAAAGTCGAGAGAGCCGTTAAACAGAAACCCGCTTTCCGGGAAAAGCGGGCTTCTCAAATCTTACCGCGCGAGCGCAATGGGCTGGGATACCACTCGCCGCGCGGGCTTGCGCGCCGAGGCCAGGAGTGGCGCCTCCACCAGACTCGAAGGTTGCTTCACCAGATACTCCTGCACGTCTTTGAGCGCGCCTTTGTACAACTTCAGAATTTCCTTCTCGTTGGCGCGGTAGCGCCGCACGGTTTGCAGGGCGCAGGCCGCGCACCCGCGCATGGCGCGGAACGAATCCGTCTCGCAATCCAGACACCCGCCGAGCCGGATCATCATCAACGAAAACGCCAGGCTCTCCGGGTGGCCCTCGTCCAGCGCCGCCACGCGCTCTATCAGTTTGCGCCACTCCGGCCCACAGGCCTCGCGCAACACCGGGATGACGTAATTTGGAAACATGATTTCAGGCTTTGCGTACATCGGGTCACCTCCGCCCTCAGAATTTGCCAACTTTCGCAATTAGCCGCATTATACGAATCAGTGACTCTCCAAGTCAAGAGTTAGAAGTACCAAAATGGTTCTAAAAACGGAGGCTAACATTATGACTCGTCCTCGCGCCCGTGAGATTGGACTCTCGATTGGGACTCTGCCACCCGGCCCACTCAACGCGATCACCGATGTTTCCGGCGTCCGCGTGGGCCACGTGACCCTCGTCACGGGCGCTGGCCCGCTCGTTCCCGGAATCGGCCCGGTGCGGACGGGTGTCACAGCCATCCTCCCCCACTCGGGCGACCTCTTCCGCGAGAAAGTCGCCGCCTGTGTCCACCGCATTAACGGCTTTGGCGAAGTGACCAACGCCGAACAGGTGCGCGAGATGGGCGTCATTGACACGCCGATTTTGCTCACTGGCACGACCAACGTCCCCCGCGTGGCCGACGGCTTGCTCGACTGGGCCTTTGCCCGCGACCCCGACCTGGGCGCGACGACGTGGTCCCCCAGCCCCGTCGTGGCTGAGTGCTCCGATATGTACCTCAGCGACGCGCGCGGGCGGCACGTCCACAGCGACCACGTGCGCGCCGCGATTGAGAACGCCGCCACCGGGCCAGTGGCCGAGGGTGGTGTGGGCGGCGGCACGGGCATGAGTTGTTGTGAATTCAAGGGCGGCATCGGCACGAGTTCGCGCTTGACGCCGTCAGCCATTGGCGGCTACACCGTGGGCGTTTTAGTCATGAGCAACTTCGGGCGGCGCGAGCATTTAGTGATTGATGGGGCGCCGGTCGGACGCGAGTTAAAGAACTGGTCTCCCCTGCTCCCTGACTCCCCTGCCCCCCTGCATCGTTCGACTTCCGCTTCGACAATCTCAGCGTCCGCTCAGGATGCTCTTCATCCAGACAAAATGGATTCTTCCATCATCATCGTCCTCGCCACCGACGCACCCCTCGACCCGCGCCAACTCGAGCGGCTCAGCGTCCGTGCCGGGGGTGGCCTCGCCCGCGCGGGTGGCCTCTATTCAACTTCGAGTGGCGATTTCGTCATCGCCTTCTCCACGGCCAATCGCGTGCCGCACTTTCCGCCCGCGCCCATCGTCGCGCAAAACATCGTGGCCGAGGCGTTGCTCGCGGGGCAAGAGTGGCCCGCCGCGCCCGCCATCAATTATCTCCTGCAAGCCGCGCTCGAAGCCACTGAGGAAGCGATTCTCAATTCCCTCTTTGCCGCTGAAACGATGATAGGCCGCGACGACCATGTGCGGTATGCCTTGCCGTTGGCAGAGACCGTAGCTATTTTGCAAAAGTATGGGCATGACGAAGTGCGCGGGCTGTAACCGGCGCCAGACTTCGGAAGTCCAACGCGCGTTTAAAAAGCACCCCGACTTCTGGTAGAAGCCGGGGTGCGTGTAGCTCGCTTTATTTTGAGATGAGCGGCAAGAACAGATACGGCTTGCTCACCAGCACCGGGGCCGAGAATTCCGTCGTCGAGCTGGTCGCCGTGTTCGTCGCAGTGGCCGTGATGAATTTGCCATCAAACGAGCCGCTTACATTGAGCGTCGCTGTATTATCGCCCACCGAGATTGCTTTCGTCACCGTGCCTAGATAGATTTGTCCCTCGTTGTGATCAATATCGGGATTATTGGCGAAAACGTCAAACGCATAAGCACCCGCACCATTAAAAGTGATCGTCACGTTTATCCCCGTCGTCCCACTGACGACTTTGACGGTCGGCAGGCCGGCCGCCGGTTGCTCATCGGCTTCCCAATCAATCCCTAAAGCGCCATTGTTATCAATGCTGTTACGGCGCACCATCGCCGTAGAGTTTGACGAGATGGCAACTCCATCGTGCCGGTTGAAGAAGATGATATTACCCTCGCCCGTCCCCGTCCCGCCGATAAGCGCGTTGGCCGCGCCGGAGCCGACGAATATGCCATAGTCCTGCAGATTGCCCAGCACCGTTAAAGTGCCAGAGATAGTCGGCCCGATGCGGTTGCCTTTCAACTCGTTGCCCGGGCTTGTACTCTGCTGGATGAGCACGCCGTAGCCCACGTTGCCAGAGATCGTGTTGCTCAGCACCTGGGCCTGCGCCGTCGCGCTCCCCTTAATCCATACCCCCTGCCCCTGATTCGTCCCGACGATGAACTGATTCGCGCCGTCCTTATTCAAGCCGATAATGTTTTGCTGGATGACGTTCCCCGCGCCCGTGCTTTGGACCAGCACGCCCGTCGCGTTGCCAGAAATGGTGTTGTTGAGGATTTTGGCGTTGATGGCGCTCCCGCTCAGGTTCACCCCATTGGTCTGCGTCAGCGTGCCGATCACCGCGGCCAGACCATCCTGTTGCAAGCCGATGATGTTATCCTGAATCACTACCGTCGTCAGATCGCTGGCATTGGCGCTGGCGAAGTAGACGCCGTTCGAACTGTTGCCGGATATCGTATTTGGCATCCCCGGCCCGCCGAGGGTGAGGGTGGCCGCGCCGGTGGTGGTGTTGCTGGCGATGTAAATGCCATTCGTCTGCGCTACCCCCGTTACCGCCAACCCCCCGCCCTTCAGCAAGCCAATGACGTTGCCCGCGACCACATTGCCATCGCCGGTCATGTTGCTAAAGCGCACGCCCGCGAAGGAGTTGCCGGAAATCGTATTGCTGAGCACCTCATTATCCGTGGGCGTGCCGTTGAAGCGCACGCCATGCACTTGCACGCCGAGCGCATTCACGCCGCTTGGGTCGAGGCCGATCATGTTCGCTTGAATTGTGTTGCTCACCGCGGAATCGCTGATGACAATGCCCGCGTTGAGGCTACCCGCGATGGTGTTGCTAATGACCCGGTTATTGGTCGCGTTCCCGCCGAGCAGGATGCCGTTGGAGTTGGCCGTGGTCACCGGGTCCACGGTCGTGCCGTCTGCGCTCAGGCCGAATCGGTTGTCGAAAATCAGGTTATTCGCGCCAGTGACGTCAATCGCGGCGGTGGCGGGCGGCGCCCCCGCACCGAAGAAGCCGTTGAACACCAGCCCTTGCACGGTATTGTTGTCCCCCGTAATCTGCAAGCCGTGCGAAGGCGAAATGGTCAGGCCGCTCAAAATCACGCCGAAGTTGGCGGGGCGCGCGTCGAGCGTGATGTTCCCATAAGCCATGGTGAGCGCCTGACTCAAGGTAATTGTGCCCGCCTGAGTGATGGAGATCGTCTGCGTGCCGCGGATGGCTTGCGCGTCTAACAGCGCGCGGCGCAGCGGCAGGAGGCCTCCACTCGGCGTGCCGGGGTCGTTGAAATTGTTGACGAGGTGATGCACCCTGCCGTTGTTCGTCGCCGCCGTCACCGTCACCGGATTGCTCCCCACGTCGAGCGTCTTGCCGCTGACGACGACGAGCGTGTTGAACGTCTCCGCGTTGGTCAAATGGGAAACGCCGCCGGTGGTGAACGTCACTATGCCACTGCCCGCGCTGAAGAGCCCACCGTTCCGGGTCCAATCGCCGGCCACGTTGAGGCTACCGCCGTTAAGCGTCCCGCTGATAAGCACATTATAGAAGTTCGGCGCTGTGCCGCTCAGAACCGTCGTGCCGCTGAAAGCCAGTGTGCCGGTATTATGGTTAAACGTGCCGCCGCTATTGAGAGTCCAATTGCCGGTCACGGTGAGCAAGCCAGCCGAGGCGGTGAGGGTGCCGGTGCTGGAAATGATGACGTTATAGAACGGCCCATCGCCAGTTATGAGCGTGTCGCCGTTAAAGGCCGCCGTGCCGTTGTTCGCGTTGAATGCGCCATTGTTCGTCCAGTCCCCTGCCACGTTGAGCAGTTGGCCGTTGGCGTCCAGCGTCACGCCGCTTGAAATCGTAAGCGTGTTGGAGAGACTCGTCGTCCCCGCCAGCGTCTTCGTCCCGCTCCCGCTCAGGGTCAGGTTATAGTAATTGAAGGTCGGCACATTTTGCGGGCCGGTCTGGTTGAACTCCAGCGTACTGCCCGTCGTTGCATGGCCGCCGGTCAGCGTCGGCGTGAAGTCACCCGTAATCAGGATTAGGCTGTTCGTCAGCGTCTTGGTGAAATTGTTGAAACTGAGATTGCCGTACATCCCCGGCAACACTACCTGCCCCCCGCTTCCCTGTGCGTAAGTCACCGTCCCGCCCGTCGCGCTCAGGCCGCCGCCGCTGGTCGTCACCGTCCCGCTCAAGGTCAGATTCGTCGCCCCCACTTCCAGCGACCCGGCGATGAGCGTCAGCGCATTGCTCACACTCACGTTGTTGTTCAACGTCAGGCCCGCGGAGTTGCTCACAATCAAGTTCCCAAAGATGGTCGTTGCCGCGCCGCCAAGGTTCTGCGCCCCTGCACCATCGAACTCCACCGTGCCGTTGTTGGCATTGAAAGTGCCTTTGTTCGTCCAGTCGCCCGTGACGTGAATTATCTTTCCGCCCGGTGCGTTAAGCGTGCCGCTGATGAGGAGGTTGCTGAAGGTGAGTACGCCGCTCCAGTTCAAGGTCGTCGCCGTGCCACTGAAGGCGACCGTGCCACCGTTGGGGTAGAACGTCCCGTTGTTGGTCCAGTTGCCCCTGACGTTCAACAAGCCCGTGGAGGCGGTGAGGGAAGCGCTGTTGGTGATCACGACGTGGTTGAGCGTGAGAGAGTTGCCGCTAATAATCGTTGCGCCACCGAAGACGAAGGTGCTGGCTGTCGCTGTCACCGTGCCGCTATTCGTCAAATTACTTAACACGGTATGCGTGAACGCGCCGACATCCAGTGAAGCCCCCGAGTTCACGAGCAAATTTCCAGCCACGGTAACGGGGGCGTTGAAACCGGCGCGGGCCGGGCTGGAGATAACCAGATTACCGTTAATCGTCGTCGTGCCAGTTAAACTTTTCAGACCGCCCCCGCTCAGAGTCAAATTAAAGTAGGGGAACGACGGCACGTTCTGGTTACCAGCCTTGTCGAACTCAATTGTATTATCCGCGGGCAGCGTATGCCCGGACAGCCCGCCCGGGGTGAAGGTCCCCGAAATGTAGATTGTGCCGCTTGGCAGAATTTTGCCAAAGCTGCTGAAAGTTAGATCGTTATAGCTACCGGGTAAGACCGCTTGACCACTGCTTGCCTTGCCGTAGGTCACTGTGCCACCCGGCGCATCTAAACTGCCAGTGCCCGCGGTGACGGTCACGTTGCCATTGAGCGTCAGATTTGAACTCCCAATGCTCAATGTGCCCGCGCTCACTGTCAGGGCCGTGTTCACGTTAATCGGATTGGTCAGCGACAATTGAGTCGTGTTCAAAACCAAGTTGTTGAAAGTCGTCGTGCCGGTCGCGGTCAGGATTTGCAAAGCGCCGCTAAACGTCATCGTCCCGCTATTGGCGTTGAAGGCGCCGCTGTTGATGAAATGCCCCTTCAAGTTGTGGTTGAAGGAACTCGCGTTGAACGTGGCACCCGGGCCAATCGCCAGGTCGCCGGTCACCGTGAGGTCGCCGCCAGCCGTGACGGAGACCCCGCCCGTGAGGGTGAGGTCGCCTCCGAGCGTCAGCGCCCCGGCGGGGAGCGTCTTCGTCACGCCGCCGCTCAAAGTCAAGTTAGCGTACGGAAAATCCGGCACGGCCTGCGTCCCGCTGGCTTGATTGAACTCGATGGTATTCCCGGCTGGCACGCTGTGCCCGGTGGCGCCGGTGCTGAACATCCCCGCAATTTGAATCAGGCCGCTTGGCAGAGTCTTGGTGTAGGCGCTGAAGGTTAGGTTGCCATACGTGCCGGACACCACAGCTTGACCGTCGCTGAGTTGAGCATAATTCACCGTGCCAGTGGCCGCGCTGTTGAGACTGCCGCCACTGGTCGAAACGGTGCTACTCATTGTGAGCGTGTGCGGGCCGAGGTTTAACGTGCCCGTCATGAGTGAGAGGCCGCTCCCGACGGCCACGTCATTATTCAACGTCAGGCCGCTCGCGTTGTTTAACGTCAGGCTATAAAAAGTCGTCG
>Ga0315281_10001232_pt1 | contig 37553 bp, 30 predicted proteins | sample YL17G07_0_MG_FD_204540 | JGI IMG/M metagenome (GOLD analysis project Ga0315281, IMG submission 204540) | Sediment microbial communities from Yellowstone Lake, YNP, Wyoming, USA - YL17G07_0 | ecosystem: Environmental > Aquatic > Freshwater > Lake > Sediment | place: USA: Wyoming | collected...
TGCCACATCCACACCGGGATGCCGGCCAGCAGCAGTGGCGCCGCCACGAGCACGAACACGGAGTGTTGGAACATGTGGAAGCTGAGGAGGTACTGCTCGCTCAGGTCGTGTATGGGCGTGCCGGCGACCGCGTAGATGAAAAACACACCGGCGCTGAAGTAGCCGATCTGCCGCCGCCGCACGCGGCCCGCATCGGATACCAGGTCGCGGAGCTGGGTGACGGCGTACAGGTACGCCGCCTCGACGAAGATGCAGAGCAGCACGACGTCCGGATGCAGGTTCCAGTGAAACTGATACGGGCCCGAGGCTGCGTGGAGGAGCGGTAACATCGATGGTCCCCTTTCCGCGGGCGCGTGCGGCGCCCCGGGGAGTCCGGAGTGGCGTCAGACCAGGTTGGCCCCGAGCGTCGCGAGGACCACGGTGAAGACGGCGAACGCCGCCACGAGGCCGGTGACGAATGCGGTCGTGAAGAGCCTGCTGTCGAACTTCAGGTGCATGAAGTACATGACGACCGTGACGAACTTCAGCGCCGAGAGCACGAGCAACACCATGATGAACAGCGTCCGCGGGAAACTCATGTAGTAGAGCGCGACTTCGATCGCCGTCAGGAAGGCGAGCACGCCTCCGATCATCACGTACTCCGACGGGCCGGGGTGCGCCACGTGGCGCGCGCCCGCCGGCAGCATGAGGCCGCCGGCAACGGCGGGCTTCTCCGGCGCAAACGCGGCCAGCGCGGCAACCGCGATCCCTAACAGCCCGAGCGCCAGCAGCGGCACGCCCAGCAACAGCGACGAGTTCTCAAAGAAGTCCTTCATCGATATCTCCTACGAAGGCTTCAGCCAGTAGCTGAACATCACCCGGAATGCCGGTAGCGGGCGCCCAATCAAGATCGCGGCGTTCTCGAACCCATCGTGCATCCTACTGGACCAGGTACACAAGCGTGAAGATGATGATCCAGACGATATCGACGAAGTGCCAGTAGAGCCCCGCCAGCTCGACGTTCAGGCTGTCTTCCTGTTTCAGCTTCCCCTTGAACGATGCGGAGAACAGCGACATCAGGATCAGCACGCCGACCGTCACGTGCGCGCCGTGGAAGCCGGTGAGCACGAAGAACGTCGTGCCGAACATGTTCGTGTGCAGCGTCAGGCCTTCGCGGTAGAACTCCGTGAATTCGAACGCCTGCCCGCCGAGGAAGAGCATGCCCAGCACGGACGTCGTGAGCAGCCAGATCCGCATGCCGCGGATGTCGCCGCGCTGGATCGCCGCGAGCGCGAGCACCATGCTCAGACTGCTCATCAGCAGCACGAACGAGCTGACGGACGTGAACGGGATGTCGTAGAGATCCTTGGCGTACGGCCCCGTCACGCTGCGGTCGCGGTAGAGCAGGAACGCGGAGATGAACGACCCGAAGAAGAGGCACTCCGACCCCAGGAAGAGCCACATGAGGAGCTTCCGGTTATCGAGCCCCGTGCTCGTCTCCATGTGCTCCGTTGCCATCGTGTGTGCTACTGCCAAGGTGCGCCCTCCGATGGCTATTCCGCGGGCTCGGTCGCGGGCTCCAGCGCCCACCCGTAGAGCCCGACAACCAGGACGAACGCGCCGACGGCGGCGATCGCCATGTCATAGATCAACCCTGTTGCGATGATCGGCGGCCCCAGCGCCGCGATCACCGGGAAGTACGACGGCGACGGCATGTGGATGCCGTGTCCGTCCGCGTGCTCCTCGCCGTGCTCGGGCGCGCTGTCCGAGGCGCCCGCCGCCACCGGCACGGGGCGGCCGCTGGCATCCTCGGTGTACTTCTTGTGCCAGAAGTCGTCTAGCCCATGCACCTGCGGGATCTCCGCGAAGTTGTACGGCGGCGGTGGCGACGGAATGCTCCACTCCAACGTCCGCGCGTCCCAGGGGTCCGGGCCGGCGACCGCGCCCTTGCGCAGGCTGTACACCACGTTCCACATGAACACGAGTATCGAGACCGCGATGGTGAACGCGCCCACCGTCGCCATCATGTTCCAGAAGCCCCAGCCGTAGCCGTCCGGGTACGTCTGGACGCGGCGGGGCATGCCCAGCAGGCCCAGGATCATCATCGGCTGGAAGGTCAGGTTGAAGCCGATGAACATCAGCCAGAATTGCAGCTTCCCCCAGCCCTCGCTCATCATCCGGCCGGTGAACTTCGGGAACCAGTAGTAGATGCCGCCGAACAACCCGAACAGCGCGCCGCCGAATAACACCTGGTGGAAGTGCGCGACGATGTAGTACGTGTCCTGCTGCTGGTAGTCCGTCGGCACGATCGAGTGGGTCACGCCCGTGAGGCCGCCGATCGTGAACATCGCGATGAACCCGACCGAGAAGTAGAGCGGCGTCGTGAAGCGGATCGAGCCGCCCCAGAGCGTGGCCATCCAGTTGAAGATCTTCACGCCCGTCGGGATCGAGATCAGGATCGTCGAGACGCCGAAGGCGGAGTTCGCGACCGAACCAAGCCCCGTCGTGTACATGTGGTGCGCCCACACGCCCCACGACATGAAGCCGATCGCGACGCCCGAGAACACGACGAACGGGTAGCCGAACAGCGGCTTGCGCGCGAAGGTCGGCAGGATCTCGGAGACGATGCCCATGGCGGGCAGGATGAGGATGTAGACCTCAGGGTGCCCGAACAGCCAGAACATATGCTGCCAGAGCAGCGGCGTGCCGCCTGCCGCGGCGTTGAAGAAGTTCGCGCCGAACAGCCGGTCGAACGACAGCTCGAACAGCGCCACCGCGATGATCGGCATCGCGAAGATGAGCAGGAACGAGGTCACGAGCGTCATCCAGACGAACAGCGGCATTCGGAACAGCGACATCCCGGGCGCCCGCATGTTCAGGATCGTGACGACGAAGTTGAATCCGCCGGCGAGCGACGCGACACCAAGGACGTTCAGCCCCAGCATCCAGAAGTCGATGCCGTTGCCGGGAGAGAAGCGGTTCAGCGTCAGCGGCGCGTAGCCGAACCAGCCGCCGTCCGGTGCGCCCAGGTCGCCCTTGAGGAAGTTGCCATGCGACGGCAGAAAGAAGCTGGCATTGAGGAAGATGCCCCCGAAGAGGAACAGCCAGAAGCTGAAGGCGTTCATGCGCGGGAACGCGACGTCGCGCGCGCCGATCATCAGCGGCACCAGCAGGTTGAAGAAGGCGGCGCTCAGCGGCATCACCACGAGGAAGACCATCGTCGTGCCGTGCATGGTGAAGATGCGGTTGTACTGGTCCGGGCTCAGGAAGTCGGCGCCCGGCTTCGCCAGCTGGACGCGGATCAGCAGCGCCTCGATGCCGCCGACGAGGAAGAAGACGAACGCCGTCGCGCCGTACAGCACGCCGATGCGCTTGTGATCGACCGTCGCTATCCAGCTCCAGAAGCCCTTGTAGGTGCCGGCCTCCTCGCGGAGCTGCCGCATGGCGCCGGCCATCGTTACGCGCTTGGGTGCAACGGTTACGCTCGCCATGACTTACTCCCCGTGCAACGCGAGCGCAGGCTGGTCCTGGCCCTGCTGGGCCGCCGCCTGCTGCTTCAGAAACGCGTCGAAGTCGGCCTGCGACTCGACCACGACCTTGAACCGCATCTCCGCGTGCCCGACGCCGCAGAATTCGGCGCACTGGCCCTGGTACGTGCCGATGTCCGTGCCCTTGATCCACATGTGGTTGGCGCGGCCCGGGATGACGTCGGTCTTGCCGGCCAGCTTCGGCACCCAGAAGCTGTGGATGACGTCATTCGTGCCCGTCCCGGACTTGAGCCGGATGTCGATCGTCTTGTTGACCGGGATGTGCAGCTCGCCCACCGTGCCCTGCACCGGGGCGCCGCCGCCCGCCACCGGGTACGCGAACAGCCACTGCCACTGCACGGCCGTCACGTCCACCACGAGCGAGTTCTTCGGCGTCCTCCCTTGGTCGAAGATGCCGCCGACCACCGCCGGCACGAAGAACGCCATCAGGATGATCGGCGCGATCGTCCAGCCGATCTCGAGCGTGTTGTTGCCGTGCGTCTGGACCGGCAGGCCGTCGTCGCCCTTCTTGTGCCGGAAGCGGATGGCGATGTACAGCAGCCCGAACTCGACGAGGGCGAGCACGGCGAGCGCCGGCCACATGGTCAGGAAGAAGAGGTTCTTCTGGTCCTGGGCCACCTGGCCGTGCGGCGCGAAGACATTTTGAGGGCTGTCGAAGTAGCTGCAGCCCGAAAGAAGCACCGCCACGGAAAGAAGCGATGCCAGGAGGAGGACCCGGGAGAAGTGTCTGTTACGCACCGGCACGCCCTTTCCCGGAGCCGCCATTCCGCTTCAGCAGTGATGCCAACAGACCGGCGCGCCCCGCCGCCTGCGGCGAATCCGCCTCGGGATGATGCGGCACCCGCCCGGCGCGGCGGACTCGCAGGGTCGACGAGGTGACCGGCGATAGCGCGGCTGAGGGTGCGGTGCGGGTCCGGGAGCGCAGCATGCGGCTATCCTCGTCGCGTTGATTCGCGGATTGGGCGCATTATTCCCCCCGGCACCCCATGGGTCAAGTGCTCGTGACACTTTCCACAAACCAGTTCGCCGACGCGATCGTGAAGCGCGGCGTGAATTCGTTTGGTAATTTCACTGTTTCGCCGCGCCCGTCGCCAGCTGGCCGCTCAACCGGCGGACCTGCCCGGAGGCGCCCGTCGGCTACGGCAAGAGCGTATGCGGATTAGCCGTATCTTGTCAAGCAGTGTGGGCGCGAGGCCCGATTACTCCAGCACGCCGGCGGCGGCGAGCTCGGCGATGCGGCCGGCGTCGTAGCCGAGGATCGTCTCCAGCACGTAGAAGTTGTCGCGGCCGAAGGTCGGGGCGGCGCGTTCGATGCGTGCGGGCGTGCGCGACAGGCGGAAGCGCGATCCCTCGACCCAGCTCGTTCCGTGCACATCATGGGGCAGCGCGACGGCGGTGCCGGCGGGCGCGCGGTCGGGCCAGCCGGTGAGACCGTAGAAGCCGGCGAGCGCCGCTGCCATAAAGCCCCAGCCTGCGTACGTGGAGAGCGGCCCGCTCTGCCCCATCAAACAGCTGCTGAGCATGATCACATCGGGCTTGATTTCGCGGAGCGATGCGTAGTCCAGTCCCCAGGCGCCTATGACCTTCGATGAGAAGGATTCCGTGACGACGTCCGCCCAGCGCACGAGGTCGCGGATCACGGCGCGCCCGGCCTCGCTGGTGAGATCGAGTGTGAGGCCGAGCTTGCCGGCATTGTAGTTTTGGAACCCGCCGGAGTTCTCCGGCCCCGGCCGCCCGCCATGGAGAGGATCGCTCGTCCGCATCACGTCCATGCGGCGGCTCGACTCGACGCGCACGACGGTGGCGCCGTAATCGGCGAGGACTCGCGTAGCGGCCGGCCCCGCGATCGCCCACATCAGGTCCAGCACCTTCACGCCCGCGAGCGGAGGGCCGCTCACACCATCGGAGCGCGTGCCTGCGGCGCGCGGCGCCGGCGCACTCGCACGCCGCGGTGGCGACGCAGGCTCGCCCAGCACCTCATCGTCGTGCTCGCCGATGGCGGGAGCGCGACGGCGATACGCGATCGGCGCCGCGCTGAACCTCGCGAAGGGGCCGGGATGGCGCAGCGTCGCGCGGGCGACGGGGGCTGAAAGCCCGCGCTCTGGCTGCTCGGCGGGTTGCCAGTAGTCGCGAGCGGCGAGCTGTTCGCTGCCGACCAGCTCATCGATTCCGGCGACCGGCGCGATCATGAGGACTCGCTCAAGCGCGGCCCGGAGCAGTTCATCCTTGGTCCGTGACTTCGCGAACGTCGCGACGATGGACGTCACCCGGTCCAACTCCTCCGGCGGCTCTTCGCCGCCGAGGAGCCGCGCGCCAAACCCGATCCAGTCCTTGTCACGCGTCGCCGCGTCGCAGAACCCCTCCGCGTGGATGTGTTCCATCAGCCGGCGTGTCATCGGTCCGATTACTGCTCCGGATGCCTTCCAAATGAACACGTAGCCATCCCGCGCCTCAAAGACAGAGCGGAAGACGAGCGGTCCGTTCCTCCCGCCGCCAGAGAAGCGGGTGCCCTTGCGTGTGTGGCCAAGTGGGACCCAGAGTGGCGACGAGAACGCCGCCAGCAGGACGGCCTGCTGCGCGGAGACATCGACGTGCTGGCCGCGACCCGACCGCACGCGCTCGTGGTGCGCGACGAGCGCCGCGCCCGCAGCCTCGGCGCCGGCGTGCGCCCACGCCTGCGGGGCGCTGACGCGCACGGGCGGGCGGTCTTCGTCGCCCTGCATCACCAGCACGCCGCCCGCCGCGAGGATCGTCAGGTCGGTCGCTGCGTAGCGCGCCTTCGGCCCGTCCTGCCCGAACGGCGTGATCGAGACGTACACCAGCGCGGGATTGATCGCCGCCAGGTCAGCGTAGCCGAGTCCCCGTGCTGCCATCTCGCCCGGCGGGGCGGATTCGATCAGGAAGTCGGCGCCGGCAACGAGCCGGCGCAGGCTCTCGCGGCCATCGTCCGTATCGAGATCGAGCGTGATGCCGCGCTTGTTGCGCGCGTACGCCCACCAGTGCAGCGAGCGCTCCGGTCCCGGCACGTCGCCCGCGAACGGGCCGATGCGCCGCGCGGATGATCCGCCCGGCGGCTCGACGGCGATGACGTCGGCGCCCAGGTCCGCGAGGATCTGGCCGCAGAGCAGCCCGCGCTCGTCGCTGAGATCCAGGACGCGATAGGGGCTCAGCACCTGCTCACGCCCTCGCCGCCTGCGCGACCAGCGCGGCCGCGGTCGCCGGTGTCATAAGGTCGGTGTTCAGCGTCAGGTCGTAGTGGACCGGCAGCTCGTGCCGCACCTGATAGAAGCGCTCCAGGTAGCGGGCGCGCTCCTTGTCGGACTCTTCGACGGACTTCGCCGCGGCCCGCTCGTCCAGCCCCGACTGGCGCGACAGGCGTGTGGCGCGGGTGTGAGGCGATGCGGTGACGAAGACGCGCAGCACCTCCGGGCGGCCGCCGAGCACGTGACTGGCGCCGTGCGCCACGATGACGACCTCCTTGGCCTCGGCGGTCTCGCGGACGACATGCTCGATCAGGTGTGAGTACGTCAGGCTTGGGCTGGGGATCACCGCAGCGACGTAGCCGGACTCCGAGGCCGACGGCACCGTCGCCAGCGCCTCCAGGATCCGCGTCACCAGAGGGCGCGAGTGTTCCGCCTGCGCCACCTGCTCCGGCGAGACACCGGCGAGCTCGGCGGCGCGCCGCACGATCTCGTCGTCGACGTAGCGGAACCCGAGCTGTTCCGCGACGAGCTTGGCGACCTCCTCGCCGCCGGCGCCCGTGGCGCGTGAGATGCAGACTATCGAACGGGACATGACACTCCTCCTTGTGTTCGCGCTCCAGCGCCTCCTGGAATCACAATTCTCTTGTCGCTGGTCAGGTTGCGGTGACGGTGTACACCTTCTGCTTTCCACTGAGCCCCTTCAGCTCGAGCTCGCGCGGCTCGCCGAACTCGACGTCAGTCGCCCCTTCGACGAGTTCGCGGACACGCGCCGACACGACGATCTCGCCGCCGTGCGCGCTGTCGGCGATGCGGAAGGCGAGCGTCACGTCCGTGCCGTAGTAGTCGCCGCCCTCGGCGACCGGCGTGCCCGTGTGGATGCCGATGCGGACTCTGATGGGCGGGGAGAGGCGCGAGGTGGGAGGTGAGGCTTGGTCGTTGGGGGCGGGCGGGGCAAGCCCCGCCCCTACGCCTACGTCTCGACTCCCCTCTCCGCTTGTGGGAGAGGGGCGGCCGAAGGCCGGGGTGAGGGCCTCCGTGAACGCACGTTGGATCGCGATCGCACAGCGCAGCGCCTTGAGTGGCTGCTGAAACGACACCATGAAGGCGTCGCCGATCGTCTTCACCACCTCGCCGTCGTGCGCAGTGATCTGCTCGCTGATGAGAGCGTTGTGGGCGCGCAGCAGCTCCATCCAGCGCTGGTCGCCGAGCCGCTCGTTCATCGAGGTCGAACCCTCGATGTCGCTGAACATGATCGTGACGCTGCCGTCCGCGGCGGCGAGCGGGCGCAGGTCGGTCTTGTCACGCTGCACCGCCGTCGCCACGGCGCTGATCGACGTCATCACATCCGTCGAGCTGACGCCCTGCGCCTCGAGCTTCAGTGTGAGCACCCGTTCAAGCAGCGCGCGCATGCCCATGCGCTGCGCCGCCTCGCCCGCGTCACGGAGCAGCGCCAGCGCGCGCGCGCGGTCGCCGGCCGCATCGCGGCGCAGCAGCATGCGCGCGTAGTCGTACTGCGTCTGCGCGTGCATGGGAGGCGCAGGCATGCGCCCGGTCAACGCAAGCGCATCACGAAAGTGGCCTTCAGCATCGGTCCAGCGCTCCATGAGCGCCGCCAGCCCGCCGAGGTAGCGGTCGGCCGGCCCGAACCAGACCGGCGTCCGCGCTCGCAGGATGAGACAGTGTCGGGCGAAGGGTTGCACCACATCGTAGACTAGTGCGGCACGACTCACGTCTTCCAAGAACAGGCAGGCTTCGCTGAGCGCGGCAGCGACATACCCGGCCTGCGAGTCGCGTTCGATCAGGTTGACGCGTGTAACCATAAGGTCGCCGAACGCGTCCTGGCACCTCTTGTCGTCGCGGAGCAGCGCATATTCGAGGGCGGCACGGGTCGAGCCGTAACGCGAACCGGCCAGCGCGGCAAGCGCCGATTCGAGCTCCCCTGCGATGTCGTCCAGCGTGCCGCGTTCGGCGCGCAACAGCACATCTATCGGTCCGTGCGAACCGATGGTCAGGAGTGCATTCCAATTGACCTGCGGCGCCTCCCGTTGTTCGCTCAGGATCTCCTCGGCGGCGCTGTACTCGCCCGCAATGCGGTGCAGCTCGGCCGTCAGGCTTGTGTGGCTGCGGATATCGAGGCCGATGTGATAGCGCTGTGCGACATCTCCGTGTTGTTCATGCTGCCGGCGCGCCTCGTCGAGGTCCCCACGCGTAAGAGCGACGACGCAGCGGATCAACGGTGCGAAGAAGGCCATCTGAACAGCTCCAGTAGCGGCCGTCAGCGTTTCCATTTCTCGCGCCAAATCGAACCGCTGATCCAGGAATTCCGGTCGCAGCGGCAAGGTGAACGTCAGCGACTGCACTGCAGCGAGCAACGTGGCGGCATCGTTCTGCTGACGCGCCATCTCGAACGCCGCTGTCACCATGCGCCTGCCTTCTTCGGCTTCGTCCTGAAATCGCTCCCGGCCGATCACGCCCATAAGGCGAACGCGTGACGCGATGTCATCTTCACCGACTGCGTCCAGCCCCTGTCGCTGCAGCCCACGGAGCTCGTCGTCAGCGACGCCGAGGATGCCCATGATCTCGGTGCTTGCGACGGCCGCCGCGACGAGGCGCGGCCGGTCGCCGCTCGCGCCCGCGATCCGCGCCGCCTCGAACACCAACGGTCGCGCACCGTCGACATCTCCGGACGCGTATCGCGGTAGAAACTGCGCCAGCAGCAAATCGCAGCGTTTCGCGTGGTCGTCGGGGTCGAGCACTTCCTGGACATCCAGCGCGCGGCGGTACAGCTCGGCCGCCTCGCTGTGCGCGTAGACCGCCGACGCTCGTTCGGCGGCGAGCTCGCCGTAGCGAACGGCCTTCCCGAGGTCAGCGGCGTCCGACGAGTACGAGAAGTGCTCCGCCAGCTCGGTTGCGTGCTCGGCAAGCCTGCTCGCGTGCTGCGTTTCCAGCGCCCGCGCGATCTGTTGGTGCAGGCGGATGCGCCGCGGCGCGATCAGCTCCTCGTACAGGCTCTGCCGGAAGAACGCGTGCGCGAAGCGATAGTGGACGACGCCAGCGCGTGACCGTTCTTCAAGCACGCCGACGCCTACCGCCTCCTCGAGTGCGGCGATCAGATCGTCCTCCGCCACCGCCGCCACCGCCTCCAGCGTCGCCAACGCGAAGTCGCGTCCGATCACGGCCGCGATGGCGAGCAGCCGGTTGCACTCCGCGCTCAGCCGCGAGAGGCGCTTGCCGATGACGTCGCGCAGCCCCTCGGGGATCGCCAGAGCGAGCTGCTCCGTCGTCGAGCGCAAGCGGCCACCCTCGCGCGTCACCAGGCCCTCCTCGGCGAGGTAGCGCGTCACCTCCTGCACGAACAGCGGATTGCCCTCGGTCTGGCGGTGCACCGCCTCGGCGAGGCCCCACGGCACGTCCTGACTCGCGATCGCCGACAGCATCCGCTGCACCTCGTCCGCCGTGAGGCCCCGTAGCAGCACCCGGCCGAACTGCGCCACGCGCCGCAGCTCGACGAGGGCGCTGGCGAGCGGATGCGCACGGTCGACCTCGACGTCGCGATAGGTGCCGATGATGAGCAGGCGCCCGCCGGTGAGGCTCCGCGCGACGTGCGTCAGCAGGTCGAGCGTGCCGCGGTCGGCGTCGTGCAGGTCTTCGAGCACGATGACCAGCGGCTGCACCGCCGCGGCGTTGCGTAGGAACGCCGTCACCGCCTGCAGCAGCCGGTAGCGCTCCTCCTCCGGATTCGTCGGCGCCGACGGCTCTATCTCGACGCGGTCACGGATCTCGGAGACGATGCGGGCCACCTCCGCGGCGCCCGAGCCCAGCTCCTGCCGCAGGTCGTCGGGATCGCGCGCGAGCACGTACGTCCGCATCGCCTCGACGAACGGCAGGTAGGGCAGCGACAGCGAGCCCTCCTCGTAGCAGTGTCCGACGAGCGTACGCCCGCCGCGCAGCGCGGCGTACGTCGCAAGCTGCTCGCAGACCGACGTCTTGCCGATGCCCGGCTCCCCGACGACCATCATCAGCGCGCCCTGCCCCGAAAGCGCGCTGTCGAACGCGGCCTGGAGCTGGCGCAGCTCAGTCTCGCGCCCGACGAACGTCCGGCGGTACAGCGGGCTGGCCGCGGCGGGCGTGGCCGCCTGCCCGACGCTGGAGACGGTGCCGGGCTGACGCGTGGGGTCGATCGATCGGAGCGCGTCGCGCACCTCGGCCGCCGACGACAGCCGCTGCTCCGGGTCCTTCTCGAGCAGGCGCAGGATCAGCGCGTCGAGCACGTCCGGCACGTCCGGGTTGTGCCACGCCGGCGCCACCGGCGACGTGTTGATGTGCTGCGAGATGACGGCGACGACATCATCGCCCAGGAACGGCGGCCGGCCCGCGACCATCTCGTAGAGCATGGCGCCAAGCGAATAGAGGTCGCTGCGTGCGTCCGGCACGCGGCCCAACGCCTGCTCCGGCGGCATGTAGGTGACGGTGCCCACCATCATGCCCATCATGGTCAACCGGGAGCGGTCGAGCGTGATCGCCAGGCCGAAATCGCCGAGCTTCGCCGTGCCATCGGCCGCGAGCCAGACGTTGCCCGGCTTGAGATCGCGATGGATGATCCCCTGCCGGTGCGCGTGATCGAGTGCGTCGCAGATCTGGACGGCGATGCGCAGGGCCTGATCGAGCGGGAGACGGTGGTCTGCGGCAGCGCGCAGCGCCTCCTCGACCGCGCCGCCCTGCATGTGCTGGCTGACGATGTATGGCTGCGCGCCCTCGTCGCCGATGTCGTGCACCATCACGATCGACGGATGGTCGCCCAAACGCGCCATGGCCTGCGCTTCTCGATGGACGCGCAGGAGGCCGTCGGCGTCGAGCCCTTCCGTCTTGATCAGCGCGAAGGCGACGTCGCGGTCGAGCTTGGTGTCGTGCGCGAGGTAGACGCGCTTCGTGCCACCTTCGCCCAGGAAGCTGCGCACGGCGTACCGCCCGCCGGCGAATGACGAGGGGAGGGGCGGTGCTGATGGTGCTCCCGAAAGCGGCGTTGGCTGTGATGGAGAAGACTCTTGAGCGCCCGCCGTGGCGCGTTCGGCGGCGTCGAGGAAGGTACGGGCGTCGGTGTTCTCCGGGTCGAACGCCAGCACCGCTGCGGTCCGGTTCCTGACGGTCATCCAATCGAGCGCACGCACCGCCGCCTCGGCCTCGTCGAGGAGACCATCGATCTGGCGCTGGAGGCGTTCGCTTGGCATCACTCGCCCTGCCGCTGTTGTCGTTTAGGCGGTTAGTGTAGGCCATGCTGCCATTGTATGGCGAGAGGGAAGGTTGCACGGACCGTGAGGCAGCCCAGCTTGCCTGGGTGCGGGGCGACGCGAGTCCGCTGGGCCCGGCGCGTGCTGGCGCCAACTTGAGTGCGGCAAGGTCGCCTTCCAGGAGAGCGCGCCGGGGTTGCCGAGTGGCGCGGGTCATCGATCTGTTGAGCGAAGTGACGGGAAACACGCGCCGCGGCCCGTGCCTTCCGCGTTACATCAACACTCCGGCTTCGAGCACGACGCCTCGGGCAGCATCGTCACGGGGGCTGGGGCCCGCGTATGTCCCCGTCAAGGTGCCGCCGGAGCTCCTGGAACTGCTCCGTGCTGATCTCGCCGCGGGCGAGCCGCCGCCTGGCGATTTCGAGTGCGTCCGCGCCGTCGTCCGGCCGGCGGCCCTGCGCAGGCCGCACGATCGCGATCACAAACAGGTAGATCAGCGACGCCCAGAACAGGATCCAGAAGATCCCCATGAACACCATCCACCAGCCCATGCCATCATTCGTGTGCCACATGGTGACGTCTCCTTCGCCCGGGACGGGCAACTCCTAGCCGCCGTGATGCGACGCGTGATCGATCGGCTGGCCGCCGGAGCCGCCGCCGTTACCGCCCCTGATCGCCGGTCCGATCCACAGCGTCGACGCCATGAACATCACCCCGAACAGCGCGAGCGCCACCGCCGGCGCGGCCCAGCTGCCGAAGCGGCGCCGCAGCCGCAGCAGCATCGGGATCATCAGCACGAAGCCGATCGCGCCGAAGAGGAGCGTGCCGCCGAGACCCGTGAGCAGCGCGGCGCCGGCGATCGGGCCGATATGGTGCAGCACGTGCGGCGCAGCGCCGGCGACCGCGCCCAGCGCCGCCGAGAACGCGGCACCGATCCGGGCGAGCCAGCCGCGGCGCACGTCCATGATGGCAGCGCCGGGCGCCTCCGGGCTATCGCCTACGCGAGCGTCTTGCATGTCTCGATGCCTCTACCGCACGGTCAGGCGGGCGATCATGTTCGGATGGACCTTGCAGTAGTACTCGAACTCACCCGCCTTGTCGAACGTGATGGTCTTCTTCTCGCCCTTGTTGAGGGTCCCGGTGTCCCAGCTGCCGTCCTTTGCCGTCGCGGTGTGCGGCGCGTCGTCGTTGTTGGTCCACGTCACCGTAGCGCCGACCGGCACCTGCAGGTTGCCGGGCGCGAACGCAAAGTCGCGGATCGAAACGGACTCCGCCTTGCTGCCCGCCGTCAGCGGCGCGTTCGACGAGTTCGTCCCGCCGCCCATCATGCGTTGCATGTGGCCGCCCATGCCCCAGCCCATCCCCCAGCCGCCACGCGACATCGCGAACACGGCGGTGGCGGCGGACGCTGTGACCATCACCGCCAGCGCGACCGCGACGATCACCAGCGCGAGCGTCCTCTGCGAATCGGTCCGCTGCATGTCAATGCTCCTTCCGCGCGGCGATGCGCGCCCGGCGCTCAGCTACGGGTGTAGCGCCTGACCACCTCGATGACTTCATCGATCTTCTCGGACCCGGACCCATCCCGCACGGCCTCCCGGACGCAACCGTCCAGGTGGTCGCGCAGCAGGATCAGCGAGACGGCATCGGCCGCAGCGCGCAACGAGGCGATCTGCTGCAAGATGTCGATGCAGTAGCGATCCGCGTCCACCATCTTCGCGAGGCCACGCGCCTGCCCCTCGATGCGGCTGAGCCGCGCGAGAAGCTTCTTCTTGTCGGCGGCGTAGGAGTCGCTTGTCTTGACCTTCAGGCTCGGCATCCGTCTCCCTCCATACTCCCCCTCACCTTAGGGGATGCGTGAGCACCGGCTAAGGGCCATCCGGCCCAAACACGCCCTGCTGAACGGCGAACCGGGCCCGTAGTGAGGCCGAACGGCCCGGTTCGCCACCCCTGATCGGCCCTTAGCAATACTCCCCGGCACTATTACGATGCAGGTGTTGCAGACCAGGAGGCCCCCCGCCATGAACACCGGCGACCGCCGACCCACGGACCACGAGCAGCACGAACACGACGGCGACAGCACGGCCGGCATGATGGCCATGCTGGCGATGATGATGTCGATGTGCCTCGGCGTCGTGCTCCTCTTCGCCATCATCCCGGCGGTCGGTCTTCCCGCCGGCCTGGTTATCGCCGCCGCCGGCGGCGCCATCATGCTCTTCGTGCACGGACGGATGATGCGGCACGGCGGCCACTGACCGCACAACAGCGAGGGAACGACATGACGACGGCGACCGAAACAGCCCGTAAGCGGTACAACCGCGCAGCACGCTTCTACGACGTCGAGCAGGCGATCGGCGAGCGGCTGGTCTTCCGGCGCTTGCGCAGGCAACTCTGGGCGAAGGCGCCGGCTACCGGCAGCATCCTGGAGGTCGGCGTCGGCACCGGCGTCAACATCGCGTACTACCCGGGTGGCGCTCACGTCACCGCGATCGACATCTCCGAGCGGATGCTCGCCCGCGCAACGCACCGCGCGGACCGGCTTGGCGCCGCCGTCGACCTGGCGCTGATGGACGCGCAGCGCCTCGACTTCCCGGACGCCGCGTTCGATGCGGTCGTGGCCACCTGCGTATTCTGCTCCGTGCCCGATCCCGTAGCGGGACTGCGCGAGGCGTGGCGCGTGCTGAAGCCCGGCAGCAGCCTCCTGCTGCTTGAGCACGTGCGCAGCGAGAACGCCGTGCTCGGCAAGGTCATGGATCTGCTGAACCCGCTGATGGTGCGGATGTCGGGCGCGAACATCAACCGGCGCACGCTGGAGAACCTGCGCCGCGCCGGCGTGCAGGACTTCGCTGCGTCAGGCCACGCGTTCGGCATCATCAAGCTGATCGAAGCGCGCAAGCCGGCGCAGGAGGCGTGACGATGGTGCCTGTCGCGCGCCGCAACCTGTTCGCCGAGAAGGGCCGCTTCGCGATCTCGGTCGCCGGCGTCGCCTTCGCGGTGCTGCTCATCCTCATCGTCCTCGCGCTCTACCGCGGCTTCAACCGCACGGGCCAGACGTTCCGCGACTTGCCGGGCGAGCTGTGGGTCGTGCAGCGCGGCACGAGCGACCCGTTTCACTCCATCTCGCTCATCGACCGCACGAGGCTTGCCACGGACACGCAGGTCGCCGGCGTGCGCGCGACCGTGCCGGTGCTGGCGCGTTCGATGAACTTCGACGCCGGCGGTTCCCGGGTCTCCGCCCGCCTCATGGCGCTTGACGTGCCCCCGGACGTCGCCACCGATGATCTCCGCGAGCGATACCTCCCGCCGGAGGGCGCCGTGATCATCGACGACACCCTGCGCCGCAAGACCGGTCTCTCTACCGGCGGTACGGCGCAGTTTGGCACCGAGTCACTCAGGGTCGAGCGTGTGCGGCCGCGCAGCCCGGAGGTCCTGTTCCAGTTTGTGTGGGTCAACTTCGCCGACGCGCGCCGCGTCTTCGGCATCGGTGATGTCGTGATGTACGGCATGGTGATCCTCGAACCGGGCGCAGACGCGACGGCCGTGGCGCAGGCCATCACGGGACGTGATCCGGGACTGCAGGTCTACACGAAGGAAGCATTCGCGGCGTCGATCAGCAAAGAGATGGACGAGACCTTCCTGCCGGTGATCGCCATCCTCGTGGCGATCGGCTTCGTGGTCGGCGCCGCGGTGGTCGGCCTCACGATCTACACGGCGACGATCGAGCGGACGCGCGAATTCGGCGTCATGAAGGCGGTCGGCGGCTCGGGCGGCTTCCTGTACCGCATCGTGCTCTCGCAGGCGGCGATGCTCACGGGCGCCGGCTTCGTGGTCGGAGCGCTCGGCGCGTGGGCCGTGGCGCAACTGGCCATCGAGGCGGTCCCGGAGTTCGCGACGGACTTCACGCTGGCCGACATCGCCGGCGTGTTCGTCGCCGCCGTGTTCATGGCACTGCTGGCATCGTTCATGCCGGTGCGGCGGATCAACAGCATCGACCCGGCGATCGTGTTCAGGGCATAGCAATGGACAACTGCGACGAACGGCACATCCTGCGCGCGACGGCGCTGACGAAGGTCTTCGCGGAGGGCGACAGCCAGGTGCGCGCCATCGACGGCGTAGACCTGCGGGTGTGCCCCGGCGAGATGCTGCTGATCATGGGGCCCTCCGGCTCCGGCAAGACGACGCTGCTCACGATGCTCGGCGGGCTGCTTCGGCCGACAGCCGGCACGATCGAGATCGACGGCGTCGACATCACGGCGCTCAGCGAGTCGCAGCTCACGCCGGTCCGCCGCAAGAGTGTCGGCTTCATCTTCCAGTCGTCCAACCTCTGGGAATCGCTGAGCGTGCAGGAGAACATCGAGCTGACGCTCAACATGGCGGGCATGAAGGGGCGCGCGGCGAGCGGTCGCGCGCGTGCGCTGCTTGAGCAGCAGGGACTCGGTCACCGGCTGAAGTTCCGCAGCCGCAACCTCTCCGGCGGCGAGAAGCAGCGCGTCTCGATCGCGCGGGCGCTGGCCAACGAGCCGCGGCTGCTGCTGGCCGACGAGCCGACGGCCAACCTCGACTCGAAGCACGGGCGCGACGTCATGCACTTGCTGCGCGATCTTTCGCGCAGTGCCGAGCGCGCCGTCCTCGTCGTCAGCCACGACCAGCGCATCCGCGAGGTCACCGACCGCGTGCTGTGGCTGGAGGACGGGCGCATCAAGGACATCGCGCAGCTCGCGCGCGATCCGGTCTGCGGCGCCAGTGTACAGATGGATAGCGCCATCGCCCTTGAGCACGCAGGCCGGACGTACTACTTCTGCTCGCGCGACTGCAGCTGGGCGTTTCAGCAGTCGCCGGAGCGGTTCGTCGCGCTGTCGACCGCCCGGCGAGCGGCGGATCATGGATAAGCCTGATCGAACGGCACACCGAGCCGAGGCCGAAGGGCTCTACCGCGCCGGTGTGTCGCAGGCCGATAGTGTGAATGACCGGGCGGCGTGGAGGTACTGTGCAGAGATTGCGAACGCGCAGGCGTAGAAGCTCCCGGTCGATACTGATCGCGATCGCCGCGGGTGGCGTCCTCGCACTCAGCTTCATCCTGGCGCTGGGCTTCCTGGCGCGCAGCGGCGGCGCCCACCACGAGGCGACCGTCACGCGAGCGCCTGATGCGCATCCGGCCGCCGCGAGCACGGGCGGTCCAGACCTGCACTTCACCACGACCTCCGTCGATCTCGGCGTGGTGCCGCTGGGGACGGAGGTGGCGTACGCGTTCTCGTACGCCAACATCGGTGCGACGGCGTTGCAGATCGAAGATGTCAACGTGCGCGCCGTGCGAGGCTGTTGACCGTTCGAACCGGTCGTCGGTGCGGCGACCCTGGAACCCGGCGAGAAGAGCAGGTTGTCGTTCAAGACCCACATGATGGCCGGGATGGACGGCCCGCACCTGTTCGAGATCACGGTGAAATCGAACGACGCCGACCATCCGGTCATGGTGCTGGAGGTGACGGGCGACTTCGAGCCGGGCGGCGCAGGGAGCAGTGATGGCGGACAGTAGCCGACGTCGAGACCGCGGGCGCTGGCTCGCGCCGAGCATCACGCTCCTCGCCGTCGTGGCCGCTGTCGTCGTGGCGGCCGTGTGGGCGAGCGCCGGCGGGTCCGGCGGAACGCGCGTCGACCTCGGCGGGCTGCCCGACATGCCGGCCGGCACGCGCCATGCGTACGAGGCTGCGCCATCGCACCGCGCCCTGTTTGCGCACCTGCCGTGCTACTGCGGCTGCGGGCTCTTGAAGGAGCCGCACGCCAGCCTCGAGCGCTGCTTCCTCGAGCGCGATGGCTCGTTCGAGGCGCACGCTTCCGGTTGCAAGATCTGCACGGACATCGCGCTCGACGCGATCGCCATGGAGGCACAGGGCCTCGATCACGCCGCCATCCGCGCCCGCGTCGACGAGCAGTACGCGTCGGCGGGACCGCCGACCGACACGCCTCTGCCCTGACGCCACATCGCGTCGAACGACGGTCGCGCGGGTCGAGGGTGCGGAACATCGCAGCCTCGTCGACCGTCTATCCTAAAGAGGCCGACGAGCGCCGAAAGGGATCAGACATGCGATTCGGACTATCGGTGCCGGTGCTGCTCTTCACGAGTGCCACGCTGGTGCTGGCGGCGGCGTGCGGCGACGCGCGCCACAGCGGCGGCAACGCGACGCCATCCCCAACGCCGGGCGCCGAGCGCGCGGTCGTGGCCGCGCCGATCGACAAGCTGGAGCTGATCGTCCGCGAGAGCGCGCCGCCGCAGTTCGCGGTGCGCATCCTCTCCGGCCTGCCGAGCGGCTGCGCCCGCTTCGACGAGGCGCGCATCGCCGGCCGCAGCGGCACGACGATGACGATCGCCGTAACGAACACGATGCCGTCGGACAACACGATCGCCTGCACCGCGATCTACGGCACGCACGAGGCGATCGTCGAGCTGGGCATGGACTTCGTCGCGGGGACGGAATACCTCGTGCGCGTGAACGACAAGGAGCTGCGCTTCACCGCGCGGTGACGCCCCTGCGGCCGAGCGCCGTGCTGTTCAACCGGCTCAGCCCGCCAGCGAGAACGGCGGCACCACCGGCGGCTGCGGCGGGATCGGCAGCTGGCAGGTGCTGCCGTCGCGGCCAAAGACCTTCTGCAGGTCCTTGATGTCGACGTCGAGATCGTGGAAGCGCGGCTCGACGTCGAACCACCTGTCGTAGAACGCACTGCCGAACGACGCCCCGTAGTGCTCAGCGATCAGCGCCTCATCAGCAACGTCGACCTTGCAGTCGAGGTTGAGATCTCCTTCGAGGATGCGGACGGTGACGGAGAGGTCGCCGCACGCGGGCAAAAGGCCCGCATCGCCGACGGTGCCCTGCACGGGGTGGCCGAAGACGTCGGCGAGCTCGCACTGGTTGTCCTTGATCAGCGTCGGCATGCCGTTATCGTTGCCGGGGAAGAGGTCCTTCGCGTCGTCTGCCGCGAGGACCAGGTCGAGCTTCGCGAGATCGAAGCTGCCCTCCGGCCCCAGCGCCTGCCCCGACGTCACGCAGGCAAACCGCACCAGATTCTCCGACGCGATCGACATCGAGCAGTTCGCCGGGCCGCGCGCCGCACCGGCGCCACCGGGCGAGAAGACGATATCGCTCGGGTTGACCGACAGAATGACCAGCGGGTCGAACTCCACCTGGAACTCGTATGCGCCCAGGCCATCGGGCAGCGAGTCGCCGTTCTGGTCTCCGGTTAGTACGCCGGTCACGTGCTCCGTGACGACGAGATCGCCCTCACCCGGCCCGCCACACGGCCCGACCTGGCAGATCCAGAGGTTCGCCGCCGGCACCGCCGGATTGACGTTCGCGCCGACCCCCGCAGGCACCTTCGCGATCGTGGGATACGCCACAAGATGCAGCGTCGCCGGCAAGCACGGCGCCGGGACGACCGGGGGCGGGCCGCAGTCCCCGGCCAACATGTCAAACGACAATGAATTGAAGTCTACCACGGTGGCATTGTCGACGCGCAGCAGCACGCTGCCCGGCCGCGCAGACGCAAGCACACCGTAGCGAACGGTGGCTAACGCCAGGTCGGTGCCCGCCGCGAGCACGGGGCCGATCCCCGGCGTTGACGGCTCGATACAACTCAAGTAGGAGGCCGCCGCCGCCGGGCCGTCGGTCCCCATGTCGGCTTCAGCTGGGGTGCACTGCCATGCGCCCGATATTCCCGCGTCATTGAAGTCGGGGTTGCCGTCCAACAGGCTCAGCGACGGCAGCGGCGCCAGGCGGCTTCGGTCCGGCATGTGCATCGCGAAGTTGAGCGCGGACAGGGGCCCAAATACTCGCGGGCCGTTGTTCACGAGCACGACCCCAACGTCGATCTCGGATGCGTCACCGAGCCGGTACGTGCAGTCGGACTGCACGCCCGGGTGCGTGAGGTCGCAGTCGATTGCGAAATACATGTCCGTCGTGGGGGTCGACACCGGCGGCTGGCTGATCACGATCGGCGTCGCGCTCGCGATGGCTGTTGCGGTCGGAGACGGTGTCGGCGTAGGACTGGGCACGTGGGCGGGCGCCGAAACGATGGTGATTGTTGCGCCCCCACACGGATACGTGCAGCCGATAATCGTTATGGTTTGCGGGTCGGCCATCGCCACCTCAGAGAGCGCCAGCGGGACGGCCCCGGGAGACGCCGTCGTCGGCACGAAGTAATGCACTGTTGCGAGGGTGAGTTGTCCGCCGGGAGGGACGGTCGATGCCGCTACACCGTCATAACAGGCCAGCGACGACGTCACCGTGCCGGGGGGCGCGCCTGCGCGGTCGAGCGGCGAGTCCGCTTCAGCGGGCAAACAGACGAGCGTGCCAGAGAGCTGCGCCTGGTTGAGGTCGGGGTTTCGGTCGGTGAACGGTCCGGCGATCACGGGCGGCATAATACGGCCCGGATCCGGGTCTTCCACGGAGAAGTTGAAGGCGCTGAAAGCGACTCCGGCAGGCGTGTTGTTCACTAAGACGAAAGCGACATCCACCGCCGCCGCTCCCGGGCCCAGCGTGCAGTTGTCCTGGATGCCTGGCGCTGCGACATCGCAGTCGAGCGCGAGATACACCGGCCCTGGCGGCGGCGTCGGACCGAACGTCGGCGTGAAGGTCGGCACGAGTGTCGATGTAGGCGTAGCGGTCGTGGCTTCGACTCGAACCGATCCCCGGGACACCGCCCCGGCGAGCAGCACCAAGCCAAGCACGACCACGGCGGAAGCGCAAACGATGCTGCGGCGCATGTGCGGCTCTCTTACGCGGGGAGCGGAAGGGATACGCTACGGTACGACGTATCGTCCGCGCCTGTCAATAGGACTCGCAGGAAACGTAGCTATCGGGCTTACGACCGCCAAGAACTGGCCGCCTAGGTCAGCACGGGTCGCCAGCTGACAACCGTTTCCAGCGACCAGCGAAGCCTACCCCAGCAGCAGCTGGTCCGCGGCCACCGCCATGAAGATCAGCGCCAGGTAATAGATGGAGATCTTGAACACGCCCATCGCGGCGCCCGGGGCGTCGTTCTTGCGCAGCAGCCACGTCTCGCGCACGAAGAGCGCGCCCAGCACGAGCGCCGACGCGAGATAGATCCAGCTCACCGTGCCCGTCGCGAACAGCAGCAGCGACACCGGCACGAGGATGACCGCGTACCAGAACATCTGCAGCTTCGTCGAGTGCATCGTCGCCACCACCGGCAGCATCGGCACGCCCGCGCGCGCGTAGTCGTCCTTGTACTTGATGGCGAGAGCCCAGAAGTGCGGCGGCGTCCAGAAGAAGATGATCGCGAACAGCACCAGCGCCGGCAGCCCGACGTCCCCCGTCACCGCCGCCCAGCCCACCAGCGGCGGAAACGCCCCCGCAGCCCCGCCGATGACGATGTTCTGCGGCGTCGTCCGCTTCAGCCAGAGTGTGTAGACGAACACGTAGAAGGCGGTCGCGGAGAGCGCCAACACGCCCGCCAGCAGGTTCGACGTGAGCGCCAGCAGCGCGAATCCCGCCGCCTCCAGCACCAGCGCGAACACCAGCGCCGTCGCCGGCTGCACCTGCCCCATCGGCAGCGGCCGCCCCTGCGTGCGATGCATGATCTCGTCGATGTCGCGGTCGAAGTAGCAGTTGATCGCGTTCGCGCCGCCCGCCGCCAGCGTGCCGCCGACCACCGTCGCGAACATCAGCCACAGCGACGGCAGCCCCTTGTTCGCCAGGATCATCGCCGGCACCGTCGTGATCAGCAGCAGCGAGATGATGCGCGGCTTCGTCAGCGCCAGGTACGCGCTCGCTGTCTCCCGCACAGACAGCGCGGGCCGCCGGATCGCTGCCGTCTCTATCGCGCCCACTGTGCTGCCTCCCTGCCGCGCGCGCGCTGCGCCTCGGCGTCTTCCTCCGCGTCCTCGCCCGGCAGGTAGAACGCCAGCGCGCTGATCCATACCATCGTGCACCACAGCAGCGCCGCCAGCGAGAGGTGCGCCACGACGACACCCGCCGCCAGCTCCGTCCAGATGTTCGCCGCGCCCACCAGCGCCTGCGCCACGTACGTCGCGCCCGCGAAGAGCGACAGCGCCAGCAGCAGCGGCTGCCGTCGCCGCTCCTCGAACGCCAAGTAGATCAGCCCCAGGATCAGCACACCCAGCAGCCCCGCCACGAGCCGATGCAGGAAGTGCAGCCCGACGTCGCCGCCGCCGCCCGGCACGACGCTGCCGTTGCAGAGCGGCCAGCCGGCGCACGCCAGCGCCGCATCGGTGCCGCTGATGTACGAGCCGAGCACGAGCGTGATGAACGCGCCTGCGGCCGTCAGCACCGCCCAGCGCCCGAAGTTCGTGTCCGACGCGCCGGCGAACACGCGCAGCTCGCGCGCCCGCATCATCGACACCGTCGCCGTCACGATCATGATCCCCATGAAGGCCATCGCCGTGCCGAGGTGCGCCGCGACGACTTCCGCCGGCAACTCTTTCTTCACCGTGATGCCGCCGAGGATGATCTGCGCCGCCAGCACGATGCCCGCCGCGAAGGCGAGCCAGAAGACGAGTTTGTTGCGCCGCTCCGTCCTGAACGTGAAGAACGTCACGCCGAGGAACAGCACGCCGACGACCGTGGCCGCCGTGCGATGCGAGAACTCGATCAGCGTGTGCTTGTCGGCCGAGGGGATGAGCTTGCCGTGGCACGTCGGCCAGTCGGGGCAGCCCAGGCCGGAGCCGGTCGCGCGCACGGTGCCGCCGATCACGACCAGCACGAACGTGGCGGCGATGGTGATCAGAAGCAGGCGCTGGAACCAGGTCATGGTGTGATGCGCCCGGCGCGAAGTACGGGCTTGGTCTCCTTCGGCGGGCGGTGATTCGAGGCGCAGAGCCGCGATCGTGACCTCAGTCACAAGTAACACGGCGACCCCGGACGGTCAAGCGAAACGGCGCCCGCGACGCACGCAGGCAACCCGCCCGGCGAGTCGCTCGTGCCCGCTCGCCGACGATCGTGGCTGCCGGGCGCCGCACCCCAACTCGTAGCCACGAAATGTTCGCGCCACGAATCCGCCGCCGGGCGCCGTTCGTTTACTTCAGAGGATGGTTTCGGCGTCTCTCTTGCCAGAGGCCCGAGATCGCCTGGCGGGACGCACGGAGGCGCCCTCCTCGTGCGTCCTGCCCCCATCTCACCTCCGTACGCAGGCGATCCCCGGCACGAACTCCAGGCGCGCGCACGCTGAGGCGAGAGCAATCGCGCCTCAGGAGCGGGCGGACTCGGGGCAGAGGTGGGGTTACCACTGCACGAAGCGCGAAGAATTCGCGCCGCAGCTTGACAAACCGTAACGATGGGTCACTCGCGTGGGTTGTAGGATACAGATCGCCCCCGCATTGTGCGGCTCCCGAGGGCGCGGGCGCACAATGCGGGGGCGACTCCGTTTCGATGAACTACCCCCGCCGGCGCTTGACCGAGGTCGATCGCCAGATAGCCCATCCCGCCCGTATCAACGGTGCGTTCATAGATTCTCGACCGGCCGGCGGGTGAGCGGCAATGCGACGATAGTCCTACGCCGAACGCCCCCACCGGCCTACGCCGCCCTCGCGACTACCAACTACCGACTACAAACTACGAACTAATCTTCCAGCGACCGCCGCGGATGGCGGCCGTCGACGTAGCCGACGAACGGCGGGTGGATGTTGTAGCCCAGCAGTTCCTGCAGCCGCGGCGTGAGCGTCCGCACGACCTCGCGCGGCACCGCGAGCACGTGGTTCTCCTGCGGCCGCAGCCATCCCGTCACGTACTCGAGGATCGTGCCGAGGCGCGGGCGGTCGCTGTGGTTCGCGCCGCCGCCATGAAAGACGCTGCCCGTGAAGAACATCAGCGAGCCGGCGGGCATCGTCGCCAGCTCGATGTCCGCGTCCTCGCCGGGCCGCTCGCCGACGAGGCGCTGGCTGCCCGGCACGACGCGCGTCGCGCCGTTCTCCTCCGTGAAGTCGTCGAGCGCCCACATCGTGTTCAGCACGACCTCCGGGTGCGGGCGCGGGATCGGGTAGATGCCGTCGTCGGTGTGCAGCACCTGCGCCGTCTCGCCCGGCGAGATCTCGATGCCCACCGGCGCGCTGAGCTGGTAGCTCGGGCCCAGCACGCGGTCGAGCACGCCGAGCACCAGCGGAGCCGTCGCCGGCTCGTCGAACACGCGCGTCTTCGCGAAGAGGGCGTAGATGCGGCGCGTCTTGTAGCCCTCGAAGTCGTTTCGCCCCGTCTTGGTCTCGGCGAGGATGCGCGTCAGCTCCGCCCGCTTCGCCGCCGCCGCCTCCGGCGCCAGAAACCGCTCGACGATCGCGTAGCCGTCGCGGGCGAGCGCCCCGGCGACATCATCAGCACTCGCGTCCCGGTCCATCCGCGCCGTCGTTGCCATCGTGATCCTCCGTTGCTGCGCCGCCGGGCCGCCGCCGGCGCCGCCCCGTCCGACGATACGCCAACGCGCCGCCATCTGCAACAGAGCCGGTGCACGCGCCCGCGGGAAATTCGAGAAGAACGTGCCACCCTGAGCGTGTCTGCAGCCGGTCCCCGAGGCACCTCGCCGGAGCCGAGCGGCGGTACTGCGTGCCGGGCGTGCATGTGTGCACACGCGTCTCGGCAGTCTCGACGGCGACGCGAGTGTTCAAGCGTCGTGAGCCGGCACGGCGGCGCGGCGGCCCAGCCTGCCAACCAGCCCGTGCAGTGGTGACAGGAAGAGCAGCGCTGCCAGCAGCGTGCCGAGCGAGATCGCCAGGCCGTACCGCTGCGCACGGGGATCGAAGACGAGAAGATATGTGTGCTGGCCCGGCCTCGCTTCCACAGAGAGGAAGCCCGACATGTTGTTGACCGCACCGGCCCGCTCGCCATCGACCTCCACGCGCCAGCCGGGCACATAGCTCTGGAGGACGAGCACGCGGTCTTCCTCCTCCACAGATGACGTCGCCTCCACTTCGATCCGGTTAGGCGAGACGATCCGCGCCCGCGCTTCGCGCGCCTTGTCTCCCCACGGGATCGTCGTACCGAGCGGAGGGTCCGCTGACTTCACGACGGACGCGAAGGGCGGGCTGTTCTCGAGCTCGTAGATATACCTCGCGGGAAACGAGGCGACGAGATGGGCATCCGGCTGCTGCGGGGGCGCATCGTTTGTCAGCACCAGGTACTTCGCACGCGGGTGAATGATCTGTTCGGCGGGCGGCGGATTACCCTTGACCTGGTAGTCGAGCCGCGGGCGCCAGTACACCGGGGCCAGGCGCAGAATCCCGTCCTCGGCAAGCCGCAGGCTGACGCCCGGCGAGCCGTCGGGCATCTCGACATACGCGGCGTCGGGCACGTTCGCTTTGAACCAGTCGCCGACGACGAGGTGATCCGCCCGCCGCGGGACAAGCGCTAAGAGGCCGCGATTGACGTGGAACACGTCATCGCGCGCATCACGCGCGAGGAACACGATCAGTCCGAGCGCGAGCACGAGCCCGAGGGGCACGGTCGGCCACGAGACGCGACCGAACCACACGCGGCGTCGCAGCATCAGCAAGCGGGACGTTGTCGCGAAACGCAGCAGTTCGTCGATGCCGACGGCGCCGAGCATGATGAGCGGTGGCGTGGCAGCCGCCAGCGCGCGCGACGTCCAGCGGAAGTTGTACAGAGATGGGAAGGTCTGGTAGGCGTAGTGGAACGGTGTGTGTTTGGCGCTGCTCCAGGCGAGGTAGAAGACGAAGAGCGTGGCCATCAGGCCGATGAGCAGCCGGTTGCCCCGCCAGAACGCCGCGATCACAAACGGCAGGGCCAGCAGCGGTACGAAGCCGATGTACGAGTAGTACTCCCCGAGGAAGCCCGCGGCCAGCCCGCGGTGCGGCGTCTGGTAATACGCCCGGTCAGACATGAGGAAGTTGCGAAACGAGTTCGTCATGGTCTGAGAGTTGCGGAGGAACGGGTCGTTGGGCTTGCTGACGAAGTCATGGCCCAGCCAGAACGGGATGAGGAGGACGGCCGAGAATCCGACGGCCCAGGCGGTGCCGGCGGCGCCCCTGACGGCGAGCCGTTTGAGTTTGTCGATCCGGAACCCGGCGGCCTGGCTTTCCACCGCAAAGAAGAGGAAGACGATGACGAGCCCGGGAATGATGAACAGGAAGTAGTACAGGAACCCCGAAAAAAGCAGCAGCGCGACGCTGGCGCCGGCCAGCAGCGGGTACGCCCTGTGTTCGCGGCGCAGGCTCTGGATGAAGAAGGCGAGCGAGAACGCTATGAACGGGAATGCAATCGCCAGCTGGAACTGCCCGACGAATATGCGGGCAAGCAGATGTCCGTTGAGCGCGAGCAGGACTCCCGCCCAGACGCGCGCAGGCCAGGACAACCCGAGGACGGCGGCCAGGTAGTAGGCGCTGAAGCCGGTGAACGCGATGGCCAGCAAGATGCCGACCTTCGAGCCGTTGATCGGTCCCAGGATCAGGGCCGGGGCGGAACCGAGGGGGTTGAGCAGGTAGCCGGCCGGATCGCCGAGGTAGGGCACCCCCGTATCGGCGTACGGGTTCCAGAACGGGAACTCCCCGTGCTCGCGCAACGATGAGTACGCCGGCGAGATGAGCCCGACATTGGGCTCGAACTCCGTGCTCTGGGGCACCAGCTCGTCGTTGAAGTGGAGTATCGGCCGGCAGAACACGAAGGCGACCCAGAGGATGATCAGGACCGCCACGAGACCGGGCAGCAACGAGAACGCGGCGGGCAACCTGCCACGAAGGTCTCTCATGAGCGACGAGACAGCTTGGCGTTCATCGCTCTCCGTGCAACTTCACCCCGCGCAATCGGGGGACGCGCCGGCGGATCCAACCCGCCGTCACCCGCGGTGCGCCCGGGCGCGGCGAGCACCGGAACGCCCATTGGTGTGACAGGGGTCCGGCGCACGATGTTCCGCCTTGCTACTTCGGATCTTCGTTGCGGTGCATGCTACATCCGCGAGCCGTGGCTGTCACTGTGCCAATTGCCACCTGCAGCCGCCTCAGCGCGCTCCGCACCTCCGGGCAGCTTAATGCGCAGCGCGAAGGCGCCGAGACGGGCCCCTACACTCTCCGTGAACTGACAACTGACAACTACGGCGCAGCCGTCAGCACGCCCCCTGCAGCTTCGCCACCAGCAGCAGGTCCGTCGAGTTGATCTTGTCGTCCCGGTTCACGTCGAAGTCGCGCACGTACCTGGCGCCGCCCATCATGCTCTGGGCCTGCGCGACGATGAGCAGGTCCGTCGAGTTCACCTTCGTGTCGTCGTTGAGCGATGCGGCTTCCTTGCCGTCGCTGCAGATGTCGCCGTCGCTGTTTGGGTTCAGCGGATCGCTCCCGTAGCGCAGGAATTCGACGCCGTCGAGCAGCCTGTCGCCGTCGCTGTCGGCCATGGCAGGGTTGGTGCCGAGCGTGACCTCCAGCGCGTCGGGCAGGCCGTCGTGGTCGGTGTCGGCGCCCGCGTTCGGGCTGGGCGGATGCGAGACAGGATCGACGGGGTCGGTACCGAGCAGGCACTCCGCCCGGTCGGTGAAGCCGTCACCATCCGTGTCGAGCGCGTTGGGGCTCGGAGGCTGGGTCACGGCCGCCGGGCACTGCGCGTGCGCGGCGCCGCCCGGGCCGAGCTGCGCTTCGACGTCGTTCGGCAGTCCGTCGCCGTCGATGTCGGCGTTGCAGGCGTCACCGAGCGCCGTCGAGTTGAGCACGGTCGTGTCGTCGAACATCTTGCCGTGGACGTGGAGGTCGATGAACTCGCGCCGGCTGTTGATCTGCGGGGGATTCCAGACGCCCGGGCAGTTATCAGCCGGGTCGCCCACACCGTCTCCGTCGGAATCCGGCATGACCGGCGTGGTTGTCGGCATCGGCGTGTTAGTCGGCGGTGGCGACGGCGTGGGATCAAACGGAAACGCGGTGTACGTCGCCGTCGGCGACGGCGGCCCCCCTGGCGTCGGCGTGATCGGCGGCGGCGTCGTGCCCGTCGGCGACGGCGTGGGGTCACCCATCGGGTTGAAGGCCGTCGGCGTCGGATCTCCCGTCGGGTCGGGCGTGGGCGTCTCCGTCGGCGGCCCACCCGGCGTCGGCGTATCCGTCGGCGCCGCCGGCGCCGGCCAGATGACCGCCACGGGTACGGAGCTATCGGTGAGGCTGTTATTGCCGAGCTGGCCGTTACCGTTCCAGCCCCAGCACCAGACGCCGCCGTCTATGAGCGCACAGGTATGGACCCCGCCCGCGCTGATCGCGCTGACTCCGCTCGCCAGACCCCAGACCGCCACCGGCACGGTGCTGCTCACGGTGGTGTTGTTGCCAAGTTCGCCGGCGCCGTTGACGCCCCAGCACCAGGCGCCGCCGTCCTTCGACGCGCATCCGTGGCGGAGGCTGGCGCTTGTCGCGGTTACGCCGCTCACCAGCGCCGACACCGCCACCGGTACATGGCTGTCGATCGTGCTGTTGTTGCCGAGCTGGCCGCCGACGTTATAGCCCCAGCACCAAACGCCACCGTCGTTTAGGGCGCAACTGAAGTCTCCGCCAGCAGCGATCGCGCTGACGCCGCCGGACAGTCCCGACACGGGCACCGGGACCGGGCTGTTCGTCGTGGTGTTGTCGCCGAGCTGGCCCACCACGTTCCACCCCCAGCACCAAGCGGCGCCGTCCTTCGACGCGCACGTCTGCCAGTTGCCGGCGCTTATCGCGTTGACGCCGCTCGTCAGCCCAAACACCGCCACCGGCACCCTGCTGCAGAAGGGCCCGAACGCCCCGCACAACTGGGGCCCCGAGTTCGTACCGTTGCCGAGATCGCCATAGAAGTTGGCCCCCCAGCACCAGGCGCCGCCATCCTTTATCGCGCAAGAGTGGTCATAGCCGGCGCTGATCGCCGTGACGCCGCTCGTCAGACCCGAAACCGCCACCGGTACTTGGCTGTCTATCGTGCTATTGTCGCCGAGTGTTCCGTTGGCGTTCCAGCCCCAGCACCAGACACCCCCGTCCTTCAGCGCGCATGTGTGGCCCCAGCCCGCGCTAATCGCCGTGACGCCGCTTCCCAGGCCGCTCACCGCGACGGGCATGCCGCTGTCGGTCGTCGTGCCATCGCCGAGCTGGCCGCTGGCGTTCAAGCCCCAGCACCAAGCGCCGCCGTCCTTCAGCGCGCAACTGTATTCTAGACCCGCGCTGATCGCGCTGATGCTGCTGGCCGGCAGCCCTACCACCGCCACCGGCACAGGGCTGTCAGTCGTGGTGCCATTGCCGAGCTGGCCATAGCGGTTGAGCCCCCAGCACCAGACGCCGCCGTCCTTCAGTCCGCACGTATCGTCAAGGCCGGCGCTGATGGCGCTGACACCGCGCGTCAGACCCGACACTGCCACGGGCACCGGGCTATCCATCCATGGAGTGCCGTTGCCGAGCTGGCCGACGCCGTTGGAGCCCCAGCACCAGACACCGCCGTCCTTGAGCACGCACGTATGGTCCCATCCCAGGCTGATGGCGCTGGCGCCACTCGTCAGTCCCTGTACCGCCACCGGCACGTGGCTGTCGGTCGTCGTACCGTCGCCGAGCTCACCGCTACCGTTGGCGCCCCAGCATTTGGCGCCACCGTCTGTCAGCGCGCACGCGTGGATCAGGCCGACGCTGATCGCTGAGACACTGCTCCCCAGGCCAATCACCGCGACCGGGACGCTGCTGTCCGTCGTCGTTCCGTTCCCGAGCTGGCCGAAGAAGTTGCCGCCCCAGCACCAGACGCCGCCGTCCTTCAGTCCGCACGTGCCACGACCGCGCGCGCTGATCGCCGTGACGCCGCTGCTCAGGCCCATGACCCTGACTGGGACATTACTGTTGGTCGTCGTGCCATCGCCGAGCTCGCCGAAGGTGTTGGCGCCCCAGCACCAGACACCGCCGTCCTTGAGCGCGCACGTGTGGTGGTAGGCGGCGCTGATCGCCGCGACGCCGCTGCTCAGGCCCATGACCGTGACTGGAACACTACTGTTGGTCGTCGTGCCATCGCCGAGCTGGCCGTAGAAGTTGTCCCCCCAGCACGAGACGCCGCCGTCCTTCAGCGCGCACGTGTGGAACACGCCGGCGCTGATTGCGGAGACGCCGCTCCCCAGGCCGGTTACGGCGACCGGAACGCTGCTGTCCGTCGTCGTGCCGTTCCCGAGCTGGCCGGCACCGTTCAAGCCCCAGCACCAGACGCCGCCGTTCTTCAGCGCGCACGCGTGGTATTGCTCAGCCGTAACCGCGTCGGCGCCAGCACCGGCGGTGGCCGAGTCTCCGGCGGCGGCGGGTGGGGCATCGCTCCAGGTGAGCACGGCGCCGAGGAGCAGCGCGGCGAGTGTGAGGACGCCCGTGGCTGCGATGAGGGTCCGGCGCATGATGCTTCCCCCTTTGCCCTCCTTCGCCTGTTCGTGAGACCCATACTACGCCTGCGAGCCGTCGCTGTCACTATCCCAATTGCGCTGACGACCGGCCTCGGCGCTTGCCGCGCCTCCGCCGTGTGCCGCCAGCCGCAAGCATGCCACGTCCAGCTTCGAGTTCGGCGTCTGTACCAGAGGGGCGGGCTGAGGTCCCCGGCCGGCGCAGTGCGGCACCCGCCGCCTGCTCCCTGCTCCCTGCTCCCTGCTCCCTGCTTCCTGCTTCCTGCTCTGCGAGCGCGCCGCCCCCTGCCGTTGGCTGCTTGCTGTTTACTGTCGCGCCCCGCCCTCTGCTCTCCGCTCTCCGCGCGGCCGGCCCTTTGCCGTTTGCTGTTTGCTGTCGCCAGCCCGTGGCCCTCTGTGATCCCTGTGGATAACCTTCCACCACCAGATGCGTCCCCGCTAACGAGAAAGAGGTCCTACATGGGTGCCACCGGCAAAGCCGCCGTCCTGCTCGGCCCGGGCAAGGGTTACGAGATCCAGGAGTTCGATGTCCCCACCCCCGAGCCCGATGGCGTCGTGGTCAAGGTCGCCATGGGCGGCATCTGCGGCTCCGACCTGCACATCTGGCGCGGCGACTCGCCGCTCTTCGCCGGCATGGCCGGCAGCGTCGCCGGCCACGAGATGACCGGCCGCGTCCACTCCCTCGGCTCCAACATCAAGACCGACTCGCTCGGCCGCCCGCTGAAGGAAGGCGACCGGGTGGCGTACACGTACTTCTACCCGTGCCTGCGCTGCTACCAGTGCAACAAGGCCGAGTTCGCCGCCTGCCCCAACAAGCTCGGCCGCATGGGCCCGGGCATCAGCCGCTTCAGCGGCGCCTACGGCGAGTACTACTACCTCAAGCCCGGCGGCTGGATCTTCAAGGTGCCCGACCAGATCAGCGACGAGGTGGCCACGCCGGTCAACTGCGCACTCTCGCAAGTGACGTACGGACTGCAGAAGGCCGGCATGAAGTACGGCGACACCGTCGTCGTGCAGGGCGCGGGCGGTCTCGGCCTCAACGCCATTGCCGTGGCGAAGGAGATGGGCGCCGATGCGGTCATCGCCATCGACGGCGTGCCGAACCGCCTCGCACTCGCCAAGAAGTTCGGCGCCGATGAGGTGATCGACATCAACGAGAACCCGACGCCGATGGACCGCATCGTCAAGGTGAAGGGGCTGACCGGCGGACGCGGCGGCGACATCGTGGTGGAGGTCGTCGGCGTGCCGGCGGTGATCCCGGAAGGGCTGCAGATGCTCCGCGAAGGCGGCACCTACCTGGAGATCGGCAACATCTCGTTCGGCCGCACGACGGAGATCGACCCCTCGCAGCTCGTCTGGGGTTCGAAGCGGATCCAGGGCGTGATCATGTACGACCCGTGGGTGATCCCGGAGGCGCTCGACTTCCTGGTGCGCACGAAGGACAAGTACCCGCACGAGGACGTGGTCTCGCACAAGTTCAAGCTCGCGGACATCAACAAGGCGTTCGAGGACAGCGAGTGGGCGCGCGAAGGCACCACAACAAAGGTCAATCGAGCCGTCATCACGATGTAGCGGCAAGCGGCGGGGCGGGGCACGCCCCGCCCCCGGCGCGCCCTAGTTCCCGGCCGACGGCGTCGCGAGGGTGGGGTCGATCACGTACGAATCGACCGCATCAGCGTTGACCAACTGAAGGAACTGGCCGCACGGCGTCTGCACCATGACGACGCGGCCGTCGCGGACGTGCAGCGCGGAGCCGAAGGGGCTGCCATCGCCCAGCGAGCCGCTCCGCAGCACGAGCACGTACTGCGCATCGAGCGGCGCCGCGAACGAGCCGGCCTTGCGCTTCGGCACGTACAGGGCGAAGACCTTCGACGGGTCCGGAAGTGCCGCCTTGAACAGGTCCGTCACGAGTTCGGGCCGCACCCAGCTCCCCTGGCACTGCAAGAAGGCCACGACCTGGACCTGCGTGCCGTCGTCCTCGCCGGGGCGGCACTTCGGCGCCTTCGCCGACTCGTCGCCGGACGTGCAGGCGATCGACGAGTAGCCGGTCAGGCGGGCAAGTTCCAGGTAGTCGCCAGCGAGCGTGGCGTTGGCTACGAGGATCACCGGCTCAGTCCCCGTGACCCTGACGGGCGTCCGGTTCGCGGCGTCGCCGGATGGTTGCTCGGCCGATGGCTGGCCGGGCGTCGGGGCCGCCTTCTTGCCGCCGGCCCCGCAGCCTGCCAGCAGCACGGCGCCGGCGATGAGCGCGGCGGCGGAGAGAGAGACCGAGAGCCTTGTACGCAACGACATGTTCCTCCCGCCACCCGGTTCGTCCGGGTCGCTACAGTATCGGAGAGCGCCGCGGAAACGGAAAGCCCCTCGACAAGCGAGGGGCCTCGTAGTCCGGTGATGCGGCTAGCCGGCGGCGGCCTCGACGAGCTCCTTTTCGGGAGCCGCGCCCTCTTCTTCCGGCCAGGCGCGCTTCTTGAGCAACTCGCGCGGCGGATCGATGTAGATCGCGCCCCAGCCGCAGGCGTCCTCGCAGAGCCGGCAACCGGTGCACTTCTTGTCATTGAGCACGGCGATGCCGAAGAAGTCGCCGACCGTGCGCTCGGGCTCGCCCAGGCTCAGCGCCTCGAAGGGGCAGATCTGGATGCACAGCTCGCAGCCGCTGCCGATGCAGTTGTCCTCGACGACGATCGCCTTCGGCCACTCCTTGCGGGGGAACGTCTTGCAGATGTCGCCGAGGTCATCGAGGATGGCCTCCGGCGGGCAGACGACGCCGCAGGCGCCGCAGTCGATGCAGAGCGTCGGGTCGATGACGTGGACGACGTTGCGAGTGCCGGTGATGGCGTTGGTGGGGCAGCGCTTCGTGCACGCCGTACAGCCGATGCAGGTATCCACGATGGTGTAGGCCACGACTTGCTCCTGAGTGACGGCGGTGGAGCCGCACGGCTATGATCGGCTGCCGGGCGGCGTTTCGCCAGCAATTGCTTGCGAAACGCCGCGACCAGAGTATATGCAGCCCGCGATACGGCGGGCAACCGTCCGTGTGAGGTGGTAGGTTGTAGGGCCACAGCCGACCACCTACTACCCACCACCTACTACAGACTCCTCAATACACGTCGCGCAGCTCGAAGCGGGGGCCGTCCTTGCAGACGAGCTTCATCGAGCGGCCGCCGCGGACGCGCACCTCGACGGCGCAGCCGTAGCAGATGCCGGTGCCGCAGCCCATCCGCTCCTCCAGCAGCGCCTGTACCGAACGGCGCGTCTTCGATGCGCGGGCGGTCTCGGCGAGCGCGCGGAACATCGGCGTCGGGCCGCAGGCGAAGGCCTGGTCGCACCACTCGAGCAGCTCTCCGAACGGCGCCGTGACGAAGCCCTTGCGGCCGGCGCTGCCGTCGTCGGTGGTGACGACGACTTCGACCTCGGGCGGCAGCAGTCCGGCGGGGAAGAGCAGTTCGGCCGTGCGCGCGCCGACGATCATTGTCACGCTCAGCCCCTTCCGGACGGCGTCGTCGGCGAGCCAGACCAGCGGCGCGACGCCGATGCCGCCACCGACGAGCAGCAGGTTCCGGGACGTGCGCCCGACCTTGTAGCCGTTGCCGAGCGGCCCCCAGGCATAGACGCGGTCGCCCGGCTTGCGTCGCGAGAGCCACGCGGTGCCGCGGCCGACGACGTCGTAGAGGATCGCCCACTCCGGACCCGCCGCACCGTCGCGCACGCGGTAGTAGCTCATCGGACGGGGGAGCAGCGGATCGGCCGAGGTTGTGGGTTGTAGGTTGTAGGTTGTAGGGCCCGCGGCCTCAACAGCCGCGTCGTCGGTGCAGCGGAGCATTACGAACTGGCCGGGGCAGGCGCCGTTGCCGAGCGCCGGGGCGCGGAACCACATGGCGTATGTGTCCGCGTACAGGCGCTCGTTCTCGACGACTTCGGCGTAGGCGATCTTCATGGGCGCGCTCCGTCGCGATATTCAGGGAAGGGTCGCACCTGGTACGCGTGCTCACCGGCGTTGTGCATGCCCGCGATCAATGCCTCGACCGCCGCGCGCGCCGTGTCGATGCTGGTGAAGCAGGGGATGCGCTTCTCGGTGGCGGCGCGCCGGATGTAGAAGCCGTCGCGTAGCGTCCCGGTGTAGCGCCCCTCGGGCGTGTTGATGACGCAGGTCACGGAGCCGTCGTTGATGATGTCGACGACGTTAGGGTGCCCCTCGTTCAGCCGCTTCGTCACCTGCTCGACGGGCAGGCCGAGCGCGGCGATCATGCCGGCGGTCCCCTCCGTGGCGTAGAGGCGGAATCCCGCATCGTGCAACTGGTGGATCACGGGAAGCATCTGCTTCTTGTGGCGGTCGGCGACGCTGAGCAGCACACCGCCGCCCGGGCGCAGCGCCATATCGGCGGACATGAGCGCCTTGGCCAGCGCGGCGGGGAAGGTGGCGTCGATGCCCATCACCTCGCCGGTGGACTTCATCTCAGGCCCGAGGTACGTGTCGACGCCGATCAGCTTCGACATCGAGAACACGGGCGCCTTCACGGCGACGAGATGCTGCTTCGGCCAGAGCCCGCCCTCGTACCCTTGATCGCGCAGCGACTTGCCGAGCATGATGTTCACGGCGACCTGCACCATCGGCACGCCCGTGACCTTCGAGAGAAACGGCACGGTGCGTGAGCCGCGCGGGTTCACCTCGATCACGTACACGTCGGACTCGCCCGGCCGCGCGCCGTCATCGGACGGCATGATCACGTACTGGACGTTCACCAGTCCCCGGGCGCCGAGCGCGATGCCGATACGCTCCGTGTAGTCGACGATCGTCTGTACTTCCGCCTCGCTGAGATGGATGCCGGGGTAGACCGCCATCGAGTCGCCCGAGTGGACGCCGGCGCGCTCGATGTGCTCCATGATGCCGGGGATGAGCACGCGCTCGCCGTCGCAGATGGCGTCCACTTCGACCTCTTTGCCCTCGAGGTACTTGTCGATGAGGATCGGCTTGCCCTCGCTCACCTCGGCGGCCTGCTGCACGAAGCGCGCAAGCTCTGTGGGGTTCTGCACGATCTCCATCGCGCGGCCGCCCAGCACGTAGCTGGGGCGGACGAGCACCGGATAGCCGAGCGCGTCGGCGATGTGGATGGCATCTTCGACACGCAGCACGGCGGCGCCGGGCGGCTGCGGTATGCCGAGGTCGTTGAGGAACCCCTCAAAGCGGCGGCGGTCTTCCGCCAGGTCGATGGTCTCGGACGACGAGCCGATGATCGGCGCAGCAGCGTTGTGCAGCGAGCCGGCGAGGTTGATCGCCGTCTGGCCGCCGAACTGCACGATCGACGGCGGCATGTCGCCGCCGCCCTCGGCTCCACCACCCGCCTCGTTCTCGAGGATGTCGCGCACGGATTCCTCGTCGAGCGGTTCGAAGTAGAGGCGGTCGCTCGTGTCGAAGTCGGTGGAGACGGTCTCCGGGTTGGAGTTCGCCATGATCGACTTGTAGCCCGCCGCCTGCAGCGCCCACGACGCGTGCACCGAACAGTAGTCGAACTCGATCCCCTGGCCGATGCGGATCGGCCCGCTGCCTATGACGAGCGCCTTGTTGCCCGGGTCGGGCAGCGCCTCGTTCTCCTGCTCGTAGGTGCTGTAGAAGTACGGCGTCGCGGCGTCGAACTCGGCGGCGCACGTGTCCACCATCTTGTACACGGGGCGGATGTCCCACCGGTCGCGCAGGTCGCGGACCTGCTCCGGCAGCCGGTCGCTGAGCGTGGCGACCTGCTTGTCGGCGAAACCCATGCGCTTGGCCGCGCGCAGCAGGTCCGGCGTCAGCGATTCGGCGAGGAGGCGCTTCTCCATCCCGATGATGTTCATGAGCTTGTCGAGGAACCACATATCGATGCCGGTATCGCGCGACACGTCGAGCGGGGCGACACCGCGGCGAAGCGCGGACATGATCGACCAGAGCCGCTCGTCGGTCGCGTGCAGCGGGCGCGCCTGGTAGTTGCCCTGCCACGTGGGATCCTCCCAGAGCAGCGAGCGGCCGCCGATCTCCAGCGAGCGCACCGCCTTCTGCAGCGCGCCCTCGAACGTGCGGTCGATCGCCATGACCTCACCCGTGGCCTTCATCTGCGTGCCGAGCGAGCGGTCGCCGAACGGGAACTTGTCGAAGGGCCAGCGCGGGATCTTCACGACGACGTAGTCGAGCGCCGGCTCGAACGCGGCCGTCGTCTTCTGCGTGACCGCATTGGGGATCTGGTCCAGCGTTTTGCCGACGGCTATCTTCGACGCCACGCGCGCGATCGGGTAGCCGGTCGCCTTGCTGGCAAGCGCCGAGCTGCGCGAGACGCGGGGGTTCACCTCGATCACAAAGTACGGCGGCAGCGCGCCGCCTTCAGGCACGTCCCAGGGCGTCGTCTGCGGGTGCGGCGCCAGCGCGAGCTGCACATTGCAGCCGCCCTCGATGCCGAGCGCGGAGATGATCTTGAGCGAAGCCGTCCGGAGCATCTGGTACTCCTTGTCGGACAGCGTCTGGCTGGGCGCGACGACGATGCTGTCGCCGGTGTGCGTGCCCATGGGGTCGAAGTTCTCCATGTTGCAGACGGTGATGACGTTGCCCGCGCCGTCGCGCATCACTTCGTATTCAACTTCCTTCCAGCCGAGCAGCGATTGTTCCACCAGCACCTGGCCGATCGGGCTGGCATCGATGCCGCCGGCGACGATCCGGTCGTACTCCTCGCGCGAATGGGCGATGCCGCCGCCGGTGCCGCCGAGCGTGTAGGCAGGCCGAATCACAGCGGGCAGGCCGATCTCGTCCAGGGCCACCGCCGCCTCCTGCATGTTCGTGACGACGAGCGACTTCGGCGTGGGCTCGCCGATCTCGTCCAGCATGGCCCGGAAGAGTTCGCGGTCTTCGGCCTTCTTGACCGCCTCGATCGGCGTACCGAGGAGGCGCACGCCGTACTTCTCAAGCACGCCCGCCTCGTGGAGGGCCACGGCCATGTTCAACCCGGTCTGCCCGCCGAGCGTGGGCAGCAGCCCGTCGGGCCGCTCGCGCTCGATGATGCGCGTGATCACCTCGACGGTGATCGGCTCGATGTAGACGATGTCTGCCACACCCTCATCCGTCATGATCGTCGCCGGGTTGGAGTTGACCAGCACGGAGATGACGCCTTCCTCGCGCATGGCCTTGCAGGCCTGCGTGCCGGCGTAGTCAAACTCCGCGGCTTGCCCGATGATGATGGGGCCGGAGCCGATGATCAGTACTTTCGTTGGCTTGTTCACGCGGTGTGGCGACCCCGAAGTCTGCG